>Ga0123338_10003687_pt1 | contig 13666 bp, 9 predicted proteins | sample grotaG_FD_89793 | JGI IMG/M metagenome (GOLD analysis project Ga0123338, IMG submission 89793) | Glacier valley bacterial and archeal communities from Borup Fiord, Nunavut, Canada, to study Microbial Dark Matter (Phase II) -... | ecosystem: Environmental > Aquatic > Freshwater > Ice > Glacier ... | reverse complement strand
CGCCCCCATGCCCGCCCGCGCCGCCTGGACCGCGGCGGTGGCCCGCGCCGCCGATGCCCGCGGCATTCCTTGGGCTTACTGGCAGTTCGAGGGCGACTTCGTGGCCTACAGCATCCCGGACGGGCGCTGGGTCGCGCCGATCCACGCGGCGCTGGTGCCGGGCAGCGGCGGCAGGCCGTGAATCCGGCCCCGCCCTACGCCGCTGGCTCCCCCGCTACCGGCACCAGCCCCTGCGCCCGCACCAGCGCCGCCACCTCCGCGATGCACGCCTCCAGCGCCGCCGCGTCTGTTCCCTTGGCGACCAGCGCCACCCCGCCGCCACCCTGCCGGTAGAACGGATAGCTGCCCAAATCCAACGCCGGGAACCGCGCCTGCACAGCCCCCAGCCCCTCCGCGATATTGCCCTCCAACAGCCCGATGGCATGAACCGCCCGGGACTGCACCGGCGTGCCACCCTGCAGGGTCGGCAACAGGTTGGCGAACATCGCCTGCATGATCCGCGGCACCCCCGCCATCACATGCACGTTGCCGATCGTGAAGCCCGGCGCGAGCGACACCGGGTTGTCAATCAGCGTGGCCCCGCGCGGCATCGTCGCCATGCGCTGCCGGGCCGCGTTGAACTCACCGGGCTGGTAGTGCCGGTCCATGCGCGCCCAAGCCTCCGGATGCGGCTCCCATGGCACCCCGAAGGCCGCCGCGACGCACTCGCTGGTGATGTCGTCATGCGTCGGCCCGATGCCGCCCGTGGTGAACACATGGTCGAACCGCGCCCGGCACTCGTTGACCACCGTCACGATGGTCTCCGCCACGTCGGGGATCACCCGCACCTCCCGCAACGGCATCCCGATCCCGCCCAGCCCGGTCGCGATGACCTTGATATTAGCATCCTGGGTGCGCCCAGACAGCACCTCGTTGCCGATCACAAGCAGGCAGGCAGTGGGGTTTGGCAAAGTGCATTCCTCATGAATGAGCGTCGGCGGTGAGTTCACTTGCAGCTACCAAGCCATGCACCGAACAACGCTGCCAGGGCAACAACTGCCCACCACGTCCAATCTGCCAACGAGGGTAGGCCGCCTTCGAGGATTGCTGTCAACAAACCAAAGCCACCAAGGAACAGGGCACCTTGCACCGAGCCTGGCAGACGGCTCACTCAGAGAACACTACAAGAAGTCCCTGAGTTGCGCGATCAACGGCACATCCGCCGGCGGCATCGGATACTCCTTTAGCCTGTCGGTCCGCACCCACGCCAGCGCCTGCCCCTCCCGCCCCTCCGGCCGTCCCTGCCACCGCCGGCACAAGTACAGCGGCATCAGCAAGTGGAACCGCTCATACGCATGGCTGGCGAATGCAAACGGCGCCAAGCACGACGCCGACACGTTGATCCCCAACTCCTCAGCCAGCTCCCGAATCAGCGCAGCCTCCGGCGTCTCGCCCGGGTTCAGCTTGCCGCCCGGGAACTCCCAAAGCCCGGCCATGCTCTTGCCCGCCGGACGCTGCGCCAGCAGCACGCGCCCGTCCGGATCAATCAGCGCACATGCCGCCACCAGCACCAGCGGCACGCTGCCCGGCCGCGCCGGCTTCTCCCGCGGCGCATCCGGCGCAGCCTGCATCACCGCGGCGGAAACCGGCGTCGGCCCCACGGCCGCAACCGAAGTCGGCCCCACCAGCGCCAGATCCGCTCGCGACGCCTCGAACCGGATCACCGGATGCTCACCGCCTCGCGCCAGAAACCGCTCCCGCCCCCGCCCAACCTCCCGGAACCCGATCCGCCGCAACACCGCCAGCGAGCCAAGGTTGTCCTCTGCCACATCCGCCACCAGCCGCTCGACGGGCAGCGCCGCCCGCGCCCAGCGCGACACCGCCTCCGCCGCCTCCGTCGCAACGCCATGACCCCAAAACCGCCGGCCCACCCAAAATCCCAGGCTGCCCGCCCCGCGCTTGCCGTCCAGCCGCAGGCCGACGCAGCCCACCACCACTTCCCGCCCGTCCTCCTCGCCCGTGATTGCCAGGTGGTAGCCCGTCCCGGCCTCCATTTGCCGCCCGGTCGAGGCAATCCAGTCATCCGTCAACCGCCGCGGATACGGGAAGGGCAGGCGCGACAGCATACGCACCACCGCCCAGTCGTTCACCAGCCGATGCACCTCCGCCGCGTCCCCGGCGTGCAACGGGCGGAGCAGCAGCCGCGCCGTGGGCAACGGCTGGAATCGAGGTTCCTCGGGAAGCAGTTGCAGGACCATAGGCTGCAAGCTTGCTAATACGCCGCAGCAGAAGCAAGGCCCAAGTCACTCAAAAACGCAGGTTTCCTGCCATTGTGGGCGGCGCGCTACACTCGCCCGGCGCTGGAATCCGATTGGTTCAGGTAGCCGGACCAATCATGCTCCAGCCCGCGTTTTTACCGACCGGCCATTGCTCAGGTCCAGCAACCAGACGCGATCACGCCCTAGCTCCGGTAACTGCCGTTGATGTCGATGTACCCATGCGTCAGGTCGCAGGTCCACGCCGTCCCCTGGCCTTTGCCGAGACCCAGATCCACCGTGATCCCGATCTCCCGCCCGCGCATGTGCTCCACCACCGGTCCCTCATCATAGCCCGGCACCACCCCACCGTCCCGAGCCATCCAAGTCCCGCCGATGCCTACCGACAGACGGTCCCGGTCCGCCGGTTCCCCGCACTTGCCGACCGCCATCACGATCCGCCCCCAGTTCGCGTCCGACCCGGCAATCGCCGTCTTCACCAGCGGCGAGTTCCCCACCGCCAGCGCCACCCGCCGCGCCGACGTGTTGCTGACCGCCCCCGTCACATCGATGCGGATCAGCTTCTGCGCGCCCTCGCCGTCGCGCACCACCTGCAAAGCCAGGTCCAGCAACACGGCCTCCAGCGCATCGCGGAACACCCGCAACGCCTTCTTGTCCCGCTTCCCGACCTTTTCGTGCGGGGTCTGTCCCGTGGCGAACAGCAGCACCGTGTCGCTCGTGCTCGTGTCGCTGTCCACGGTCGTGCAGTTGAAGCTGCGCTTCACGCCGCGCGCCAACATATCCTGCAGCACCGCGCCGGGCAGCTTGGCGTCCGTGAACACGAAGCACAGCATCGTCGCCATGTCCGGCGCCACCATGCCGCTGCCCTTGGCGAAGCCGCTGATCCGCACCGTCGCCCCACCCAACTGCGCCGTCCGCGTGGACCCCTTCGGGAAGGTGTCCGTCGTCATGATCCCGCGCGCCGCGGCCTCCCACCCATCCGCCCCCAACGACGCATGGAGCGCCGGCAGCGCCGCCGTGATCCGCTCGAAGGGCAGCACCTCGCCGATCACCCCCGTGCTGGCCACGAACACCTCGTGCGGATGGCAGCACAGCATGGCCGCGGCGGCGTCCGCCGTGGCCTCGACCGCATCCATCCCCGCACGTCCCGTGAAGACGTTGGCGTTGCCCGCGTTCACCACCACCGCCCGGGCCTCGCCACGGCGCAGCGCCGCACGACACCAGTCCACCGGGGCGCCGGGGCATTTGTTGCGCGTGAATACCCCTGCCACCGCCGTGCCCGGCGGCAGCTCCGCCATCATCAGGTCCGTCCGGTTCTTGTAGCGGATGCCCGCCTCCGCCGACCCCAGCCGCACCCCGGCCATCGGCGGCAGGTCCGGCAAGGGCACCGCAAGCGGCGAGACCGGAAGCGCCACCGCTACTTGCCCGGCGCCGCAGGCGCTACCGGCCCCGGCACCGCAGGTGCCACCGGCAACCCACCCGGAACTGCACCAGGCGGCGCACCCGGCAGCACCTGCACCGGCGCTTCCTGCATCGGCGTGCCGTCCAGGTTGAACTTCTGCACCTGCAGGCCCTGCTTGGCCGACGCCAGGACGCGGGCCACCCCTTCCTGGATCATCGCCTGCCGGATCTCGTCCCGCACGGTCTCGAAGGCCGCGGCCGGCGCGGTCCGAGTCTCCTCCAGCTTGATGACGTGCCAGCCGAAGCGAGTCTTGACCGGCGCCTCCGTGATCGCGCCGGGCTGCAACCCGAACGCCGCCTCCGCAAACTCCGGCAGCATGTCCCCCCGCTTGAAGAAGCCGAGGTCCCCGCCGTTGGCCGAGCCCGCCGGGTCCGTGCTGTTCTTCTTGGCCAGTTCCGCAAAGTCCGCGCCGCCCTTCAACTCGGCGATGATCCGCTTCGCCGCGTCCTCGTCCGCCACCAGGATATGCCGGGCATGGACCTCAGGCTCCCCCGACTTGCCCGCGAAGTCCCGCTCGTACCGCGCCTTGATCGCCTCGTCCGTCAGCCCCGGCGCGATCTCCCGCGTCAGCAGCGCGTTTTGCAGCACGTTGTCGGTCGCCCGCCCGATCTGCCGGCTCACGCCAGGCTCCCGGTCCAGCCCATCCCGCCGCGCGGCGATGATGATGGCCCGGCGGTCCACGAGCTGGTCCAGCAGCATCGGGAACAGCACCGGCGGCGGCAGCCCGCGCAACTCCTCCGGCAAGCTCTGCGCCGCGTCCGTCAGGTCGGACACCCGGATTTCCTCCGTGCCGACGCGGGCAACGACGGGGTCTGCCGGCGAGGCAGCCGCCGCGGGCACCGGCTGGGTGGGCACTGGCTGGGCAGGAACGGCCTGGGCGGGCACCGCCTGCGTAGGAACCGCCTGCGTGGGCACTGGCTGGGCAGGCGCTGCTTGGACAGGCACGGGCTGAGCGGGCACCGGCGCATCAGGCACGGCCGGCACCGCGGCGGCGGCGGCCGGCGCAGGCGTGGCCGATGCAGGTGCGGCCGGCCGGGGTGCGGCGGGCTGCGCTGCCGGGGCAGGGGGGCGCGCGGCGGGCTGGGCGCCAGGCCGCGGCGCGGGCGCCTGCGCCAGGGCGGCCGTGGTGCTCAGCAACAGGACCGCGGCAGCGGCGGGTAGGCTCGGACGGCGCATGTAAACCTCGGGGGGCGGATGGCTTGCGGGGCTGGGCGGCCGGACAATGCCCCATGGACCCCCGCCGGACAAGCTGGCGCCCGCTGCACGGTGCCGCCCCGCGTCGTTGACCCCCGCCCGTCCGAGTCCTATCTGCACCCATACGTCATGCGCGCCAGCATCCCGCCACGGGACCCGTGCCCCGGTAGCGCGCCACCCAGGGGACCCCCATGTTTGCCACCATCGCCCGCGCCGTCTTCGGCTCCGCCAACGACCGCTCCCTCAAGGGCTACCAGAAGCGCGTCCCCGCCATCAACGCGCACGAGCCTGCAACGGCGGCGCTCACCGACGAGGCCCTGCAAGCCAAGACCGCCGAGTTCCGCCAGCGCCTGTCCGACGGCGCCACCCTGGACAGCCTGCTGCCCGAAGCCTTCGCCGTGGTCCGCGAAGCCTCCCGCCGCGTCCTCGGCCTCCGCCACTTCGACGTGCAGATGATCGGCGGCATGGTCCTGCACGAAGGCAAGATCGCCGAGATGAAGACCGGCGAGGGCAAGACCCTCGTCGCCACGCTCCCCGTCTACCTCAACGCCCTGCCCGGCAAGGGCGTCCACGTCGTCACCGTCAACGACTACCTCGCCCGGCGCGACAGCGAGTGGATGGGCCGCATCTACGGCTTCCTGGGCATGGGCGTCGGCGTCATCGTCCACGGCCTGAACGACGACGAGCGCAAGGCCGCCTACGCCGCCGACATCACCTACGGCACCAACAACGAGTTCGGCTTCGACTACCTGCGCGACAACATGAAGTACCGCCTGGAGGACATGTCCCAGCGCGACTTCGCCTACGCCATCGTGGACGAGGTGGACAGCATCCTGGTGGACGAGGCCCGCACCCCCCTCATCATCAGCGGCCCCGCCGAGGACAGCAGCGACCTCTACCGTACCGTCAACCTGGTCGTCCGCGAGCTGGTGAAGGACGCCACCACCTTCGAGAAGGACGAGAAGCAGAAGACCGTCCACATGACCGAAACCGGCACCGAGCAGGTCGAAGGGATGTTGCGCGACGCCGGCATCATCACCGAAGGCACGCTGTACGACGCCGGCAACGTCACCGTCGTCCACCACGTCCAGCAGAGCCTGCGCGCCAACACCCTGTTCGCCCGCGACGTGGACTACATCGTCCGCGACGACAAGGTCGTGCTCATTGACGAGTTCACCGGACGCATGATGGAAGGCCGCCGCTACTCCGAAGGCCTTCACCAGGCCCTCGAAGCCAAGGAGGCCGTGACCGTCCAGGCCGAGAACCAGACCCTCGCCAGCATCACCTTCCAGAACTACTTCCGCATCTACCCCAAGCTGTCCGGCATGACCGGCACGGCGATGACCGAGGCCGACGAGTTCGCCGAAATCTACAAGCTGGACGTCGTCGAAATCCCGACCAACGTCCCTGTCGGCCGCAACGACGGCGACGACGAGGTCTACCGCTCCGCCGACGAGAAGTACGAAGCCGTCGCCACCCTGATCGAGGAGGCCCGCGGGCGCGGCCAGCCCGTCCTGGTCGGCACCACCAGCATCGAGAAGAGCGAGACGATCAGCGGCATCCTGGAGCGCAAGGGCGTGCCTCACGCCGTGCTCAACGCCCGCTTCCACGAGCGCGAGGCCACCATCGTCGCCCAAGCCGGCGCGCCCGGCGCCATCACCATCGCCACCAACATGGCCGGCCGCGGCACCGACATAAAGCTCGGCGGCAACACCGACATGCGGATCAAGCTGGAACTGGAGGACGTGCCGGAAGAAGAACGCCCCGCCCGCGCCGCCGCCATCGAGGCCCAGGTCGCCGCCTGGCACGACGAGGTCAAGGCCGCCGGCGGCCTGCTGGTCGTCGGCACCGAGCGGCACGAGAGCCGCCGCATTGACAACCAGCTTCGCGGGCGGTCCGGCCGCCAGGGCGACCCCGGCGCCAGCCGCTTCTTCCTCAGCCTCGAAGACGACCTGATGCGCATCTTCGGGTCCGACCGCATGGGCGGCCTGCTGGAGAAGCTGGGCCTGAAGGAAGGCGAGGCAATCATCCACCCCTGGATCAACCGCGCCCTGGAAAAGGCCCAGAAGAAGGTCGAGGCCCGCAACTTCGACACCCGCAAGAACGTGCTGAAATACGACGACGTCATGAACAACCAGCGCCGCGAGGTCTATTCGCAGCGTCGCGAGTTCATGCGCGCTGACGACGTGTCGGAGACCGTCGCCGAGATGCGCGCCGAGCTGATCGGCGGCCTGGTCGCCCGCCACATCCCCGAAAAGGCCTACGCCGAGCAGTGGGAAACCGAACAGCTTGCCGCCGAGCTGAAGCGCCTCCTGAACCTAGACCTGCCCGTCGTGGACTGGGGCCGCGAGGAAGGCATGGACGAGGTCGGCATCCGCGAGCGCATCGAGGACGCCGCCGCCCAGGCCATGATCGCCAAGGAAGCCCAGATCGGCCCGGACCTGATGCGCTACGTCGAGAAGACGCTGCTGCTACAAATGCTCGACGCCGTGTGGAAGGAGCACCTGCTCGCCCTGGACCACCTGCGCCAGGGCATCGGCCTTCGCGCCTACGGCCAGCGCGACCCGCTGAACGAGTACAAGAGCGAGGCCTTCTCGATGTTCAACGCCATGCTGGACGACCTGAAGGAGCGCGTGACGACCATGCTGGCCCGGGTCGAGATCGGCCAGGAGCCGCCCCCGCCGGTGTTCGAGCCGCAGTTCGGCGCCCTGCAATACTCTGATCCCGCCGGGCAGGCCCAGTATGCCGGCGGCGACGTGCTGGAAGCCGAACGCCCCCGCCCCGCTTTGGCCCGCGCTCCCGACCCGGTCGTGGACCCGGCAGACCCCAGTACCTGGCGCACCGTGTCCCGCAACGCCCCGTGCCCCTGCGGCTCCGGCAAGAAGTTCAAGCACTGCCACGGCAAGGCGGCCTAATACCAGCCGGCGTATGCCTTGACCCATCCGTCATTGCGAGCCGCCCTTGCGGCGTGGCAATCCAGGGGTCTCCAGAACCGGCCCTTGCTCGTGCGGCCCCTGGATTGCCATGGCGCTGCACGCCTCGCAATCACGGGTACGGGGGTCAGAGCGGAGGCGCGTTGGTACAAGTGCCGGATCAGAAGTTTGCCGGCCCTTGCCGGTGAGTTTCTGGTCGTCCGGCACGCCCAAAGCACACGAAATGGTGGCCCGAAGCTGGACCTCGCCACCCCGTCGGATTTCAGGGTTCGGGCCACTATGGGGCTGCTCTTGCCCTGGAAAGGCCGGACCCGCCCGGCAAGCGCCAAACCCGCCCCCCACCGTGGGGCCAGGTGCGAAGCGTCCAGGGGCCGGTTACGGCCTACCACAAAATTTAACCTATATTGCGTTGTGGTGCGTAAGAACTTACTGCAATGTCGTTGCGGTTGCTGACCTTGGTGGCTGCGTCCCCTGGCCGCCAGCGCCTGAACGACTGACGCGCCGCCGCGGCGCGGCACGGCCATGCAAGGAGAGTTCATGACCCCCATTCTCACCCGCCGCACCGCCGTGCGCGCCAGTCTTGGCGCGGCGCTCACTATGCCGTTCATCCGCCGCGCCCATGCGGAAACGTCGGTCGTCGCGGTGGCGCGGCGATATGGCATCCAGGCCTTGCAGCAAGACGTGATGGAGCAGCAGAAGCTGGTCGAGAAGCACGCGGCTTCGCTGGGCGTGCCGGGCTTGCGCGCCACCTTCCCCCGCTTCACCGGCACGACCCTCATCAACGAGGGCATGATGTCCGGGGCCATCCACATGGGTGGCGGATCGTTCGCCGGCCTGCTCGCGCTATGGGACAAGACGGACGGCGGGGTCAAGGCCGCCAGCGCCCTCAACGCCGGCAACCAGCGCCTCCTGACCATCAACCCGGCCATCAAGGCTGTGGCCGACATCACCGCGGCGGACCGCATCGCCATGCCGTCCATCGGCGTGGGCGCAGAGGCAGTTTACTTGCAGATGGCCGCTTCCAAGGCGTGGGGGCGGACCGCGTGGTCGAAGCTGGACAAGCAGACCGTCCTCCGCACCCACTCCGAAGCAGCGAGGCTGCTGGCCAAGAAGGACATCACCTGCCACTTCAGCGCCAGCCCGTACCAGGAGGCCCAACTGGCGACGCCTGGCGTCCGGGAGGTCACCAACATCTTCGCCATCGCTGGCCGCGACGACCTCACGCCCTTCGGCATGTACGGCAAGCTGTCGTTCCGCAACGAGAACCCGCAGACCTGGCTTGCCGTCATGGCAGCGTTCCAGGACGCGACGGACTGGATCAACGAACACCCAGCCGACGCCGCGCAGATTTACGTGGACAACACCGGTGAGAAGGGAACGGCAGCCGAGGTGCTCGCGGCGATGAACGCGCCCGGAACGGCCTATACCCTGCAGCCGCGCGGCCTCATGCAGGTGGCGGAGTTCATGGCAAGCACCGGCGCCATCAAGCGCGCCCCGAACCGGATCGAGGACCTGGTGTTCCCCGAATTGCTGGAAGCCGACGCGAACTGATGCTGGAGCATGATCGCACCGGGTTGCTGACCCTGAGCGGTAACGGGCTGCAAAAGACGACTACCTGGAGCGTGACCGGTCCACCTGCTTGAACCAATCGCGCTCCAGGTGCCGAAAGTTTCAACCCGCACCGGCCTGGCGCGTGCAGGACAGGGGTGACTGGTGCGGCCGCTCGCGCCGGAGGTTCCCCAAGGCCGTAGGCCCGTTGCCATGGCCTGGAGGCAGGAGCAAACGGCCAACCGCGTGGACCGCCAAGCGGTGCCACGACCGTGCGGCTCCGCCGCAACTTCCGGTTAGAACAGCCCCGTGAACAACCCCTGCCGGCGGCGCTGGATAATAGGCGTGTTCCCCGCCTCCGGGGACTGTCCCAGCGCCGCATTCTGCCGCAGCCGCGCCGCCTCCCGCCTTGGGTCAACCTGAGTGCCCGGCGGCGGCGGGCTTTGCCAGAACATCAGCCGGTCCGTCAGCGGCCGGCTCGGCGTGTCCAGGGCGGCCTCCTGGTCCAGCCGCGTCCTGATATCGGCAGGTGCCGGTCGGCCCGCGGCGGCCACCAGCGCCGACTGGCCCGGCGTCAGCCCGGCCGGCGCGTTGCCGCCCATCAGAGCGTCAGGAACCAAGGCCGCCTCCGCCTGCTGCCGCTGCGTCAGCTCCTGTGGTCGTACTGCACCGGGGCGCGGCGGGCGCAAGGTAAAGTCGGGCGGCATGGACAACGGCGCCCGCGTCGTGACCTGGAATTCGTCCGGCGCGTCGCGCGTCAGGCCAAAGGTGCGGGTCAGCTCGTCGCCGCTGCACGCCGACAGGCCAAGGACAGCCAAGGGGATCAGGAAACGCCCCAACGTAACAAGGTTCTTCATAGGCGCCTCATACTGCCTACCGCCCGGCATCCGCAAGCGTTCCGGCGTCCTCTGGCCCCGCCGCCCGCTTCGGCCGCAACCCGTCCAGCACCAGCACCGCCACTCCGCACACGATGGCCGCGTCTGCCACGTTGAACACATACCAGGACCACCCCCAGGCATGGGCGTGCAGAAAGTCCGCCACCGCGCCGAAGCGCAGCCGGTCAATTACGTTGCCCACCGCCCCGCCCGCAATGGAACCCAGCGCCACCGCCACCAGCAACGTCTCGGCACGGCGCAGCCACACCCCCAGCAGCACCACGACAGCCAGCGCCACCCCCGCCAAAATCCACGCCCCCAGCGGCCCCAGGCCATTCAGCAGCCCGAAGGTAACGCCATGGTTCCACACCATCGTCAGGCTCAGGAACGGCAGCACCTCGACCTGCCGGATGTCCGGCAAATGCAGCACCTCCAGCACCCACCACTTGCTGGCCTGGTCCGCCAACAGTACCACCAGCGCCGCCGCCAGCCCCAGGCCGAACCGTCCCGTCATTCCGCCGCGGCCTGGCACGTCATCCTGCCCACCGCCCCGGCGCAGCGCACGCACAGCGCCGGATGCGCTGCCTGCGACCCGACCTCCGGCAACACCCGCCAGCACCGCGCGCATTTGTCTCCCGGCGCCCGAACCACCCCAAGCGCATCGCCCGCCGCCGCCGCCGACACGATGGCGACCTCCGCCCAGGCTTCCTCGTCCAGCATCTTCAGCAGCCCCGGGGGCACCGTGATGGCAGCTTGCAAGGAGGAGCCAATGAGCTTCTCCGCCCGCGCCGCCTCCAGCGCCGAAGTCACATCCCCCCGGGCGTCGCGGATGGCAGCCCAGCGCGCGTCCAGCGCCGGGTCATGCCATGCCGCGGGCAGGTCCGGGAACGCCTGCAGATGCACGCTGCCATCCTCGGACGGGAACCGGGCCAGCCAAGCCTCCTCCGCCGTGAAGCACAGCACCGGCGCCAGCCACGCCACCAGGCACCGGTGCAGGTGGTCCAGCACCGTCCGCACAGCCCGCCGCCGCACGCTGTCCGGCGCGTCGCAATACAGCACGTCCTTCCGCACGTCGAAGTAGAATGCCGACAAGTCCGCCGAGCAGAACGCATGCAGGTCCGGGTACACCCCGGTCCAGTCATGCGACCGCAGCCCCCCCCGGATGCGCCCATCCAGCACGGACAGCCGGTGCAGCACCCACCGCTCCAGCTCCGGCATCTCCGCCACCGGCACCCGCTCCGCCTCTAGGAACCCATCCAGGCTCCCCAGCAGCCACCGCAGCGTGTTCCGCAACCGCCGATATAGCTCCGCCTGCTGCTTCAGGATTTCCGGCCCGATCCGCAAATCCTCCGTCGTGTCGGCGTTCACCACCCACAGCCGTAGGATGTCCGCCCCCATCCGCTCCGTCACCTCCGCCGGCGCCGTGACGTTGCCCAGCGACTTGCTCATCTTCCGCCCAGCCTCGTCCAGCACGAAGCCATGCGTCAGCACCGCCTTGAACGGCGCACGCCCGCGCGTGCCCACCGCCTCCAGCAACGACGACTGGAACCATCCCCGGTGCTGGTCGCTGCCCTCCAAATACAAATCCGCCGGCCACGGCAGCCCGCGGTCCTGCAACGCAAAGCCATGCGTGCTGCCGCTCTCGAACCAGACATCCACGATGTCCATCACCTGCTCGAACCCATCGGCGTCGTGGTCGTTGCCCAGGAAGCGCCCGGCCGGGCTGCTGAACCAGGCGTCCGCACCCTCCTGCGTGAACGCCTCCACGATCCGCGCCACCACCGCCGGGTCGCGCAATGGCTCGCCGGTGCGGCGGTCCACGAACACCGGGATCGGCACGCCCCAGGCACGCTGCCGGCTGATGCACCAGTCCGGCCGGCCCGCCACCATGCTGGCCAGCCGAGTCCGCCCGGCTTCCGGAATGAACGCCGTCTGGCCAATCGCCTCCAGCGCCCGCTCCCGCAGCCGCTCCGGCCCGTCCATCCGGATGAACCACTGCGGCGTCGCCCGGTAGATCACCGGCGCCTTGCTGCGCCACGAGTGCGGATACGAGTGCGTCAGCGTCCCCCGCCCCAACAGCCCCCCCGCCGCCTCCATCGCCGCGCCCACCGGCGCCGCCGCCTTGAACACATGCTGCCCGGCAAACAGCGGCACCCAATCCGCATAGGTCCCGTCCGGCCCCACGGCCTCCGGAACCTCGATCCCGTGCGCCCGGCTCAGCAGGAAGTCCTCCTCGCCGTGCGACGGCGCGATGTGGACGAAGCCCGTGCCCTGGTCCGTCGTCACGTAGTCCGCCGCCAGCAGCGGCGCATCGTGGTCATAGCCCCGCCCGCGCAACGGATGCGCGCACGCCAGCCCCGCCAACTCGGCACCCTGATAAACGTGGACGACATGGTGCGTCGTGATGCCGGTCTCCGCACAAACCTGCGGCAGCAGCGCCAGCGCGATCAGCAGCCGCTCCCCCACCCGGGCCAGCGAACCCTCGGCGACGCCGTCCACCGACACCAGCGCGTACTCGATCTCCGGCCCGTACGCCAAAGCCCGGTTGCCCGGCATCGTCCAAGGCGTCGTCGTCCAGATCACCACCGACGCCCCCGCCAGCGCCCCACTGCCCAGCCCTGCGCCCGGCAGCACCGGGAACCGCACGAACACGGTATCGCTCGTCCGGTCGTGATACTCGATCTCCGCCTCCGCCAGCGCCGTCCGCTCCACCGGCGACCACATCACCGGCCGCAACCCGCGATACAGCGCGCCATTCAGCAGGAACTTGCAGATCTCCCCGGCAATCGCCGCCTCCGACGAGAAATCCATCGTCGCATACCGCCCGGCCCAGTCCCCGGTCACGCCCAGCCGCTTGAACTCGCCCATCTGCACATCGAGCCAATGGGCCGAGTACCGCCGGCACTCGTCACGGAATTGCAGCACCGGCACCGCATCCTTGTCCCGCCCGGTCTTGCGGTACTCCTCCTCGACCTTCCACTCGATGGGCAGGCCGTGGTTGTCCCAGCCCGGGATGTAGTCCGCATCCTCACCCGCCATGCGGTGCGCCCGCATGATGACATCCTTCAGGATGCGGTTCATCGCGTGGCCGTGGTGCAGGTGCCCGTTGGAGTAGATGGGACCGTCATGCAGCACGAAGGTCGGCCGCCCCGCCATCGCCTGCTTCGTGCGGTCCCACAACCCGATCCGCTCCCACCGCGCCAGCAACTCCGGCTCCCGCTTCGGCAAGTCGCCGCGCATTGGGAAGGGGGTCGTGGGCAGGAAGACGGTAGGCTTGTAGTCAGGTGCGTCGGTCATGCGATGGTCCTGGTAGAGCGGTTGCGTGCGCGTGCGTGGTCCCGGCGCTCAGGAGGCCGGGCCTGTAATTCGCAGCGGCAGCATGGAGACCATAGCGGCGTT
>Ga0123338_10003684_pt1 | contig 13676 bp, 13 predicted proteins | sample grotaG_FD_89793 | JGI IMG/M metagenome (GOLD analysis project Ga0123338, IMG submission 89793) | Glacier valley bacterial and archeal communities from Borup Fiord, Nunavut, Canada, to study Microbial Dark Matter (Phase II) -... | ecosystem: Environmental > Aquatic > Freshwater > Ice > Glacier ... | reverse complement strand
GGCGCATCCAGGCCAGTTGCTGTTCGAGTAGAGCAAAACTGCCACTGCCTCGCAGGCTGTTGTGATGATCCGGCCGGCCATCGAGGCTGATCTGCAGATGAATCCGTTCCCGTGGCCAACCCGGTTGCAGACGTTCCTGCAGCAACAGACCGTTGGAAAGGATGGCGATCCGGCTGCCCGGTATGTCGAGAATATGGTCAACCAGAGGGATGAAGTCGGGGTGTACCAGAGGTTCACCGCCGGTCAGGGCGAACGTGCGGCATCCCATGGAAGCGGCATCGTCAAGATGCCGCACCAGTTGTGCAAGGTGTAATTCCCGCCCGGCACCCGGGCCGGAACAGAACAGACAATGGGAACAGGCCAGGTTGCAGTGGTCGGTAATGTGCAGCCAGAGTTCCTGCAGGCCTGGCGTCTCTGGCAGCAGGGAGCCGCGTCCAGGGTAGGGTTCTGCCACTTTATGCGGGAGGCGCTGCAGGAAGTTGAAACCGGCAGAGCCGGGCACGACATTGCTATTGCTCTCTTGCAGCAGTCGATCTCCGGCAGCAGTGGGAACAAACCAGGAAGGGTGATCAGGGCTGAGCCATACGGCGGTGTCGCCGACCGGCAGGCGGGTCCAGCGGGTTGGATCAAAAGTCATGGGGTAACCGTCTTTCTTTTGGTGGACTTTGCTGGCAGCATTTTTTTGAATTCACAGCGGTTTCCGGGCAGGCCTGGAAATAAACGGCAGGAGCAGAAGATCGCGCAATCCAAGTTTATTGAGATCTCTGAACTCCCTGAGTCCAATGGTCATCAGATCATGTCCCTCGCGTGGTTGAGCCCGGTAGGTGCCAAACAGCCGGTCCCACCAGGGGAGATTGAAGCCGAAGTTGCTGTCGGTTTCACGAGGAATAACCGAATGATGGACCCGGTGCATATCCGGTGTGACCACGAGCAACCGCAGCCAGCGGTCAATTGCCAACGGAAGACGCATGTTGGAATGGCTGAACATAGAGGTCCCATTGAGCAGTATTTCAAACAGCAGTACCGAAAGTGGCGCCACGCCGAGCAGCAGCACCGCAGCCAGCTTGATGAGCAGGGACAGCGCTATTTCAGCCGGGTGGAATCGGATGCCGCTGGAGACATCCAGATCAAGATCGGTGTGGTGCATCCGGTGGAAACGCCAGAACAGCGGCGTACGGTGAAAGAGCCGATGTTGAAAGTAGATAAGCAGATCCAGCAGCAGGATGCTTGCCAGCAGTTCCCGCCAGCCGCTTATCCCAAGCTGATTGAATAATCCCCAACCGTTTGCCTGAGCCATGCCTGCCAAGCCAAAAGGTACCAGTGGAAAGGCAAAACGGACCACCACTGAATTCAGCGCAATAATGACAAGGTTGGCAAACCAGCGCTTTGTTTTTGGAACCGTGAGCGGACGCCGCGGCCAGACCGCCTCGCACAGTGCAAACAGGGCGAATAGGGACAGGAAAGCCGCGAGTCGAAGCGTCTCAGGATTTGTATGCAGCAACGGCATCACCCCCTCTGCCATTTCAGCCAGCCTGACAGCAGTCGTTTCACCAAGGGGGGCAAGCGTGTACGGTTATAAAGGTCGGCGAGTTTTTTGATCACCTCCGCCTGTGTAGGGTAGGGGTGGATGGTCTTGGCAATGGCGCCTAAGCCAAGGCCGTTGGTTATGGCCAAACTGAATTCATTCAGCATCTCTCCGGCATGACGTGCCACGATGGTCGCGCCGAGTATAGTATCAGTACCGCTCTTCACGTGCACCCGCGCAAACCCCGCTGCTTCGCCGTCCAGAACGGCCCGATCCACCTCGGAAAGGGGGATGGTCAGAGTCGTTACCTCCATCCCGTTGGCCTCGGCATCCTGTTCGTACATCCCCACGTGGGCGATCTCGGGGTCGGTGTAGGTACACCAGGGGATGGTCAGCCCAGAGACCTTCTGTCTCCCTTTGAAGAGAGCGTTGGCCAGGAGGATGCGAGCCATGGCGTCGGCGGTATGGGTAAACTTGAACGGTGAACAGATGTCTCCGGCCGCATAGATGTCAGGGTTCGAGGTCTGCAGCCGGTCGTTGACCGTGACGCCGCCGCTGTCGAATGTGACATTGGCAGCATCCAGCCCAAGTCCCCCGGTGTTGGGAGCCCGGCCGGCACCTACCAGAATATGGTCAAACGTAACCTCGCTGGTGGAGCCATCCTGTTCAAAGCGCACTGTTATTTCCTTGCCATGCCGTTCAACGCCGAGGATCTTTACCCCCAGTTGCAGATCAATACCTTCATTGATGAACGTCTGGTGAAGGACAGCGGCTGCATCCTGGTCTTCCCGCCCCAGGATCTGTGAACCCAGTTCAAACAGGGTTACCCGGCTGCCAAAACGGCTAAAGGCTTGAGCAAGCTCGCAGCCGATCGGTCCGGCGCCTATTACTGCCAGGCGGGGTGGCAGCTCTGTCAGAGAAAAGACGCTCTCGTTGGTCAGGTAGCCGGCCTCTGCCAGTCCGGGGATCGGTGGCGCTACCGCTCTGGCGCCGGAGCAGATGGCGGCTTTTTTGAACAGGAGCTGTTTACCGGCTACTTCAACGCAGTCCGGGCTGCTGAATGCGCCTTCGCCAATGAAGACATCGACACCCAGCTCATCACGAAAACGTCTGGCCGAATCGTGGTGGCTGATCTCGGCCCGCAGTCGGCGCATGCGTTCCATGGCGGTCGAAAAATCGAAGCTGATGGATTCACCGCTCAGAACGCCAAATTCTGCGCCGGTGCGAGCATCATAAACCGCTCTGGCCGCGCGTAAGAGCCCTTTGGACGGCACACAGCCTACGTTTAGGCAGTCACCTCCCATCAGGTGACGTTCGATCAGGGCCACCTTGCCGCCCAGGGAGGCGGCACCGGCAGCACAGATGAGTCCGGCGGTACCGGCGCCGATTATCACCAGATTGTAGCGTCCGGATGGTTCCGGATTAACCCAGTCCGGCGGGTGGACATTGTCGGTCAGCGTACGGTTCTCCGGAGTGTCCGGCTGGACGGAAATGGCTGTCATCAGGGAGCCTTGGCAAACTTCATGGCCGCATCGTTCATGCAGTAGCGCAGCCCGGTTGGTTTGGGCCCATCATTAAACACATGCCCCAGGTGGGCGTCACAGCGCGCACAGACCACCTCGGTGCGTCTTGTGAACAGGCTGTTGTCAGCTCTTTCAACCACGTTTTCCGGAGCAATGGGTTGCCAGAAGCTCGGCCAGCCGGTGCCGGATTCAAACTTGTGCTCCGAGCTGTACAGGTCATTGCCGCAGCAGATACACTGATAGGTGCCCTTTTCATGGTTGTTCAGGGATGGGCTGCTGAAGGCCGGCTCCGTCCCTTTTTCGCGAGTGACATGGTACTGCGCCGGAGTAAGCAGTTTACGCCACTCCTCGTCCGTCTTGATGACCTTTTCGCTCATTATGTACCCCTTAGTTGCCACGGAATAGAGCTTGACCGATGATGAAACCGCTTCGGAGGTCCCCAGCTTTTTTGCAGCGGTGGCGCTTGTGGTAGAGCTGCTGTTGCAGGCAAAGAGCAGCGTCACGAATAGCATACTGACCAACGGTGTGTAGCGTTTCATTGGTAACCTCCTCGGTTTCTGCGGATTCTAGTGCCCGGCAGCGCTGCCCCACAACTCTTTGAGACGCTTGTCCCGTCCGCAGCTGTAGCGGTAGTAGCTGTAACGTAACGGATTTTTTTTGTAGTAATGCTGGTGGTACTCTTCGGCTGGGTAGAACTCGCTTGCGGGAGTGATTTCGGTGACAAGCGGCTCCTTGAACGGTTTCTGCTTGTCGAGCAGCTCTTTTGAGCGGAGGGCAAGGCGGCGCTGGTTTTCATTGTGAAAGAAAATAGCGGTCCGGTATTGGTCTCCGACGTCGCAAAACTGACGGTTTTTGACGGTAGGGTCAACGTTGTGCCAGAAGACCAGCAGCAGTTTCTCGTAGCTGATCTTTGCGGGATCAAAGGTGATTTCCACCGCTTCCGCATGCCCCGTACCACCTGCAGAGACCTCCTGATAGTTGGGATTCAGTTTTGTTCCCCCGCTGTAGCCCGGCATGACGGATAGGACACCGGGCAGCGAGTCAAACGGTTGCTCCATGCACCAGAAGCAGCCGCCGGCAAAGGTCGCCTTTTCACGGTTTTCTGCGCTGGCTGAAGCGGTTTGCAGGCAGCAGATCATGACAAAAAACCAGAGTAGCACACCCAAACGAAGCTGTTTAATCTTCATGGAAAACCTCCCTGCGCAGTTAAGTCACCCTGTGTATCTTGCACATACGGAAAGAAAGTATACCATACCTGAGGAGGGGTGCCAGCACAAATCAGGCCGCCTGTCAGGCGGCAGAGTTGCGTGGGCGGTCTGAAAGTCAGCGTGTTGTCGAGAGGGTGATATCGCCGTACCAGGCGGTTGCCGCAGCTCCGGTGTTGTCGCTGTCGGTCATGATTGCCACGGCACCGGCCTCTGGAGGGTTCTCGCCGAAAACGCGACGGTAGTCGGCCAGGATGTCACGCTCTTCGTACAGCCACTGGCCGCTCTTCGACACTCCGGACTCGACCGCAATCATCTTTGCGTTGGCGGTGAAGGTGCTGGTGGTGAATTCACCTTTGGGGAGTTTGTTGGCCCAGATGTAGTTCAGGGCTCGCGTCTGCCAGAAGAAGCGCCCGGGAAAGATAACGTAGACCCTGGCAGCGTAATCATCCCCGCCCTTGGTCATTTCATCGCCTCCCGCCACAGTGCCGTCAACTTTCCAGCTCCATTTCAGATAGCGGTACACCGTCGGATTAAATTTAATCTTCTTTGTCAACCCCGAGGCCGTCCCGATGGCGCGGGCCTTGACGATGGTACGCCCGTTCTCACGTACAAGCCTGTAGTCAGTCGTGCCTTTAAAACTCTTGGCCTCCCACCCCTTAAGCCCTTCAGAGTCGAAGTTAGATACGGCGATCTCAGCGGCTGCAGCGTGGAGGGGGGGCAGCAACAGAAACAGCAGCAGGGAGATCAGAAGCGGCGTAATTGATTGTGGACATCTCATGGAGTAGCTTACCGTCCTTTAACGAACAGTTCCTTGTAGGCCCAGCCGGCAATGCCATCTTCAAGGATCTGCATGCGCTCTTCTGTTACCCCTTTTGATTCAAGGTAGTTGTAGCTGTTCTTTGCGCCGGATTTCCCCCGTGGACAGATCACAATCACCGGGTCAGAGATGCCTTGATGACGGTCAGCGCTTTGTCCAGTCGCGCCTTCTCCTCATCCTTTGCGGCCGGGAAGGCGTTGGTTTCGATGGAACCGGGAAGGTGCTGTTTTTCAAAATCAGCAGCCGGCTGGATATCTACCAGAATCACCGGTTGTTTTTTATCCAACAGCTCCTTAAGCTCCTGTGGCTCAATATAATTGGTCGCAAGTACAGCCGTAGCGGACAGCAGGGTCAGGGACAGAGTCAGAACGATCTTTTTGAACATGTTACTTCTCCTTTTATATGCGAAAAAACGAATGTATTTAATACCAATTGAATGCTTGTCTGGCAAATAGATAATCTGGTAGAAATACGCTTGATGTTATCGAAAAAACCGATGGGGTCACTATGACGCTGAAACAGTTGGAGGTTTTTATAGCGGTTGCCGACACGCTCAGTTTTTCAAAGGGTGGTGAGAGCGTCAGCCTGGCCCAGTCAACAGCCAGCCAGCATATACGGACCCTTGAGGAGGAGCTTGGCGCCAAATTGTTCGACCGTTCTGCCGGTTCTATCTCCTTGACGGCGGTGGGCAGGCTGTTTTATGAACACGCTGCCCGGATCTGTGCTGGATGCGGAGAGGCGGCTGATGCGGTCAGACGCTTTCTGGGGCTTGAACAGGCGCTACTGCGGGTGGGTGCCAGTACAATTCCGGCCGCCTGCCTAATCCCTGATCTGCTCGGCAGTTTTAGTGCCGCCCGACCCGGGGTGCGGCTGGAGGTGGTGCAGGGTGATACCCGAGAGGTGATCAGGCAGCTGCAGGATGAAGCGGTTGAGCTTGCTGTGGTGGGGGGGCGTTTTGATGCCGAGACGATCTGTTACGAAGAGGTTGGGGCCGAGCAGATCGTCCTGGTTGCGCTTCCGGGGTTCGTCGAGAAGCCGCCGCTTACGCTGCAGCAGCTGCAGGATGTGCCGCTGCTGTTGCGGGAACCAGGTTCGGGCACCAGGCTGGCGGTCGACAGCGCATTGCAGAAGGGTGGTCTCGATCTGCGCAGCTTACGGGTGGTTGCCCAGCTCGGCAGTAGCGAGGCGTTGAGGCGTGCCGTACTGGGTGGGGCCGGATGTGCCTTTCTGTCGGTTCTGGCGATTGGCAGAGAATTGGCCGGCGGTACGCTTGCAGTCGTGGATATCGCCGGAATTAAAATAAGCCGCTGCTTCTATCTCGCCTGGCGCCGGGGAAGGAGTCTGTCACCGGCAGCGGAGGTGTTTATGGAGGCGGTGAGGCGGAGTGTTCCGCGCTGAATCGACGAGACATTGTCCAGATGCGGCCGTATCCTCATTTCCGTCTGATAAAACTCAAAACGCCTTGACGATGGTTCCTGTCGGGGTGTACGTTTATTAGAAACAGGACCCGGGTACTTATAGTGGGTAATTGCATATTCCTGGGTAAATCAAATGCAGGAAGAAAACAGGTGTTGCTAAGATGAAGTCTGCGCAGGAACAACTTTTAATATACAAAGCCCTCTTGATGGCGACCAAAAGTCTGGCCCTGGGAAATACGCCGGACGAGGTGTTGAGGGCGGCCTGTGATGCCCTCGTGTCTTCATCAGAGCACATTTGCCTGGCATGGATGTACCTGGGCAACCAGGAGACAGAAGCGATCAGACCATCGTACGCCGCCGGGAGAGCTTCCGCATATGCCAGTGATGTGGTGCTGGATCTTTCTCCGGAAATGATTAATTGCCCCAGCAGGCGCGCCTTGGCAAGCAATGAGCCTACTTTTATAAAAGTTAAATCTGATCCGTGCTTTGCCGTCTGGCGTGAAAATGCAGTTCTATACGGTTTTCAGGAAGGATTGGCCTTGCCGATTGGTGACCCGGACAATCCGTTCAGGGGGCTGATTGTTGTCTTTGCCGACACTGAAAATTACTTTGAACGGATCGGAATAGAACCTTTTCTTGCTTTTGCCCAGCTGGCCACGGTGGCCTTGAACCAGGCCAGGATGAAGGTGACGCTGGAGGATATGGCTTCAATTGATCCTCTGACCAGTCTGCTTAACCGGAGGGCGCTGCAGGATATTATCAGCCGTGAGTATGCTTACGCAAAAAGGACAGCAAAGCCTTTCAGCATGATTCTGTTTGATCTGGATCGATTCAAGATGCTCAATGACAATTATGGTCATGATGTCGGTGATAAAATCCTGCTTGGAATCAGTGCTATTGCAAAGAAAACATTGCGCACAAGCGATTGGCTGAGCCGCTGGGGTGGCGAGGAGTTTCTGGCTATCCTGCCCGACACCGATGAAAACGGCGCTCTTAAAATTGCTGAAAGGTTGAGGCAGAGAATCGAGGCCTTTTCAATTAAGCTTAATACGCAGAAAATCAGTACTTCAGCAAGCATCGGGATTGCCTGCTATCCACGAGACGGTGATACACCCGATTTTCTGTTGAAGGCGGCGGATGCAGCTCTTTTTGAAGCGAAAAAATCAGGCCGGAATCGTGTGGTGGAAGCCAGGGACAAGCGTGAGGTCTATTCAATAGCTGCAAAGCTGAGCACCGCCATTGAAACCAACAGGCTCGTGCCGGCATATCAGATGATTGTAGACCTGAAAACTGGAAAACAGGTTGCCGAGGAGGTGTTGGCGAGACTGATTGATGAGTCCGGAAACGTCATTGCGGCGGCAGACTTTATTTCGGCGGCAATGGAGCTGCAGCTGACACACCTGGTTGATTACCAGATCATCAAGCAAACCATGGGTCGCTGCTCGGCCAATGTTGCTGCCGGTGCTCAACCGATGATACATTTTGTCAATATCTCAGCAGACCTGCTGCTCCATCAACGTATTATCCAGGATCTGTTTGCGGAAGCACAGGCGGCCTGCTTGGCGTGCGGTGTGGATTTGGGCCCGGTAAAACCTATGGTGCTGGAAATTACAGAGAGGCAGTTGCTGGGTGACATAAACGCGGTCAAAGCCAAGCTTGCCCCCTTTATAGATTTCGGCATGCGCCTGGCTATCGATGATTTTGGCAGCGGCTACTCTTCCTTCCAGTATCTCGCCGATCTCCCGGTTTCGTTTCTCAAGATCGAAGGAAGCCTGGTCAAACAGGTAAAAGACAAGCGTGTCAGGCAGATTGTCAGGCGCATCAGTGATATCTCAAAAGATCTGGGTCTGATTTCGATAGCCGAATTTGTCGAGGATGGCGAGACGGCCGATATTCTCACGGATCTGGACATAGACTGGGCGCAGGGTTATCACTTTGGGCGCCCTGTTCTGGAAGGGGAGTAGCTTTCTGGTTAACCCAGTTCCCTCAAGCCCAATCTTGCCCTGCTTTTTTCGTTAGCCCACTTTTCTGCGATGTCAGCGATTGCGCGAGCTGTTATTTTTCCACCGCCATAAACCGCAGGTCATATATCTGAGCGGTTTTTTTAAACTCTTCCGCCAATGGTACGGGCAGGTCTGCTTTTAGATTCTCGATTCCAGTGGAGAACTCTTCAGTTGCCGCAACAATCTCAGCCCTGTGCGTGGATAAAGAATCCGGATAATTAGTTATCATCGCTTGCAGCTTTTCGTAGATTGCATAAAGATTCTGCAGTTTCTGCGCTGCCTGGGCGTACTCCGTGGTCGGAGTGCCCATTCCTCCCATTATGCCGTTAATCTCGGTTTTTACCGTCTCCAGATCGGCCACAGCCCGGGGATCAACTCCTCTGGATGCGGTCGGGGCATCTGAAGAGACTCCATCCTTCCAGGCTTGGTATTTTCCGTCACAAACCACGCCAGCCAGATTCATACCCGACTTGATGCCGTAAAGTGCCAACACGTAATTATGTGAATAATTCTTCTGCATATGGCTTCGATACAGCACCGTTCCCACAACGACTAATGCCAGGAGCAGGAATATCGAGCAGGCTGCAATCATCCTGGCTCGCAACGATGACTTGCTGAACCGGGTGAGGTAGGCCCGGATACTGGCAAGCAGTTCGTGGTATATGCCCCGTCTGGTGGTGCTTGGCGAAACGCTGCCGTTGGGTTGCCGCTTGGTTCGGGATGGCGTGGTGCCGTTAATGACTACAAAACAGGAAAAGTCGCAATCGCAGAAGGCGCATCGGTCAGAAAAAGGCTGCCTTTTCCTGCACGTTGGACAGTACATGCCAGCCGACTGCAAATGCGTCGGTACCTTGTGCTTGCCCATTGCATGCGGCCAGAAAATGATTCTCCACCAATAGGGGGGGGACGATTTCTTCGGGACCCCAAACAGCCATTTTTTGCTGTGCGAATGATGCTGAGAAGCAGGCATGTTAGTATCCCCCCTGCCAAAAATCTATAACTGAATCCGTCCGGGTGTCATCGACAGACGCTTCGAGGTAAGCGACGTAGTCAGTTCTCAGGAATGCTTTGACGACTGCAGGATCAAAATCGCTCCCGGCTCTTTCTCTCAGGTAGGATGCGACCATGCCGATATCCCACCCCTGTCGGTATGGCCGGTCGGAATTCAGCGCGTCAAAAACGTCGGCGACTGACATGATACGGGCCCCTAAAACGATCTCTGTTCCGGCCAAGCCAAGGGGGTAACCCTGGCCATTAAACTGCTCGTGATGTTGCGCGACGATAGGAATAGCCCCGTGGTATGCCCGGATAGGGGTAAGCATCGCGGCACCTTTTTCGGGGTGTTTCTTGATAAGGGCATATTCCTCTTCTGTTAGGCCGTCTTGTTTGTCTAGGACATACTCCGGAACCCCGATCTTCCCAATATCGTGGAACAGGCCGCCAAGCTGGAGCAGTTCGAGATCTTCTCTGGAAAGCCCCATCTCCTTTCCAATCTCCAGCGCTAATCTGGTTACCCGTTTGGAATGTCCCGCCGTCCACGGAGACTTTGCGTCGACGGCATTTGCGATAACCTCTATGGTACCACGGTTCAGTCGGCTCAGCTCGTTTATGAGGCGAACGTTATCCAGTGCAACAGCGATCTCGTCGGCAATCTGGCGGGAACGGACCAGTTCTTCCGGAATACTCTGCGGCGCACGCCGGTATCCGAGGATGAGGATGCCCAGGAAACGCTCTTTGACGAATATCGGCAGCAGAAAAAACTCCCCGGCACCTTCACCCGACATGGGAGCAAGCAGAGCGGTGAATCCATGTTCGCCGCTCACATGCAGGCTCTCGGATGCTGCCCGGAGTGTTTCTAACTCCTCGCCCATCAGCAGCGTATCAAGCTGTGTCGTGTCGGTCGTGGCACCGTTGGAGCAGTAGTTGTAAGAGGTGAGCATATGGAAGGCTGAATTACCTTCCGTAAGGGAAATACCTAGCCATTCGCAGGAGACAGAGTTGCGGAAGCGCGACATGACGGTATCGGTGATGGTCACCCGATCATGGGCTGCCAGTATTCTTTGGACCAGCCCACCCATCTCGCTCAGGCTGGTAAACTGCTGCCCCAGCCGTGTAGACATGTCGTTAAAGGAGACTGCAAGGTCCTCGAACTCGTCGCCGCTGGCAATCTCTACCTTTGAATGGAAATCACCACTGCTTAGACGTCGTGCTCCGTCCTTGAGTATGGAAAGCGGCACCAGGCTCCGGCGGATGAGAACGCTGCTGACAAAAACTACGATGAACATGGTGAGGAGAATGACAAGCAGAAATGTTGTAAAGAAGGAACGTGCAGGGCCAAGCGAATCGTGTCTGGACTGGACTGCAACCACGGTCCACGAATCGGCCCGGTAGGCCGGCTTCATGATGGTAGACCAGTAATTGACCAGATAGTCCTCATCTGACCGTTGCCATTCGAATTGCCCGGTGGACAACGTATTCTTATTTGACATGACGAGGGAAACGAGTTCAGGCGTAAGGGAGCGCGAGGCGTACAAGGTTTTGCCGGAGGGGCCAAGAATGCAGATGTCAACGCCAGGGGGCAGAGTGTATCCAACGAGGGTCCAGAGGTAGTCCGGGTTTATCTCTCCGAGCAGCAGGCCATGCCGCGGCAGGTTTATGTTCGCGGAGGTGGCCATATATACAGGGTCGCCCGCCGCCAGGGATGTGTCGGCAAGGATCAGCGCATTGCCGGCGGCCAGATGGGTGTGCGCAGCAGGGGGCAGGCGGTTGGGCACGCCCCGTATTGTCCCCCAGGCGGCGTCATTATTTACAACAGTAACGGCTCGGAACCTTTTGTCCCTTCCTGCCTGTAACACCTGCCAGGAAATCTTTTTGATGCCATCCCCGGGAGGAATAGGCATCGATTCAAGCTCGGCCTGGAGCAGTGTCATCCCCTCCAGGATTGTCATCCCCGCGTTCTTCCCTACCTGACGCAGTCGTTCATGGCTGTCCAGTTCAAGTCGGGCGGAGACCCTGTATAACGATAATAAGGCCAGTACGCAGACCGGCAGCAGGGCGCAAACCACAAAGAGGGAGAAAATCCTCCGGGCAACCCTGCTGTGGATAAAAGAAAAAACTCGTTTCATATCAATTCCGGTTTAGAAGTTTGAGGCAAGGCCGATAAAACCGCCGTTGCTGACCCGCACAATATCGTCCCTGCTCTGGGCGGCATTTAGATTCGTTTTGCTTTCACCATCAGCTCCAGTGCTGTAAAGATCGTAATCAGTATTAAGGGGGTTCAGGAAACGGTCTCGGCGCAGTTTCCCTTTGCCTTTGATGTCGCCGTCCTCAATGTTCAGGTACTCGTACGGGTGTCCCCATAGATCCAAGAGTCCACTCTGGCCGATTTCGGCCAAAGAGGACGGCAGATGGCCATACTCTGTCTTGTAGCCGGTGATTTCCCGGTCCAGCATCCGGATTTCTGCGATTGTCCTCGCTATCCGCGCCCTCGTGAGGTACTCGCCGTAGGCAGGGATGGCTATGGCGGCCAGAATTGCAATTATGGCGACAACCGAGATCAGCTCGACAAGCGTAAAACCGCCATCTTCTCTCTGCATGCCTGCAGCTGAAATTGGTTTGTTTCCGTAAAACCAGTTGTCGGTCGCCATGAATCCCACCATATGCGAACTGTACCACCACCGATGAAGTTTGGACACGGTAATTTGACCGGATTGGCCATCAATGCCGCCTTTATTACACCGGTTACGTAAGCTCACATGTTGCAAACAGGGGCAAGTCTGTTTGCATTGCCGCGTTGCGGCTCCATTTAAACAATGTTATATTGTGGTTGTAATTTGTCAACTGACGCACACTTTCTTCTGTGTGCCGGGAAGGGTTGTTGTTATGCAGAATCTACCAAAGTAGCGTACGTTCGGATCTGAACTCTCTGCTTCTGGCGCTGAGCGGATCCGTGAACTGCACCGCCTGGTCAACAAGCTGGAGAGGTGTGTCAAAATTATCCTGGTTATCTTCCTGCCACTCCGGATGGCAACAGTCATTCAGTCGCCGAATCCGAATCCGCACTCACGCTTACTCAAAGTTTGTGACAGGTCTGACAGTAATCTGCAAGCTTGTCGCGCTCCTTATTGAGCAGGCTCTGTGTATTTCCTGCATGCGGATTGTGACACCCTGCACAGGAAAAGGGGCGATCCGGCTTCAGTGGGTTTGAAGTTGCCTTTACCGGGTGTCCTTTGCCAAAAAAACCCGCAATGACATGGAGTCCGGTTTTTTTGTCATTGTGGCAGTTGAGACAAAGGTCTGTTGGATGTAGCCTGGTGAATGAAGGCCACTCTGAGCCATGGGGGTCATGGCATAGGGTGCAGTTGCCCACAGCGGTAGGGCCATGATGAATCCTCTTGCTGTCCCATAGTCTTTCCTGGGTACTGTGGCAGAGAAAGCAGGTTGTTTGGTCCGGCTTTCTAGTCGCATATTTCCGCCCGCCCCTGGAAACTTCGTGGCAACTGAAGCATTTTCCGGACGAGACCGGCCTGTGTTTGTAAACACTGCCGCCCTTGTTCTTGTGACACTGGTAACAGGGTGAATCTTCGGGTTTTTCAGGGTTTAGATCATATAAGCCCGGTTCCATATTATGGCAGGTAGCACATGCCGCCTCATTTGTGGGTGTGTGGAAATAGTATCGTTTGAATTCTGCCGGCGGATTCTGGTGGGGCTTGGACAATCCGGAGCGTAGAAAGATATTCAGGCTCTTTTTTTCGCTGACTCCGGAGCTGTTGGATGCGGTTATTTGAAGCAAATTGAGGCCATTGGCGAGCGTTACGCCAATGCAAATCTGATGACCCCCGGCACGAGTTGGTACAGACTTAGTGTAGGTTTTGCCTCCTGTAATGACACTTGCCGTGGTTGCGTCACTATTAGGCAATGACAAAACTACGCTGATCTGCTTGCTCTCAACATAGACGCTGTTTGCTGGAGACAGAACCGTTAACGTCGCTGCGTGAAGAATATCTGCTGCAAGCAGTAGGCTGATGAAACATAATATTAGGCCACTCAATAATAGTCTCTTCATGATTGCTCAATTACCAGTTCCAGCGCTTTTTTGTAACTGGCGGCAGCCGCAGCCAGGTCTTTCAGTTCTTCATACATAATTCCTTTGTGGACAAAAATCCTGTAATCCTTGGGGTTT
>Ga0123338_10003682_pt1 | contig 13678 bp, 10 predicted proteins | sample grotaG_FD_89793 | JGI IMG/M metagenome (GOLD analysis project Ga0123338, IMG submission 89793) | Glacier valley bacterial and archeal communities from Borup Fiord, Nunavut, Canada, to study Microbial Dark Matter (Phase II) -... | ecosystem: Environmental > Aquatic > Freshwater > Ice > Glacier ... | reverse complement strand
TGCAGATCGAGCACGCGGTGCGTGCCCTCGATATGAAAGCCCAGCGTCACCGCACGCCCGTGGCGCACCGCGCGCAGTGCCGCCCGCCTGCGGCTGCGCGGCGGCGAGAGATGCGCGGGCATAAGCTCGCCGATGGCCGCCCCCGCCTGCGCGAGCGCGTGGCCGATGCGCTCGCCCATCCAGCGCACATAGGCGGGATCGCTGACATGCTGCATCCGGCAGCCGCCGCATTCGGGAAAGTGGCGGCACGGCGCGGTCACGCGGTTGGGGCCGGGTTCGAGGCTGGCGATCTCGCCCCTGAAGCGCACAAGGTCACCGGGCGCGGCGAGCGTTACGAAGCGGCCGTCCGCAGTTACCCCATCCCCGCGCGCAGCGAGGCGGACGATCTCGTGAGCATCTTGGTCGGCGGGCGCAGGCGTCATCCCGCCCGCGTGTAGCGCGGTCCTGAGGCTGCTGCGAGCGCGCGCAGCGCCTGGCCCAGCAGCTCGGGCAAATCGTCGGCAGTCATCCCCGGCCCTCCCGCCGCCTCGCCCGCCCGCGCGTGCAGCCACGCGCCCGCGCACGCGGCGCTGAACGCGTCCTCGCCACCCGCCAGCCGCGCCGCGATCGCGCCGGTGAGCACGTCGCCCGATCCGGCGGTGGCGAGCCACGGCGCGACGCTTGCGTTGACCGCCGCGCGCCCGTCCGGGTGTGCGATCACGGTGTCCGGCCCTTTCAGCAGCACCACCGCGCCGGTGCGCGCCGCCGCTGCTCGCGCGCGGTCCACTTTCGATCCGGGAAGGTTGCCGAACATGCGGACGAACTCGCCTTCATGCGGGGTAAGCACCGTCGGCGCGGCGCGGCGCAGCGCTTCGGGATCGCCGCAGAACAGCGTAAACACATCCGCGTCGAGCACCAGCGGCACGTCGAGCGCCAGCGCCGCTTCCACCAGCGCCCGCGCGCGTGAATCGATACCGAGCGCAGGCCCGAGCGCGAGCACGTCCGCGCGACGCTCCGCCACCAGCGCTTTCAGCGCCCCCGGATGGTCGAGCACGCGCAGCATGATCGCATCCACCCGCGCGGCATTCTCCGCCAGCGCTGCGCCCGGTACCGCGATCGTCACCAGCCCTGCGCCGCCGCGCAGCGCTGCACGCGCCGCCAGCCGCGCCGCGCCGCCATGGCCCGGGCCGCCGCCGAGCACGAGCACATGCCCGCGCTGCGCCTTGTGCGCGTCCGGCCCGAGTGCGGGCGGGGCAGGGGGTGTGTTGGCGCGCAGCCACGCGTCGCGCGTATCCAGCCCGATATCGGCCACAACCACGCGCCCGCACAATGCCGCGGCGGGATGGAGCAGATGCGCGGGCTTCAGAGCGCCAAACGCGATTGTCAGATCGTAGGGCACCACCGCGCCGAGCAGCGCGCCGCTGTCCGCATCCACCCCGGCCGGCAGATCGAGCGCGATCCGCAGCCGGGCCGCGTGCGCAAGCCGGGCGAGCGTCGCAGCCACAGCGGCTTCGAGCGAGCGCGTCAGCCCGATGCCGAACAGTGCGTCCACCAGCAGCGGCGCGGGCGCAGCTTCGTGCAGCGCCTCGACCGGCCCAGCCCAGCGTGCGCGCGCAGCGCGCGCGGGATCGGCGGCGGGTTCGCCCGTGGCGACAACGCGCACCGGCCAGCCCGCCTGGGCCAGCATGCGCGCCACCACATAGCCATCCCCGCCATTGTTGCCCGGTCCGCACAGGATCAGCGTCGGGCTGGGCGTAGCAAATGCCATGATGGCGCGCGCGGCGGCCGCACCCGCGCGCTCCATCAATGTGGCCGCGTCCGAGCCTGCTACGATGGCGCGCGACTCGGCAGAACGGACCTCTGCAGCGGTGAGCACGTTATGGCAGGTCTGCCCCGGCATTGTCTCGGGGCCGCGCTTCGCCGATAGGGTCTCCATGCGTATCCTTGTTCTTCTCGGGCTTCTGGTCGCCGCGTGCGCGCCGTCGCCGCTCTACGTCAGCCACAAGACGATCGGCACCCCCGGCGAAATCCCCCGCGACGCACGCGGCGAGCCGATGTGGGACAAGATCGGCCCGCCGCGCGTCGGCTCGACGCCTGCGCCGGTCCCGCCGCTGCCCGCACCCCCGCGCTAGATGTCCGCGTAGACGCGCTGCGCGCCGAAGCCGCCCGGATGCGTCAGCGCGCCGTGGCGCGCCGCACCGACGTTGCGCGCGTAACGCCATAGCACGCCCGAGGCGAAGCCGTGTTCGCGCGGCACCCACGCGGCGCGCCTGCGGGCCAGTTCCTCGTCCGAGACTGCGATCTCGATCGTTCCCGCCGTCGCGTCGAGCCGGACGATATCGCCGTCCTGCACCAGCGCGATCGGCCCGCCCTCGGCAGCTTCGGGGCCGATATGACCCACGCAAAAGCCGCGCGTCGCGCCCGAAAAGCGGCCGTCGGTGATCAGCGCCACCTTGTCCCCCATGCCTTGGCCGTAGAGCGCGGCGGTGGTGGCAAGCATCTCGCGCATACCGGGGCCGCCCTTGGGGCCCTCGTAGCGGATCACGAACACGTCGCCCTCCTGGTAGGCGCGCGCCTCGACGGCGGCGAAGGCGTCTTCCTCGCAATCGAACACGCGCGCGGGGCCTTCGTGCTGCAACCGCGCCATCCCGGCGATCTTCACGATCCCGCCATCGGGAGCGAGATTGCCCCGGAGCGAGACGACGCCCCCCGTGGTCGAAAGCGGATTGGACACGGGCCGCACCACATCCTGATCGGGGTTCCAGCGCACGTCAGCAAGGTTCTCGGCTATCGTGCGGCCAGTGACGGTGATGCACGATCCGTCAAGGAAGCCGCCATCGAGCAGCGCCTTCATCACCAGCGGCACGCCGCCCGCTTCGTAGAGATCCTTCGCCACATAGCGACCGCCGGGTTTCAGGTCTGCGATCAGCGGCGTCTCGCGGAAGATGCGCCCCACTTCGAAGAGATCGAGCTCGATCCCCGCTTCCGCCGCCATCGCGGGCAGGTGGAGCGCGGCGTTGGTGCTGCCGCCGGTCGCCGCCACCACGCGCGCGGCATTTTGGAATGCGGCGCGCGTGCAGATGTCCCGCGGGCGCAAACCCAGCGCGAGGAGGTTCATCACTGCCGCCCCGCTCGCGCGCGCATACTCGTCGCGTGAGGTGTAGGGTGCCGGCGCGCCCGCCGAATAGGGGAGCGCCAGGCCGATCGCCTCGCTGACGCACGCCATCGTATTCGCGGTGAACTGCCCGCCGCACGCGCCCTCGCCAGGGCACGCGACCTTCTCGAGCGCGCTAAGCCGCGCGAGCGGACAGGTGCCGCCCGCGTGCGCGCCCACCGCCTCGAACACATCCCCGATGGTGACGTCGCGGTCTTCGAACCGGCCGGGAAGGATCGATCCGCCGTACAGGAAGACGCTCGGCACGTTCAGCCGCAGCATCGCCATCATCAGCCCGGGCAGGGATTTGTCGCACCCCGCCACGCCCACCAACGCGTCGTAGCAGTGGCCGCGCATCGTCAGTTCGACCGAATCGGCGATCACCTCGCGGCTGACGAGGCTCGATTTCATCCCCTCGTGCCCCATCGCGATCGCGTCGGTCACCGTGATCGTGGTGAACATGCGCGGTGTGCCGCCGGCGTTGCTGACGCCCTCCTTGACCACACGCGCCTGCCGATCGAGCGCGGTGTTGCATGGTGCGGCCTCGTTCCAGCAGCTGACCACGCCCACCAGCGGCTTGGCGATATCTTCGGCGGTAAGCCCCATCGCGTGCAGCATCGCGCGATGCGGGGCACGTTCGGGACCGACGGTGACGTGGCGCGAGGGGAGGCGGGATTTGTCGAATCTAGTCATAGGCGCACGTTTGAAGCGGGTACGGAGCGCGCGCAAGCCCGCTAGAAGCGGTGCTCCCACTCCAGCAGCAGCCGCACTTGCCCGTCAGTGCGGTCGCGCGCGTCGCCGGGGAGCGCGAACAGATAACCCGCCTCCACCTCGATCTCGCCGGGGATCGGCAAATGGTCGATATCGGTCTTGAGGACGGGGCCCGCGTAATGTTCGTGGCGGCCGAGGAAGCGCGCGGTATCGCCCGCGTCGCCGAAGGCTGCGAAGCCGCCGCGCAGATCGCCTGCGATCGTCCAGTCAGCGGATGCGGCGTAGCCGAACTGCGCGGGGCGGCCGTCGAGTGGCTTTTCGACGATCAGGTTCAGGCGACCGTCGAAGCGGCCCTTGCGACGTGAGAAGAGGGCCTTGAACTCGAGGCCGTCGGCGGCTGCGATCCCTTGCGAATATTCGCCGTAGGCCGCGATATCCACCCCGCCCACGCGCCCCAGATGCGCCACCCCTTCGAGCGCGACCTCGACCGGCTGGCGCGATCCGCCGGGTTCGCGCGCCAGCGTGGTGAAGATTGCGCCCGAGAAGCGGGTGGAGAAGGAGTGATCGATCTCGAGCTTGAGCGCGTCGGTGCCATCGGACGGGCCGCCGGTGAGACGGCCGTAGCGGGTCTCGAACTCGGTGATGTCGGCTACGATGGTGGCGGGATACACCTTCTCGCCCAGACCCGGCGCGGCGACGGCGGGAGCGGCGAACAAGGCAGCGGCGGCAAGGAAAATAAGAATGCGTCTCAATAGCTCTCTCCTATCGGGAAAGATTGCTATTGCGATGCGTTCGCAGATACAAGCGCGGAGTTGCGACACAGGCTGCACGCGTTACGCTCCGCCTCCATGAGCGACACGATCCTGATCGGCAAAAACGAGGGCGGGCCGGTGAGCCTGTTCCTCAATCGCGCCAACCGTCACGGGCTGATCGCGGGCGCGACCGGCACGGGCAAGACGGTCACGTTGCAGGGGCTGGCCGAAGGCTTCTCGGCGGCGGGCGTGCCCGTGTTCCTCGCCGACGTGAAGGGCGATCTGGGCGGGATGGCGCTGCCGGGATCGCCGCTCGCCAAAACCCACGCAATGTTCGTGCAGCGCGCCGCCGATTGCGGCATCGCGCACTACGCCTACACGGGCTTTCCGGTGCAATTCTGGGACGTGTTCGCGGATCAGGGCACGCCGGTGCGCGCCACCATATCCGAGATGGGTCCGGTGCTGCTTTCGCGGCTGCTCAGCCTCAACGATACGCAGGAGGGCGTGCTCCAGATCGTCTTCAAGCTCGCCGACGAGGGCGGGCTATTGTTGCTCGACTTGAAGGATCTGCGCGCGATGCTCGCCAATGTGGCGGCGCGCGCGAGCGAGCTGACGGTGCAATATGGCAATGTCACCAAAGCCACCGTTGGCACGATCCAGCGCCAGCTACTGCAACTCGAAGCCCAAGGTGCCGAGCAATTTTTCGGCGAACCCGCGCTCGATATCGACGATTTCATCTTCCTCGATGAAGCGGGCCGGGGCCAGATCAACATCCTCGACGCGACCCGGTTGCTGAACGCTCCGCGCCTTTTCGCCACGTTCCTGTTGTGGATGCTGAGCGAACTGTTCGAGAAACTTCCCGAAATCGGCGATCCGGACAAGCCCGTGCTCGTCTTCTTCTTCGATGAGGCGCATCTGCTGTTCGACGATGCGCCCAAGGCGCTGCTCGACAAGGTGGAGCAGGTGGAGCAGGTGGTGCGGCTGGTGCGCTCGAAGGGTGTGGGCGTTTATTTCGCAACGCAAAACCCGATCGACATTCCGGACAAGGTGGCGGCCCAGCTCGGCAACCGCATCCAGCACGCGCTGCGCGCCTTCACGCCCAGGGATGCCGAGGCAGTGCGCAAGGCGGCTTTGACGTTTCGCGCCAACCCCGGCGTGGATGTGGCCGAGGCGATCACGCAGCTCAAAGTGGGCGAGGCGCTGGTGAGCGTGCTCGATGAAAGCGGTGCGCCCACGCCGGTGGAGCGCACGCTGATCCGGCCGCCTTCGTCGCGCATCGGGCCGCTGACCCCGGACGAGCGGGCGACGGTGATCGCGTCGTCCGAGCTGGACGCGCAATATCGCACGCCGGTGGACCGCGTTTCGGCCTATGAGATGCTCGCGCGCAAGGCGGCCGGGGCCGTCGCCGCAGCGCCCGCATCCGCGCCCGCGGCGTCGGCTAAACCCGCCCCGCCCACGATGATCGAGAAAATGGCGACCTCGGCGGCCCGCTCGATGGCGAGCTCGGTCGGGCGGCAGGTGACAAACCAGATCGGCAAGAGCCTTCTGCGCGGGATTTTCGGCGCGATGGGGCGATAGATGACAAATGAGCCGTCATCCCGGCCATGAACCGGGCCCTACCTTCTTTCTTTCGGCCCGTCTGAACAGAGGCAGGTGGGTCCCGGCTCTTCGGCCGGGATGACGATGCCGCTCAATGCACCGCGCGTGCGCCCGTTTCCCCCTTGCTCACCAGCCCGAAGCGCGGATCGACCGCGGCCACTCCGCCCAGCGTCAGCGCCGCCGCCAGTCGCCCCACCTCGGGGCCATGCTTGAAGCCGTGGCCGCTGCCGGCACCCACCAGCACCACATTGCTCCATGCGGGGTGCCGGTCGATCAGGAAATCGCCGGTGGCGCTATTCTCATACTGGCACACGCGCGCCTCGTTAAGCGGCGCACCGCGCATCGCCGGGAAGCGCCGCTCCATATACGCGCGCGCATCGCCTAGCGCAGCGTCGGTCGGCCGCCGGTCCTGCGTATCGGGATCGACCGGACGCCCATGCGTATCGCGCGCGATCTTGAAGCCGCGCGCCTCCAGGTCGGGGAAGCCGTAATAGAGATCGCCGCCGTTCCAGTCCGCCCAGCCGGGCAATTGCGCCGCGCCGAAGCGCTCATCGCCCGCCGGGGGCGCGAAGAAGAACACTTCCTGCCGGGTGGCGGCGATGCGCTTGCCGATCACGTCCGGGAACAGCTTGGGCAACCACGGCCCGCACGCGAAGACGAACTGCCCCGCCGAAATCGTCTCGCCGGGCGCAGCGAGGATGCTCGCCAGCGTGTTGCCGCCCGGCGCAGGCGGAGCGACCGCGCGCTTGCGATATTGCCCGCCCGCCTTCACGAACTGCGCTACCAGCGTCTGCACCGCACGCCGCGCCATCAGCGCGCCGAACACGGGTTCGAACAGCCCCAGCTCCAATCCAGAAACGTTCATCTGCGGCCAGCGCGCCGCCAGCTCCCGGCGGTTCAGAACCTCCAGCGGCAGCCCCAGCGTGCGGTGCGTGGCGATCGACGCCTGCGCATAGGGCGTCGCCGCATCGCCGAACACGAACAGCACGCCCGCCGCGTGGAACAGCGGCAGACTGCCCTCCGACGAAGTGGGCGCGTGGCCGGTTTCGCCCGAGATGCGCCGCCATTCGGCAAGACTCGCGACCGCCATGCGCGTGTAGATCGCATCCGCGCCGTAGGTGCCACGGATCATACGCGTTTCGCCACCCGACGAGGCGCGGCTGTGCGCGGGGCCGTGCGCATCGAGCAACAGCACGCGCTGCCCCTCGCGCCGCAGGTGTTCGGCGGTCCACGCGCCGAACACGCCCGCGCCGATCACGACCGCATCCCACGTCTCGCGCGCGACCGCCGGAGCAGCCACGCGCGCGGCGGCAGCCCGCACCAGCGGCGCGGCGAGCGTGCCCCCGATTGCCGCACGCCGCGTGATCCGCACGCGCTAGAACGCCTTGCGGACGGTAACGCCCATCGTGCGCGGATTGCCCACCGCGAAGCCAAGCCGGGCGCGCCCGCCGCGCTCCCGATCAAACGAGAGCAGCGCATTCTCGTCGAACAGATTGTTCACATAGGCCGTCACGCTCAGCCCGTGCTGCAATTCCGCGCCGACCTGAAGGTTGACAATCTGATAGGCGGGCAGCCGCAGATCGAGCGTGGTCGCTTCCTGCCCGGTCGCGCCGCCGAACGGCAGCCCCGAGACGAAGCTGCGCGGATTGCCTACCTGATCACTCGGCTGCGTGTACCGGTCGCCCACATGTTGCGCGGTCACCGAGACGAAGCCGTTCGCGGTCGCGCTGATCGGCACGGTGTAGGTCGCGTTGGCGGAGAGCTGGAGCGTGGGCACCGAAGGCAGGCGATTGCCTGCCTGAATGCCGCCGAGCACCGCGCCCGTGCCGTCCTTCACCGTCGAATCGAAGCGGCTTTCGAGCACGTCGCCCGAGAACGAGATATCCAGCCCCCGCAGCGGCTTGAACGCGAGCTCCATCTCGAGGCCGACCGTGTGCGCGCGCGCCACGTTGAACACCACGCGCGACGAGCAGCTTCCCGCATCCAGCGTGGTCTGCAAATCGTGGATATCGGTGTAGAAGAAGGCGCTGTTGAAAGTGAAGTGCCGGGTCTGCGCCTTCACGCCCGCCTCATAGTTCCAGAGCGTCTCGTCCTTGTAGGACTGGTAGCCGCCGAAGATCGCGCGATCCGAAGCGGTGCACAGCCCGGCGTTCAGCGGATCGTTGACACCGCCCAGACGGAAGCCCTCGCTCGCCTGGAAGTTGAACGTCACCTCTGGCGCGGCCTTGTACTGCAGGATCACGCGCGGGGTGGCGCCGTTGGACTTGGTGCGATCCGTCCGGTTGTCGTCGTTCGAGAAAATACCACCGGAGAGGAAGGTGCGCTTCTCGTGGAAATCATAATAGCGCGCACCGCCGGTCAGGCTCAGCTCGGGCGTGAAGTTGATCGTGCCCTCGCCGAAGATTGCGATCTGCTCGAGGTTGTAGGGCAGGTGCGAATTATAGGGCGAATCGGTAGGGAAACCGTTCAGGACCGCGTTGGCAGTGGCCTGGCCGAAGCGAATGACGGTATATTGTTCGTAGCCCGCGGTGGGCAAACGCTGATCGTAGGTGCGATCGGTATTTGCGTAGAACGCGCCCACCAACCATTTGAACGGCCCCTTGCCCGTGGACGCCGCGCGGAACTCCTGCGTGTAACTGTCCACCTTGGTCGTGTCGTTCAGCCGCGAGGGCAGCAGGAACGCGGCGGGCTGATAGCCCAGATCGATCGAGACCGATCCCGTCAGTGCGGAGGCATCGCGGCTGACCAGAATGTCGCGGTGCGTGTAGCTGCTGACCGATGTCAGCGCGACCGGGCCCAGATCCCAGTTGATCGTGTTGTCTGCAATCAACGTCTTGTCGCGGAATTTCTCGCGCAGCAGCAGATATTGCTGGCGGTCCGCAAAGGTTACTGCGGGACGCGTGGTGGTGAACGGGTTGCCATAAAGGTTAAACTTCTCTTCGCGGTTGAAGCCGTTCGTCTCGATCTCCTGGTAAAGCACGCGCGGGGTGATCGTGAGGTTTTCTATCGGCTTGAGCAGGACTGCGATGCGGCCGCCCGCGCGGTAGCCGTCGTTCACATTGTGCTGGATGCCAGTGGGCGTGATGGCATCGATGAAGCCGCCGTAGCGCGTGTAATAGCCCACCGCGCGCACCGCGATCTTGTCGTTCAGGGGCAGGTTGAACGCCGCCTTGCCCCAGCCGCCGATGCCGCCGCTGTACGCGGCGTTGACGTTGGCCTCGACCGTGCCCTCGACCTTGTCGGTGCGGGGCTGGTTGGTGATGTATCGCACCGTGCCGCCGACCGAACCCGAGCCGAAGAGCGTGCCCTGCGGGCCGCGCAAGGTTTCTACGCGCGCCAGATCGAACAGATCGATATCCGGTGTGAATAGCGAGAGCGAGATGACGCTTTCGTCGAGATAGATGCCCACCTGCTCTTTCACGCCGGGCTGATCGCGCACGATCTGGCCCGCCGAGACGCCGCGGATCGCAACCTGCGACTGGCCGGGGCCGAGGTTCTGCACGGTGAGGCTGGCGACGTTGCGGCTGATATCCTCGATATTGGTCGCGCCGCGCCGCTGGATGTCCACCTGCGTCTGCGCATTGACCGAAAATGGCACGTTCAGGATATTCTCGGCCCGCTTGGTCGCGGTGACAATTACGGTCTGCGTCTCGTCCGGATCGGTGCCGGGCGCAGTCGGCCCCTGCGTCACCGGCGCGGGCGTGCGCTGGGCGTTATCGGCGCTCTGCGCAAAGCCCGGCGCGGCGGCGGAGGCGAGCAGCAACGCGAGAATGGCGACGCGCGCGCGGTTCTGGTTCAAAATAAATTTCCTCCCAAGATTGCACGGCTTTTCGCAAGAACAGCGCGGGTGGGCAATGTTTCGGGCGCGACCGTTGCCGGAATCGCGCGCCATCGTTGCACGCAAGACACGAATTGTGCAGCCGTGCTGCCACGGTGGTGCAGGCTTCGCTGCCCCTCATGATCATCCCCGAACCCGTCCGACAGGCTTGCGAGCCTGCTGCAGCGTGCCTTCGCGCTTGGCCGGCCCGCAGCAGGGGACAGCACGCACTACTCCGCCCAGGCCGCATCTTCCACGTGCAGTTCAGCCGCAGGTTTCGCGCCCCAATCGTCGCGCGCCACGCGCCCGGCCAGATGCACGCGTCGCCCTCGCGCGCCCATCAGCGCTGCGCCGAGCGCGGTTTCGGCATGCCGGAACGCGATCGCCTTCACGCGGCCGCCATCCGCACCCGCGAACACGAGGCGCAAATGCCCCTCCCCCACCACGCGCGCGTCGACGATCTGGCCCGGCCCCGCCACCACCCGCGGCGCGGGCCAGCCTGCGCCATAGGGGCCGCCCGCATCGAGAGCATCTGCAAGCGCGGGGCAGACTCCGGCGGGGGCGAGCACGGCATCGAACATCAGCGCGGTCCCCGCGCGTGCAGCGGCAACGGGCACATTGAGTGCTTCGATCAGCGCATCGCGCAGGGCTTCGACGCGGTCCGCCGCCACCGTCAGCCCCGCCGCCATCGCATGCCCGCCGCCTGCGAGCAGCAGCCCCCGATCGCGCGCCGCGAGCACGGCGGCTCCCAGATCGACGCCCGATATCGAGCGGCCCGAGCCCTTGCCCGTTTCCCCGCTGAGCCCGATCACGATCGCGGGGCGGCCCAAACGCTCCTTGAGGCGTGCCGCGACGATGCCGATCACCCCCGCGTGCCACCCCTCGCCCGCAACCACGATCACCGGATCGGCCGCGCGCGCCGCCGCCGCCTCGGTTGCGGCAGCCGTTACCTCCGCCTCGATCGCGCGGCGTTCGGCGTTCAGCCGGTTCAGCTCGGCGGCGAGCACGGTGGCCTCGTGCGCGCAATCGGTGGTGAGCAGCCGCACGCCCAGATCGGCCGCCCCGATCCGCCCGCCCGCATTCACGCGCGGCCCGAGCGCGAAGCCCAGATCGCGCGCGACTGGATGCGCGGTCAGCCCCGCCACATCGGCGAGCGCGGCGAGCCCCGCATTGCCGCGCCGCGCGAGCACCTTCAGCCCTTGCGACACGAACGCGCGGTTCAGCCCGCGCAGCGGCACGACATCGGCAACCGTGCCCAGCGCGACCAGATCGAGCCAGTCGAGCAGGCGCGGCTCGGGCCGCTGCGCCCAGTGGCCGCGCATCCGCAGCGCGCGCACCGTGGCGACCGCAAGCAGGAAGGTCACGCCCACCGCCGCCAGATGGCCGTGGCCCGCCGCCTGATCGAGGCGGTTGGGGTTGACCACAGCGTGGCACCGCGGAAGCTCGGTCGCGCACTGGTGATGATCGATCACCACCACGTCCAGCCCCGCGTCGCGCGCGGCGGCGAGCGCGTCGAACCCCTGCGCACCGCAATCGACCGTTACCACCAGCCGCGCGCCCTTGGCAGCGATCGTCCGCATGGCGTCTGCACTCGGGCCATAGCCCTCCAGCAGCCGGTCCGGGATATAGGCCTTGGGATCGGCCCCGGCGGCGCGCAGCATGCGGATCAGCAGCGCGGCCGAGGTGGCACCATCGACATCGTAATCGCCGAAGACGGTGATCGCCTCGCCGCCCAGCACTGCATGCGCGAGGCGATCGGCGGCGGCTTCCATATCGAGCAGCACATGCGGATCGGGCAGCCAGTCGCGCAGGCGCGGATCGGCGAGCCGGGCATATTCGCCCGGATCGCCGCCGCGGGCCGCGAACAGCTCGGCGACCAGATCGGGAATGCCCGCCGCGCGCCCTGCACCCGGCAGACCGGGGCCATGGCCACGCCAGCGCCACGGTTGTCCGAGGATCGAGGCGGCGAGCGGCAACATCGCACGCAAGTGAATCGGTGCGCGCTCGGGGGCAAGCGCTTTGGCGGACTTATCCCCCGCCGCGTTCGCCGGCGAGGGGCTGGCACACCGGGCAGAAGAAGCTCGATCGCCCCGATTGCACGCTGCGCACGATCTCGCCGCCGCACGCGCCGCATGGCTCCCCCGCGCGCCCGTAGACGCGCCACGCTTTCTGGAACAGGCCGAGCACGCCATCGACCCCGATGTGATCGCGCAAACTCGATCCCCCCGCGGCGATCGCCTCGCGCAAGGTTGCACGCAGCGCGCGCACCAGCGCCGCCAGTTCGGCCCGCGACAGGCTGCCGCCCGCGCGTTCGGGGTGGATCGCGGCGCGGTGCAGCGCCTCGGCCGCATAGATATTGCCCACCCCCGCGACGATGCGCTGATCGAGCAGCAGCGCTTTCACCGGCGCGATCCGCCCCGCGAATCGCCCCGCCGTGTAGGCCGCGGTGAATGCCGGACCCAGCGGCTCGGGGCCGATGCCCGCGAGCAGCGGGTGCGCCACCAGATCGGCTGTGGCGGCGAGCGCGAGTAGGCCGAACCGGCGCGGGTCGGTAAACACGATCCGCCGCCCCTCCTCCGTGGTAAAGATCACATGATCGTGCGGTCCCGTATCGGCGGGATCGAGGCGCATCCGGCCGGACATGCCCAGATGGAACAGCAGCGTGTCGCCGCGATCGGTAGCGATAAGCCCGTATTTGGCGCGGCGCGTGACGGCAGTGACGGTCGCGCCCGTCAGCCGCTGCCCCAGATCGTGCGGGATCGGTCGCCGGAGATCGGGGCGATACGCGATCGCGCTCGCAAGGCGGCGACCGGTGAGCACGGGCGCAAGGCCGCGCACCACGGTTTCGACTTCGGGAAGTTCAGGCATCGGGGCCTACTTAAGCGCGTGAGGGAGCGCGCGCGACCGCATTGAATTGTCGCCACCGGCGTGCAGTATTTCATACGAGACAGCTCCATGACGCACACGCTCGGCATCAACGAATTCCGCGACAATTTCACCCGTATCGCGCGCGAGAGCGGCTATCCGGTGGTGGTCAAGAACCACAAACAGGTTGTTGGCTGGTATGTGCCCGTCAAACGCCCCACCCCCGAAGCGATCGAACGGACGATCGCAGGGCTGGAGTTGATTCAGGCCGAGTGGCGCGCGCAGAGGCGCGACCTCGACGCCGAACTCGCCTCGCTCGGCATGGATCCGTCTGGCAATCCGCTGGACGAGGAATGCTGATCCTCGACGCGAACGTGCTGGTCTCGGCGGCGCTCGGCCGGTCGCGCGCGCTGATCGAGGCAACGGCTGCGCGCGGGATCGAGCTGCTGTTGACGATCGAGCAGCGGCGCGAGGCCGCAAGCGTTTTGATCCGTCTCGGTGGATCGTCCGAGTCGATCGAACGGTCGCTCACCTTTGCAGCGGACATCGTCGGCCTGCTCGAGCCCGAAGTATACACGCCCTTCGAACCCGCCGCCCGCGCCCGCCTCGGCCCGCGCGGGCAGTCGGACTGGCCCGTGCTCGCCACCGCAATCGCGCTCGATGCGGACATCTGGTCCAACGACCGCGATTTCTTCGGCATCGGCGTCGCAGTCTGGAACACGCGCAACGTGGGCCACGCCGCTACTCCGCCTGCATAGGACGTCTGCGCCGCACCTTCCGCTTGGGGTGAAAGCCGGGGTA
>Ga0123338_10003681_pt1 | contig 13678 bp, 14 predicted proteins | sample grotaG_FD_89793 | JGI IMG/M metagenome (GOLD analysis project Ga0123338, IMG submission 89793) | Glacier valley bacterial and archeal communities from Borup Fiord, Nunavut, Canada, to study Microbial Dark Matter (Phase II) -... | ecosystem: Environmental > Aquatic > Freshwater > Ice > Glacier ... | reverse complement strand
CGGCGGCGCAATCTGCTCACCCCCGCCGAGCTGCCGCACGACAACCGCCTTGGCCTCGTGTTCGATGTCGGCGATTTTCCGCGCCTGCTCGACCGCGCGCTGGACGAGGCGGACTGGGCGGGCTTCCCCGCGCGCCGCGCCGTCGCCGCCGCGCGCGGGCTGCGCTACGGGCGGGGCATTTGTTATTATGTAGAGATGGCGGGCGGCGGTTTGACGCAGGAATTCGCCGACGTGCGCGTCTCGCCCGAAGGGTTGATCGAGGCGGCGATCGGCACACAATCGAACGGCCAAGGGCACGAGACGGCCTACGCGCGACTGCTCGCCGACAAGCTCGGCGTGCCGCTCGACCAGGTGCGGATCGTGCAGGGCGATACCGACCGGATGGAGGTGGGCCACGGCACCGGCGGCTCGCGCTCCCTTGCGTGGGGCGGGGGCGCGACGTGGGTGGCCGCCGACGAATTGATCGAACGGGGGCGTGCGCTGGCGGCCGAATTGCTGGGCGTGGACGACGCGCAGTACGAAGCGGGCGTGTTCCGTGCGGGCGGCACCAATGCGACGCGCACGTGGGCCGAGATCGCGGTCGCGCGCCCCGGCGCGCTCGACGGCCGCGCGCGCTATGCGCCTGCGAACCCCACACCCACCTTCCCCAACGGGTGTCACATCGCCGAGGTGTCGCTCGATCCGCGCACGGGGCATGTTTCGGTCGAGCGCTATACGGTGGTCGACGATTTCGGCGTGCTGCTCAATCCCGAACTGGTGGTGGGGCAAATCCACGGCGGCGTGGCGCAGGGACTGGGGCAGGTGCTGCTCGAGAATGTGGTGTATGCGGACGGCGCGCAGTTGGTGACCGGATCGTTCATGGATTACGGCATCCCGCGCGCCGAAGACATGCCAGAAGCGATCGCGTTTGACGTGAGCGGCACGCCGTCCCCCACCAATCCGATGGGGGTGAAGGGCTGCGGCGAGGCGGGCACGATCGGCGCGTTGCCGAGCCTGATGAACGCGATCATCGATGCGCTCGACGGGGTGCAGGTGGAAATGCCCGCCACGCCCGAAAAACTGTGGCGCGCGTGCGAGGCACTGCGGCGCGCGGCCTAACGCGCGCGTCGTTCGATCAGGTGGACCAGCCGGTCGCGCGCGGGCAGGATTCGCCCCGCGCGGCCGTCGAGCAGATCGCGCTCGAGAAAGTGGCGGGTCAGCGACAGGGCGTCGATCACTGCGGCGGTGTCCGCCCCGCTACCGTCCAGCAGGAACGCGGGCAGCGGCAGCAGGCGCGCCGCATAGGGCAGCCCCGCCGCGCGGCTGACCGCAGTGCGCGATTTCGGGCTGACGAACGCGAGATCGTGCGTCTGCCCGGTCGCGGCGCAGTGCGTCAGATCGAGGCCAAGCCCGAGATCGGCGAGCAGCGCGAGTTCGAAGCGCGCCAGTGCCGCCTGCCACACGCCTGGGTCTGCGACCGCCATCGCATCGAGCAGCGCATCGAACCGGGCATAGACATCGGCGAACGGTTGCGCCTCGGGTAGAGCTTCGGCAACCAGCGCGCCCAGCCATTCGAGCGCGGCCGCTGCCAGCGGATCGAAGGCAAGGCCCGCGCGCGATACCGTCAGTTCGATGGTGAGCGCCGCAAGCTGGCTGTCCACGCGCGCCCGATACTCCGCCAGCACGCGGTTGCCGATGTGCAGCACCGGGCGCAGCTTGCGCGAACGGCCGCCCCGCACATAGCCCGCCAGCAGGCCGTGCTCCGGCGTAAGCGCGCGCACCACCGCCCCCGCCTCGCCGTGGGGCAGGACCGCGCAGACGATGGCAGGGGTTTCAAGCTGCATTGCCGGATCGGGGCACGGCGGGGTAACGACTTTCAGATACGCGGGGACGAGGCATGGCGACGATCTTAGCGACACAGGACGGGCCCGTCGCGCCGCGCGTGCCCGATGCGGCGCTTTCGGCCTCTGCGGCGCATGCGCGGCTGCTTTCAATCGATCTCCTGCGCGGGCTGGTCATCATGCTGATGGCGCTCGATCATGTGCGCGACTATTTTTTTGTGGGTTCGGGCAATTTCGATCCACTCGATGTCGACAAGACGACCGCGCTTGTCTTCGCGACGCGCTGGATCACGCACTTTTGCGCGCCCACCTTTGTGTTGCTCGCGGGGATTTCGGCGTGGCTGAACGGCGCGCGCATGGCAGACTCACGCGCGCTGGCGAAATTCCTGCTGACGCGCGGGCTCTGGCTGATCCTTCTTGAAAGCACGGTCGTCAGCTTCGGCTGGAATTTCACGACGCACCTGATCGTCTTTCAGGTGATCTGGGCGATCGGCGCATCGATGATCCTGCTCGCGCCCTTCGCGTGGGCGGGTCCGCGCGCGGCGCTGGTGGCAGGGGCGGTGATCATCGCGGGACACAATGCGCTCGATGCGGTGACGGCGGCCGATGTGGGTGCGTGGGCCGTGCCATTCGATCTCGCGCTCAATGGCGAGGGTTTCGCGATGCTGCGGCAGGGCCATCTGCTGGTCGGCTACCCCGCGCTACCATGGGCGGGGATCATCCTGCTCGGCTATGGCCTGGGGCCGCTGTTCCGGCGCGATCCCGCCGCGCGCGCGCGGACGCTGCGCGCGCTGGGCGTGGTGTTCGTGGCGGGGTTCCTCGCGTTGCGGCTCCTGCACGCCTATGGCGATGCCAATGGCTGGACCGGGCATGCGCGCGCGCTGCAAACGCTGGGCGATCTGCTGGACACGACCAAATATCCGCCGTCGCTCCACTATACGCTTATGACGCTGGGACCGGTGCTGCTGCTGCTCCCCACGCTCGAACATCTGCGCGGGCCGGTCGCGCGCGTGCTGCTGACCTACGGCCGCGTGCCGCTGTTCTTCTATGTGCTCCACCTCTTCCTCGTGCACGGCCTCCAATATGCGGCGGGAACCACGCTCGGCTATCCCGCGCACGTGTTTACCGATCTGTTCTCGACCGGCGAGGGGGCGGCGGCGAAGGCCGGATGGGGCGTGCCGCTTTGGGCGACGTATCTGGTGTGGGCAGCGGTGCTGGCGGTGCTCTACCCGGCGTGCGCATGGTTCGGCCGGGTGAAGGCGCGGCGGCGCGACTGGTGGCTGAGCTACCTCTAGCCGCGGCCGCTAGAGCCAGCCCGCCGTGCGATACCAGGCGGCGGTTTGCGCAAGGCCCTGCGCGGCGGGGATCGCGGGGGACCATAGGCCGGTCGCGAGCAGCGGCGCGGCGTTCGCAGTCCAGTCCGGATGCGCGAAATAGCGCGCCCGGTCTCGGCTGAGCCGTGGCGCGCGCCCGGTGAGACGCGCGGCGGACGTGTCGAGCGCCGCGCCCAGCGGCAGCAGCGCAGCGGGCAGCGGCACGATGCGCACGCGTCGTCCCATCGCGGCTGCGATCGCACGCGCGAAGGCGGCCTGATCGAAACCGCCGGGCGTGCCGTCTTCTACCTCGAACACGCCGGTGACCTCGGGTGCAGAAGCGAGCGCGAGCAAGGCTGTGGCGAGATCATGGACGTAGACGATCGAAAAGCGGCCCGGCCCCACCACCGGCACGATCCCGCCGCGCGCCAGCTTGAACAGCGCGAGCGTTTCGCGGTCCCCCGGGCCGTAAACGGCGGGGGGGCGGACGATCGCGGTGGAGAGCGGGGCGGCGCTGGCGTGCGCATCCGCCGCAGCCTTGGACGCGCCGTAATCGGAGAGGCCGGGCTCGCGCGCGGCGAGGCTCGATACCTGCACGAAACGCGGCACGCCCGCGGCTTGCGCGGCGACAAGCAGCGCGGCGGTGCCGTCTGCGTTCGCAGCAAAGAACGCCGCGCGGGTGGGCGCGTTGATCGCACCCGCAACATGGATCACCGCCTCCGCGCCTTCGCACAGCCGCGCGAGCGCGGCGGGCGCATCGAGCGCACCCTCCACCCACTCCACCCCCGCGCGCGGCGGCTGCGGACGGCGTACCAGCGCACGCACGCTGTGCCCCGCCGCAAGCGCGGCTTCGAGCAGATGGCCGCCGACGAAGCCGGTAATGCCGGTGAGCGCGAGGCGCATCACCGCGCGCGTCCTCGCGCCAACACCTTAGTGATATCGCGATGAGCATGGACCACGCGTACAATCTCCAGCCAATCGCTCGTATAGCGGAGCAGTATCACGTAGCGGCCCACGGAGACGGTGCGTAGTCCCGGACCAAATTCTTCATGCACGGTGCCCAACGTGCCCCCGAGCGCCGCGAGCCGCTCGCACCGGCGGATCAGCCGATCGACGAACCTCTGACCGATCGCCTCGCTGCCGCTGCCGCTGCCGCTGCCGACCGCCAGTTGATGTGCGATCCGGTTGAGGTCACGACGCGCCGCCACGCGGTAGACGAGCGTCCGCACTTAGGCGCGGCCGCGTCCCCGTCGGCGCAGCGTTCGGCGGACATAGCGGCGAACCTGTTCGCTCGTATAAAATCTGTTGCTGGCGAGGGACTCGTCGGCCAGCGCCCGGATGGCTTCAACGTTCTGGGAGAGCCAGGCTTCGGTTCCGGCTTCCTCCTCGGGGGAGAGCGAAAAGTCAGCCTTCCCTTCACGAGCCGCTGCGGGGTCGGCCGCCCCCGTTGCGACGCTATGCTCAGGATCGGTGCGGGCAAAATCCATCGGGCGGCTCCGGGCTCCGTTCCCGTATACCAATGCGCGCGGCGCGCGCCAGCGCTACGCTGCCACGCTCAGCGGCTGGATCGTGCCGGCCAGATACATCGAACGCGCCTTCACCCGGCTGAGCTTGCCCGAACTGGTGCGCGGCAGCGTGCGCGGGGCGACCAGCTCCACCACGCAGATCATCCCCGTCAACGCGCGGACCTTGGCACGGATTGCCTCGCGCAGCGCCATGCGCTCGGCGGGATCGGTGACGCGGCACTGCACCAGCACGGCCGCCACCTCCTGCCCCCCCGCCTGCGTGATCGAGAAAGCGGCGATATCGCCGGATTTGAAGCCGGGCAGCTGCTCGATCGCCCACTCGATGTCCTGCGGCCAGTAATTGCGGCCGTTGATGATGATCATGTCCTTCGCGCGGCCGACGATGTAGACGTAGCCTCCCAGCAGATAGCCCATGTCGCCGGTATCGAGCCACCCGTCGCGCAGTGCCGCATGGCTCGCGGCTTCGTCGCGGAAATAGCCCGCCATCACACTCGGCCCACGGAAGAAGACGCGCCCGATGCCGCGATCGCCCAGCACTTCGCCGCCATCGTCCCGCACCTGCACTTCGTGGCCCAGCACGGGCTTGCCGCAATTGACGAACTTGCGCATCCGCGGCCGGTGATCGGCCGCGTGATCGTCGAGGTCCCCCGCGAGCAGCCGCTCGTCCACCTCGTCGATCACGATGCCCTCGCCAGGCGGCATCAGGCTGACCGCGAGCGTGGCCTCGGCGAGCCCGTAGCTCGGCAGGAAGACGTGCGGATCGAAGCCCGAAGGCGCGAAACTGTCGGTGAAGGCCTGCATCACCTCGGGGCGGATCATGTCCGCTCCATTGCCCGCGATGCGCCAGCGCGCGAGATCGAAGCGGGTGGAGTGCGTGCCCTGCCCCACGCGGCGCGCGCAGATATCGTAGCCGAAGGTGGGCGAGTAGCTGACGCTGTGCCCGGTGTTCCGGCTGATCAGCGCCAGCCACGATAATGGCCGCCGCGTGAAATCCTCGGTCGCCAGATAGTCCGTGCTGATCTGGTTGGCGAGCGGGCTGAGGAAACAGCCCACCAGTCCCATATCGTGATACATCGGCAGCCAGGACACGACCCGGTCGTCCCACTGGATGCGCATGCCGAGCGAATGGCAGCGCAGGTTGGCGAGCAAAGCCCGGTGGGTGACCATCACGCCGTGGGGGAAGCGGGTGGAGCCGCTGCTGTACTGGAGGTAGGCGATATCGTCGGCCTGCGGGCGATGCGGTTCGATGGGCGCGGCGGGCGCGGCGCGGAACCCCTCCCAATCATGCGTGGCGAGCCCGACGGGCGCGGCTTCAACCACGAAGCTCATCAGATCGAGCGGGGCGAGCACGATCGCCGGATCGCTGCTGGCGATCTGGTTGGCGATCTGCGCCACATAGCCTTCGCGCCCGCCGAAGCTGGTGGGCAGCGGCAACGGCACCGGCCATGCCCCCGCCAGCACCGCGCCCAGGAACAGCGACGCGAAGGCGGGGCTGGTTTCCGCGATCAGCGCAACGCGGTCCCCCACGCCCACCCCCGCCGCCCGCAGCCGCGCCGCATCGTCCAGCGCGCAGGCGCGAAGCTCCGCATAGGTGACCGCATGCGCGAGATCGGCGCGCGCATCGTAGAAGTTGAATCCCCGGCCGCCCATCGCTGCATAATCCAGCGCCTCGCCCAGATCGGCAAAGTCGGCAAAGCGGCGGGGCAGGTCACAAAGCGTCGGGGTGGAGCCCGGGGCGGGACCGTGCGGGCCGCTCCCGTTCATGGCAGTGTGCAACGTCCGGCTCTCCATCGTCGTGGTCGGGCGTGGTCCCCATCTGGTTGTTCTACGCCGACGAAGCCCATTCAGTGGCGCAAATCGCGCACGAAGGGAAGCGCACGGTGGCGCAATGGGGCACCGCTGTGGCAAGACTGCGGCAATGAAGGAGCGCACACCCCGCCCGCCGCTCGACACGGCCGCGCTGACCGATGCGGCGCTGGGCTATGCCGCGCGCTATGCGACCACGCGTGCGGAGCTGGCGCGCTATCTGCGCGCGAAGCTGCGCCAGCGCGGCTGGGCGGGCGAGGACGCGCCGCCGGTGGATGCGCTCGTAGACAAGGCGGTCGCGCTCGGCGCGGTGGACGACCGCGCATTTGCGGAAGCAAAGACCGGCGGACTGGCGCGGCGTGGCTACGGGCCGGGGCGGGTGAAGGCGGCCCTGTCCGCAAAGGGCGTCGAGCGCGATCTGTCCACCGAAATGGCGGACAGTGTGGACGCAGCGGCGGCGGCCGAGGCCTATGCGCGGCGGCGACGGCTCGGGCGCTTCGGCGCGGGCGCGGGCGGACCGGAGCAGGCACGCCGCGACATGGGCGCGATGTTGAGGGCGGGGCATGGGTGGGTGGTGGCGAAGGCGGTGCTTGCGCGCGGTTCGGGAGACGTCGAAGACGCCGATGCCTAACTCGTCGCGCTGACCGTCCAGGTGGCGCTCGCCACTTCCGCGTGGCTCGCCAGATGCAAGACAATCGCATCGAGGTCTGCGGGGACGGCCGTGGTCGGGACCAGCAGCGCAGCGAGTTCGATCACCTCGTCGCCTTTCGATAACATCTCGATTTCCCGGATCGGATAATGGAACCGCTCCAGCTCGTCCGCGAGCAGATCGCGGGCCGCCGAGACCGCCTGCGGATCGCACACGACATGGACCCGGTAGAGCGCTTCGGTTTCGCCCGCTTCGATCGGGCGGCGATTGACGAAATCGACCAACGGCCGGAGCAGCGTATTACCCGCGAGCACGAAAAGCGCCACCAGCACCGCCTCGGCCAGCCGGTGCGCTCCCGCGAAGCAACCCACCGCCGCCGACGCCCACAGCGTGGCGGCGGTATTGAGGCCGCGCACCTGCGCGCCCTCCTTCATGATCACGCCGGCACCCAGGAAGCCGATGCCCGAGACGACGTAGGCGATCACCCGCACGCCGCCGTCCGGTCCGGACACCTGCAGCCCCAGATCGACGAACCCCGCCGCGCCGGTGGCGACGAGCACATTTGTGCGCAGCCCCGCGCTGCGCTGCCGCCACTGACGTTCCAGCCCGATCAGCGTGCCGAGCACGAAGGCGGTTGCGAGACAGACCGCACTTGTGGCGAGCGCGGGCAGATCGAAAGCGAACAGGCGCGGATCCATTGCGGCTAACGGGCGGGACGGCGCAGCTCGCTAGCGCGCCGCAAAGCCTCCACCCCCGGCAGCGACTTGCCCTCCATCCACTCCAGGAACGCGCCGCCCGCCGTGCTCACATAGGTGAACATCGGGATCACCCCAGCCATTGCCAGCGCGGCGACCGTATCCCCGCCGCCCGCCACCGACACCAGCCCGCCCGCCTGCGTCAGCGCGGCCGCAGTGCGCGCGAGCGATAGCGTCCCCGCCTCGAACGGCGGCGTCTCGAACGCGCCGAGCGGGCCGTTCCAAACGAGGGTCGCGCACGTCTTCAAAGCATCCGCCAGCGCCTCGACGGCTGCGGGCCCCAGATCGAGGATCATCTCGTCTGCGGCGACCTCGTGCACATTGGCCACGCGCGACGGCGCATTCGCGCGAAACTCGGTCGCTACCACTACATCATAGGGCAGGTGCACGGTGCACCCGGCCTTCTCCGCCGCATCGAGCACCGCCAAAGCCTTCGCCGCCAAATCATGCTCGCACAAGCTCTTGCCCACATCCACCCCGCGCGCGGCGAGAAAGGTGTTCGCCATGCCGCCGCCGATCATCAGATGATCGACCTTCGTAACCAGATGTTCGAGCAGTTCGAGCTTGGTCGAGACCTTGGCCCCGCCCACCACGGCGGCGACCGGATGCACGGGCGATCCGAGCGCGCGTTCGAGCGCGTTGAGCTCCGCTTCCATCGCGCGCCCCGCGAACGATGGCATCAAATGCGTCAGCCCTTCGGTGCTCGCGTGCGCGCGGTGCGCCGCCGAGAAGGCATCGTTGACGTAGAAATCGCCAAGCCGCCCCATCGCAAGCGCAAACACCGGATCGTTCGCCTCCTCGCCCTTGTGGAAGCGCGTATTCTCGCAGACCACAACCGCCCCCGCTTCGAGCTGCGCGATCTCGGCTTCGGCCTCGGCCCCCGCGCAATCCTTGACGAAAGTCACCGGCCGCCCGAGCTCGCCCGAAAGCGCCTTGGCCACCCGGTGCAGGCTGTTTTCCTTGTCCGGCCCGTTCGGCGGGCGGCCGAAGTGGCTGAGCACGATCACCTTCGCGCCCTTGTCCGCAAGTTCCACCAGCGTTGGCACCAGCGCGCGCAGCCGGGTCGCGTCGGTCACGTGCCCGTCCGCCACGGGCACGTTCAAATCGCCGCGCACAAGCACCCGCCGCCCTCGCACATCGCCGATATCGTCCAAAGTTCTGAAATCCATGCGCATTCCCCGCCACGCGTCGCGCGGCCATGTTCGCCGAAGCCGATCGCCTCCAGCCTCGCCCCGAAACGATCATAGCACAGACCAGCGCGTTCGCCACGCGCAGCCGGACGGCTAAATCAGCCGCCCCATCGCAGCCGCAGTGTCTACCATGCGGTTCGAGAAGCCCCACTCGTTGTCGTACCAGCTCACCACGCGCACCAGCCTGCCGCCGCCGATGACGGCGGTCTCGAGGCTGTCCACGGTGGAGCTGACGGGGCTGTGGTTGAAGTCGCTGCTCACGAGCGGCTCGTCCGTATACGCGAGGATGCCGTGCAGCGGCCCTGCATCCGCCGCCGCCTTTAGCGCGGCATTCACCTCGTCGCGCGTCACCGCCCGGCCCGGCACGAAGGTCAGGTCGATCAGGCTGACGTTGGGGGTGGGCACGCGGATCGCGCTGCCATCCAGACGGCCCTTCAGTTCGGGCAACACCTCGCCCACCGCGCGCGCCGCGCCGGTGGTGGTCGGGATCATGTTGATCGCGGCTGCGCGCGCGCGCCGCATGTCCTTGTGCGCCTGATCGAGCACGTGCTGATCGTTGGTGTAGCTGTGCACCGTGGTCATCAGGCCGCTCTCGATGCCGAACGCCTCGTGCAGCACCTTGGCCACCGGCGCGAGGCAGTTGGTGGTGCAGCTCGCGTTGCTGACGATCGTGTGCGCGGCGTTGAGCTTATCGTGGTTCACCCCGTAAACCACCATGATCGCGTGCGTGGCCTTGCCCGAGGTGGGCGCGCTGATCAGCACGCGCTTCGCTCCTGCGGTCAGATGTGCGGCCGCCTTCTCGATATCGGTGAAGATGCCCGTGCATTCGAGTGCGATGTCCACGCCCAGCTCACGGTGCGGCAGCTTGGCGGGATCGCGCTCGGCAGTGACGCGGATGCGGCGGCCATCGACGATCAGATGATCGCCCTCGGCGCTTACATGCCCGGGAAACGGCCCATGCACACTGTCGCGCGCGAACAGCATCGCGTTCGTTTTCGCATCGGTCAGATCGTTGATCGCCACCACTTCAACATCGTCGCGCTTCCCCTCGGCAATCGCGCGCAGGACGAGGCGGCCGATGCGGCCGAAGCCGTTGATGGCGACTTTGATGGGCATGAAAACGTGCTCCTCGGTCTTTGACAGTCGGCGCGGCATGCGACCGGGCGTGCGATCGTTGCCAGGTCTTTGTGGGAGCGAAGGCGGGGCGGTCAACCCGCGCCCGGCACATCGAGGAATGCGCGCAGCGCCATCCACGCCGCGCGCTTGTCCGCGAATGCCATCGTGTGCACCGGGCTGCTCGACGGCAGCGCCACCAGCGCAAGCCCGCTGTGCGCGAGCGCGACGGTGCCGTGCCGCGCGGCGAGCTGCCCGTTGAAGCCCACCGCGCGCAGGCCAGGCAGCCGCCGCACGAGCGCGGCCAGATCGGCGGGGGTGCCGTCCGCAATCGCGCTATCGAGGCTGCCGGGGCGACGCGCCGACGCGATCGTATCCCACAGCGCCACCCCGGCGGCTTCGAGCGCGCCGAGGCGGTCCGCGTAGGCAATGCCCGCCAGCGGCGCGCCGACCACCTCCCCCATCAGCCGCCAGAACGAATTCTGCGGATGCGCATAATATTGGGCCGCCGCGAGGCTTGCATCGCCCGGCAGCGATCCCAGCACCAGCACCCGCGCGGACACGTGCGCGATCGGAGGGAGGCCGTGCTTCCTGTCCTCCTCCGCGTGCGGGGGAGGTGGCGCGCAGCGCCGGAGGGGGTGCCGGGCGTCGAGACCCCCGCCGTCCGCTTCGCGGCCACCTCCCCCGCCGTGCGGGGGAGGACATGTCATTTCCCCTTGTCCTTCCTCGCCTTCGCCAGCTTCCGCAGCAGGATATCGCGCTTCAGCCGCGTCAGATGATCGACGAACAGCACCCCATCCAGATGGTCGATCTCGTGCTGCAGGCATGTCGCGGGCAGCCCTTCCAGCTCCTCCTCATGGCTCACCCCGTCCGAATCGAGCCAGCGCGCCCGCACGCGCGCGGGGCGTTCCACCTCGGCATATTGGTCGGGGATCGACAGGCACCCCTCGTTGTAGGTCGATAGCTCGTCCGAGGCCCACAGCACCTCCGGGTTCACGAACGCGCGCGGGTTGCGCACTGCAACGCCGTCCTCGCCCTCGGTCTGCAGGTCCATCACGAACACGCGCGCAAGCGATCCCACCTGCACGGCGGCCAGCCCGATGCCCGGCGCGGCATACATCGTCTCGAACATGTCCGCGATCAGGGTGCGGATGCCTGCATCCACCTCCGCCACGGGCAGCGCCTTGCGGCGCAAACGGGGATCGGGAACTTCGAGGATCGGCAGTATGGCCATGCGCGAGCGAGCTAAGTGGCGGCAATCCGCCGGTCAAGCCAGCGGCCGCCGCAGCCTGAGCGCCTGCGCCAGCGTGCCCTCGTCCAGATAATCGAGCTCGCCCCCCACCGGCACCCCGTGCGCCAGCCCCGTCACGCGCACCGGCAGCGCTTCGAGCCGTTCGGCGATATAGTGCATCGTCGTCTGCCCCTCGAGCGTGGCGTTCATCGCGAGCACCACCTCCTCGATCTCGCCCCCGGCCACCCGCGCGATCAGCATGTCGATCGTCAGATCCTCGGGGCGCACCCCGTCCAGCGCGGACAGCCGCCCGCCCAGCACATGGTAACGCCCGCCGAACAGCCGTGCGCGGTCCAGCGCCCACAGGTCCGCCACCTCCTCCACCACGCAAAGGCTGGCAGGATCGCGCCTCGGATCGGTGCACACCCCGCACGGATCGGCGGTATCGACATTGCCGCAACGCCCGCAGGTGGCGAGCGTGCGCTCGACATGCTGGAGCGCGGCGATCAGCGGGCCGAGCGCGGTCTCGCGCCGCTTGAGCAAATGCAGCACCGCGCGCCGCGCCGAACGCGGGCCAAGCCCCGGCAGCCGCGCGAGCTGCTGTGTGAGTGCATCGATTTCGGTGGAAGCCATGTGCGTGCCGAGATAGCGAGGCTGCGGCAAATCGGGTAGGGACGCAGCCCATGCTCAAGTCCTTGTTCACCGATCACCCCTGCGAAGTCGGCGAAACCTACGCCGAGCACATGGGCGTCGCCTTCGGCTTCGGCGCGGCGATGATTGCGGGCGGGCTGGCGTGCCTCGTCCACGGACTGGTGCCCGGCTTGCACAAGCGCACAGGGTCGACCGTCATTCGGCGGCTGGCGCACCGCATGGGCGCGGGACGCGTGCGACCGGGGGTGGACCCGGCGGACCATGCGCATGGGTTCAGGGATTATGGGTTGGGGATTTGAAGGGGGCGGCGGCTAGCTCCTTCAGGGCGGAAGCGCGATAGCCGCTTGCAACCCGAAGTCGGCAATCTGGCGGCATCGACCCATGCCGGAAGTGGCGGGTAGCTGCCGGGCGGCTGTTTGTCCCCAGTGAAGGCGATGCGGCCGTTCGGCTTTCGTGTAGATTTTCGAACACTTGTCGGCGCCCGAATCTCTACACGATAGCTGCCTGTCTGGTTATGGGCAGTTGTGAAGGCCGTTACGGCGACTCAAAAAATAGTTTCATACTTCAAGCTATAAACTGGTAAGCGGCAGCTCATACCGTCCCGCTACGACGGGGGAACACCCATGATGACCTTACTGGCGGTAGAGACGCCTCGCGCCCCGGTGGGGCGCTTCGAAAGCGGCGGGCAGGCTGATATCGACCTTTTGCACGGTATCAGCACGGCATTGATCGCCGAGCAGGACCATACGGCACTCTACGGCAAGATTGTCGACGCTGCGATAACCATCACGGGTTCGCAGTTCGGGACGATGCAGCTGCTATGCCCGCAAGGCCACAGCTCGGGTCATGGCGGCAAACTGGGTTTGCTGTGCTCGCGCGGGCTGCCGGAGGAGGCTGTCACGTTCTGGGAATGGGTCAGCCCCGAAGCCCACAGCAGTTGCACCAAGGCGCTCAAGTCCGGCCGGCGCGAGATCATCCCCGATTATGAAGAATGGGATGCGATTGCCGACACAGAAGACCTTTTCGCGTTTCGGCGGACCGGCATCCGTTCCGCCCAGACGACACCGTTATTGTCGCGTGACGGCCATCTGCTCGGGATGATCTCGACGCAGTGGTGCGAGCCCCATACGCCATCCGAGCGGGATTTGCGCTTGCTCGATATTCTCGCGCGGCAGGCTGCCGATCTCCTGGAACGCACAATCGCGGAGGAGGCGCGTTGTGCCCGAGAGCAGGAGTTGGACCGGACCTGTGCGGCGTTGCGCGAAACCGAAGCGATGCAGGAGCTTCTGACCGGCGAATTGAGCCACCGCGTGATGAATATGCTCGCGACAGTCCAGGCCATCGCATCGCAGACCTTGCGTCATTCCGAGGACCCGGCCGATTTCGTCAAAAGCTTTGGTGGCCGCATTCAGTCCATGTCGCGCGTCCATTCGCAACTGAGCAGCAACGAATGGAAGGGCACGCAACTCCGCGACATCGTGCGCGATCAGATGAACCTTGGACCGGTTGATGAGGCCCAGATTTCGGCATCGGGACCGCCCGTTTATCTTGATGCCGCCAACGTGCCGAAGATGGCGATGATTCTTCACGAGCTTGGTACGAACTCGCTTAAATATGGGGCTTT
>Ga0123338_10003679_pt1 | contig 13682 bp, 12 predicted proteins | sample grotaG_FD_89793 | JGI IMG/M metagenome (GOLD analysis project Ga0123338, IMG submission 89793) | Glacier valley bacterial and archeal communities from Borup Fiord, Nunavut, Canada, to study Microbial Dark Matter (Phase II) -... | ecosystem: Environmental > Aquatic > Freshwater > Ice > Glacier ... | reverse complement strand
TATCCGGGATCCCAGATAATGCACAGACTATTGACCGAGATCGGTGAACGGCCGGCAGCCGCCTCGGAACCACTCACACGACCACACACACGCACATGTGCACCAAGTGCTGCACGGACCGATCAGCAACCTCCACACCAATGCACCTACGGTCGAGTTGACGGGCCGTACGATCTCAGGCAATGAGCATCTTGAGCGACGATGAAGCTGACCGCATGACAGCGCAGATGATCTACGACATCGAGAACGCTGTAGACGTCGACCTGGCGGCGAATGTCTTCAATGCTCTCGACGGACGCGCAATCGTTGCTGTACTGCTGAGGCTTAGGCCCGCTCTGACCGAAGCGGTGAAGAAATACGCTGCTGGGGACCAATCGCAAGCGGTCATCAACATGACCAGTACGGCGCTCGTAGTCGCCGAGGCCCGCAAGGCCGCCGAGAACGAATAGTCGTTCGTCAACCGCTCTCACCCAGCCCTTTGGTCACACGCTGGTCACGGATTACTCACCACAGGGCGATATCAGACGGTACGAAGTGACACCAAGACCGTCCGGTTAGTGCCACTGAGCAGCACTAACCGGTACGAGACGATACGAGGTAGCACAGGCTTCAGGGGGTTCGATTCCCGTCCACCTCCGCCAAAAATGCCCAGCTCAGAGGGCTATTCCTGCTGTCAGATTTCACCTTGTGATCACAGTTAAGTCACAGCTGAAAAGCGCTTGCACACGCAAAGGATGTTTTCTCAGCGCGACTGTGCAGCGAATCTGGATCGTTCTGAGTCTGATGGAGCTACGGCGCGAGCAACGAGTCCGCACGAAGTGCGGCGTCCTCGTCGTCCGGGCATGACGTGCGGCGTAGACCTTCAATGTGACGCCGACGTGGGCCGTGACCGACCTGCGGCGAAACCACCTTGACCGGCACGCCGGCGGCGAGCGCCGCGGTCGCGTAACTGTCGCAAAGATCGTGCTTATGCCGACTTTGGCGTGTTGTGGATCTCGTCATCCTGCGCTCCACGAGTGCGGCCATGGAGCAAAGGTCAGGTACTCCGACTATGCCGAGATGATCGCCTTGCGATGGCCGAAACATACCGGGCACTCTGAGGGTGACGCGGTGGGGCACGTGGTCGCTCGCCGGCGGGCCGTAAGAAGCCGATCTGCCATTCTGTGCGGCACTGTCGACTTACGTCATCAGCGCAGAACATGCAGCGCAGAACGACGCTGCCGGCCCATTCGAGATGATCAGACCGGCCGACGGACTCGAAGCATGTCGCGTTGGATGACGGTGACATTGCCGGCGAGCGATTCGATCTGGTGGCTGTCGATCAAGGTCTCGACCATGTTGGTCTCGGTGTGAACGCGCTGGTCGGCGGGACGCAGGACGATGATCCCGGGGTGGCTGCCCGGCGGGTAGGCGCGGACATCGCCGAAACCGCAGTCCAGGGTGATCAGCAGCCGATCCTCCCGTGTTGCCGCGGCGAGAACTTCGGGATCGGTTCGACCACCCGGGGATTCCTCGAGAACGGTCTCGATGTCGATGCCGCATCCTCGCAGCAGAATCGCCACGGCCGTTGGGATGTTCTCGTCGAGCTTGATCCTCAACGATCGACCGAAGTCGTAGCCGGGCACGGACGGCAGCGCTGCCGGTCGCATGACCCGTTGCAAATCCTTGGCGAGCGTCGCCGAATCCCGCTCGCGACAGAGCAGCGCAGCGCCGAGATGGCGAGCAAACCGCTGCGCTGCGGTCAGGGATCTGCAGCACGACGTGGCGGAAAAGTAGAGAGGCCCCCGTGTTCAACCTTGCGGGAACGACGAGGGCCTCTGGCACAACGCTTGGCGGGCGGACCATTGCGTTGTGTTATTGACACGCTCCTCAGCACGGTGGGGTTTGGTTATTTCGATGCTTCTTCACGAGAATTTTCCTGGGTGCGATCTGCTTGTGCGACAGCGACAGTACCCGGCACGTTCCCGTCCTGAGCGTCATCGCGCCGGGATGGCGTCCGTGGGTATCGAAAGTGTTTCGCCTCGCAGCGAACCGAATCCGTCACGAACCACTGCGTTCAGTCGTCGGATCAACTGAATCGACGACGAGGTCAGGCGAAGGGGATTGCTTCGTTCACCGACCTGATCCGCTCGTCGATACCGTCGTTGCATTCGTCGCAACCCCACACCGGTGCGCAGATGCAGCAGCGCAGCGGTGAGCGCCCCGTTGCGAACATGTTCGCGGAAATCCCTGTCGTTGAGATGTGGACAAGCGCAGTGGCGCAGGAGAATGGTTTGCATCAGTTGATTTCTTCAGAATGGTCGATGGAGCGGGAGTGAGCGCAGTCCAGCGTCGCCCGCGCCCGACGGCTTGTCAGCGCCTGTTTACATCAAATTCGTCATGAGGAACAGATCGGACACGGGTGTCACCGCGGTTACACGGCGTTTCGAGCATCGACTCACGACGACCCTCGAATGGCATCGCCGACTGTCTGCTCACTCGATCCGAGTTAGGTGGCGATCTCGCGCTGGATGCGACCACCGCCAAGCTCTGCTCGCAGCCACTCCTGGTCGCGCGCGATCGGATACCTCGTTGGCCGCCTGGTCATTCCTTTGGTGGCATCGGTGACCGCCGTCGCCGAACACCCGATGAGGCGCCCGATCGCCGCATATGACGCTCCGCCATTCAATTGCTATTGCAGCCACGCCCTGTCGTGCAACAACGGGAAGGGATGCTCGCGCTGCTGGGTACGGTTCGGATCGTTGGCCATTCCTGCAAGGCTAGGAACGACCTCTCGCATGGGCGTCTGCGGGGTTCGTGGTAGGACTGGACGATGGACAATCGTCAGATGCTCGATATCGCCTTCGAGGAGGCCCAGATCGGGTTCGCCGAGGGTGGCATCCCTATCGGGGGTGCGTTGTTCGCGGCGGACGGAACGCTCCTCGGACGGGGACACAACCGGCGGGTGCAACTCGGAGACCCATCGATCCACGGTGAAACCGATGCCTTCCGCAATGCTGGCAGACAGCGCTCCTATCGCGGCATGACGATGGCGACCACCCTGTCCCCGTGCTGGTATTGCAGCGGGTTGATCCGTCAATTCGGTATCAGTCGCCTCGTCATCGGTGAGCAGCAGACCTTTGTCGGCGGTCACGATTGGCTGACCGAGCACGGTGTCGAAGTCGTCATCCTCGATGATCCCCGGTGCGTCGCACTGCTCGGCGACTACATCAGCGCCTACCCCGAGGTATGGAACGAGGACATCGGGGAGTGATCAACCGGTTCCGGCGATTCCCGGGAGCTGCGATCGCCCTCGGTGCCTGCTCCACTACAGTCTGGCGCGGGCGCCGGGGTGGGAGAGAAATGAACGTCAGGTCATTGAGAGTGTTGGTCGTGAGTGCGGCGATGGTCACCGGGTTCGTCACGCTGTCGGGCATCTCGGCCGTGTCGGCGGCCGGACCACTCGGGACATCGGTCGACCACTACCCGCGTACGACCGGCCTGAACACCACACGCAACCCCGAACAGTTCTGGATCCAGGGAAACCAGGTCATGCACATGTTCGGCAGTAACGGCGCCTGGAGCGTGCCGTCGACGCTGTCGGGGCCACCTGCCGGCATCAGTTCGGTCGAGGTCGGCTACGACCGGAACTACCTCGACAATCCTGAGCTCTACGTCGTTTCGACGGACGGCAGCGTGTGGCACGACTTCGTCACGCCGGGCCACGGCAGCGGCTGGTCCGGCTGGGGAACGTTGGGCCGCCCGGCACCCGGCGTCTACGGCCAGGTCGTCGTCAGCCGCAACTACCTCGACAACCAAGAGGTCTACGTCCTCGGCAAGGACCAGCAGGTGTGGCACAGCTTCTCCACCCCCGGCCTCGGATCTGGCTGGTCCGCATGGTCGCCGCTGGGCGCGCCGGCACCCGGAATCGCACCGGGCAGCGACGTTCACGTCAGCCGAAACAACGTCAACAACCAGGAATTGTACGTCAGCGCAGGCGACGGTCAGGTCTGGCACTCGTTCTCGACACCTGGTATCGGCAGTGGATGGTCAGCGTGGTCACCGCTCGGCTCGGCCGCAGGTGCGACCGGCGACGTCGGGGTCTGGCGTAACTGGTCGAGCAACCAGGAGATGTTCAGGGTGGCAGGGAACACCGTCTGGCACGACTACGCAACGCCAGGGGTGGGCTCGGGTTGGTCGGGCTGGTACCCGCTTGCGGCTCCCCCTCCCGGGGTCAGCCTGACCGGCTGGATCGGTTTGGCGGACGACAAGGACATCGGCCAGTTGACGCTCTGGGTCGGCGACACCACCGGGCACAACTGGAACACGATGCTCACCGAATCGAACGCCTGGACGCCGTGGACGACGACTCCGCCGGCGCTCCCGCCACCGCCGATCCCCGCTCCGTCGCCCGTCGTGCCGACCCATGGTGTGATCCATGCGCCGTTCATCGGTGACTGGCAGGTCATCGAAGGCAGCCTCGCTGGCGGCGTCGTCAATACGAGCCAGTTCAATGCCGGCGTCATCCACATGCCTGGTACAGCCACGTTGTGCTCCAGCGGAAACTCGGTGCTCGGTGCCCACCGCACGACTGCCCCGGCACCGTTCAGGCAACTGGACAGACTGACCACTGGCATGGTGATCTTGGCCAGCCAGAACGGCGTCGATTGCAGCTATCAGGTCGTCGAGAGCCACATCGACTACGTCGGCACCGCTGCAGCGGCGACGGACGCAGCAAACGACGTCCTCGACCAGTCCTCACGTTTCGGTTCCGACCACCGGCTGACGCTGTTCGCCTGCTCGAAGCCGGATCGCACGCCGACGTCGACGATGTATCGGCTCGTCGTGCAACTTGTGCAACTCTGAGCGCGTGCTCACCAGCCGACGTCACTCGCGCCGACGGTGAGGCCTTCGGAAAGGCAGGCAGAGTCGGAGTGGAAGTGTGGAAGTTACCGACGCACATCGTGTCGGGACCCGGCCGGCAAATGTGCGCGAGTGGCACCGGCACCAGTATTCTGATGCATCCGGCCACGATGCGCTGATTCTGGAGGAACCTATGCTGTCGGAAGGCGGCTTGAGATTGGACGAGGCTGTCGACGATGGCGTGCCCGTGCTGTCGGTGTCCGGTGAGATCGACATGGCGACGGCACCGGCGTTCAAGATGGCGGTGACCCGGTTGGCTGGGCTGCACGATCGTCTGGTGCTCGATCTCGGCGGTGTTTCGTTCATGGATTCTGCCGGCATCGGGGTGATCGGTAGTGCCGCCAGCCTCCTCGGCAACGGTGTTCGCATCCGGAACGCTTCGTCCCAGGTCGCCAACCTGCTCAGGGTCACCGGCATGGACAAGTTCGTCACCACCGACTGAGCGGAGTGTCTACTGTCGAGCGGATGGAGCAGGCCAGACCCGCACGATGGAGCCGATTCGCCGACGAAGCGCCGGCGCTGGCAGCGCAGGTACTCGCCCGATTCGAGGCGTCGAAACACCATGTGCTCGCGACGTTGCGGTTGGACGGCGCGCCGCGGGTCAGCGGAACAGAGCTGCAGTTCCACGCGGACGCTCTCTACGCCGGTTCGATGGCCGGATCGATCAAGGCCAAAGACCTCCTTCGGGATGGCCGCTTCGCGGTGCACGCCAATCCGGGTGACGGAACAATGAGTGGTGGAGACGTGAAGATCTCTGGCATCGCCATTGAGATCACCGATACGGACGTGATAGCCGGATATGCCGGCGCCATCGCTCCCCCAGAGCCGTTCCATCTGTTCGAACTGCGACTGACCGAAGCGGTGCTCACCTCGTTGCACCCTGACGGCGACCGCCTCGTGATCGAACACTGGCGGCTGGGCGTCGGTTTGCATCGCACCGAACGACGCTGAACGAATCGTCCGAGTAGCGGTCGTTCGGGCCTCGCCGGCCGCGCTCGAGCAAGGCCCTCAGCGCAGCACTTCGTTGACGAGGTCGTCGCCGCTGATGTAGCGCCGGAGATTGTCGGTGAACCTCATCACAGCCCGCTGTGTGCTGAGGGCGGTGGTCCCGGACGAGTGCGGCGTGATGATGACGTTCGGCATCGCCCACAGCGGGCTGTCCGTCGGCAATGGTTCGACCGTGAAGACGTCGAGTGCTGCGGCGCCGACGTGACCGGATCGCAGTGCCGCCACGAGCGCCGATTCGTCGACGAGTTCACCACGCCCGACGTTCACCAGGCGGCTCCCCGACGGCAGGGCTGCCAGTTCGGCAGCGCCGATCAGCCCACGCGTTCCGTCTGCAAGCGGGACCGCCAGCACGAGGTCATCGACGACGGGCAGCAGATCGTGGAGGCGGTCGAGCGTCCACGTCTCGCACGGTTCGTCTCCGGAGGGTGTGCGGCGCATGGCGATGACGCGCATCCCGAATTCCTTGGCGAGTCTGGCAACCTCGGTCCCGATCGGGCCCATGCCGATGACGCCGAGGGTGCGTCCTTCGAGGTCGCCGACGGTTCGTTGCTCCCAGTGCTGTCGGCGTTGCCCGTCGATGAATCCGGGCAGGTTTCGGCTCATCGCCAGCAGATACATGATGACGGTGTGGGCGATAGGTGTTGCCGAAGCGCCAGACGATGTCGTCAAACGGACACCCCGCTCGAGGAGCGACCCGAAGACCGGATGGTCGACGCCTGCACTGGCGGTGTGGAACCAGCGCAGGTTCATCGCCCGCGTCGCAACCTTCATGAAGTTGCTCGACTGGTACGGCCACAGGTCTGCCGACAGGAATCCGACATCGATCCGGGCGATGTCACTGTCAGCCACCCGCACTCCGGGCTGCAGCAACACGGGTACCAAGCCTGGCGCAACCGTCCCCCACTCGTCGGCAGAGCATTCCCAGGCAGTCGCCGAGCAGAACAGGACCGGTTGGGGCATCGCCTCAATCTATGACGACGGACCTGCGGCGGCGAAGCGGCTCAGGAACTCTTGAAACTCAGGCGGAGCTTCGTTCGGTAGGCGATGATCGAGCCGTTCTCGATCAGTACATCCATCTCCACGACCTCGGCGACACGCAGATCCTGATATGTCTTGGCAGCTTCCCTGACGGCATTCTGCGCAGCGAGTTCCCACGAATCGCTACTCGATCCGATCAGCTCGATCACCTGATATACGGTGTTCCCCATGTGACTTCCCCCTTGATGAAATTATGACTCTGGCTGACGGCTCTGTGCTGGGACGTGGATCGCTGAACCGACTGATTGAAACTTGACGGACACCGCCAGCTGGGATACGAAACGGACCGAGCCGTCGTGTTCGATGTGGCAGCTGAGGCGCTCGATCCTGCCGACTCTGGCGTCGTCGAAACTCGTGCACATGTCCGTGACGGTGAATTGTGCGGCCTGACGCCACGACGCGGCGACCGCTCCGACGTGGTGAACCTGGTACACCGACTCGTTTCCGCCGCGTATCAGCGGCGGTTCATCGCTGGCGAAATCGTCAGAGACCTCCTGGCCGCTGAGACGGCGGATCGCCTCCATCAGGTCGTTCGTGATCTGTTGTCGTCGACGTCGACCGGGCCCGCCGTACGACGTCGGGTCGATCGGCTCACCGAACCGGACGGTCGCCCGACGGAATGGGCGTGGAACCCTCGTTCCGACCGGTTGGATCCGGCCGGTACCGACGAGACCGACAGGCAGGATCGGTGCACCGGTCATCAGTGCCAGTTGCGCCACTCCGCTGTGTCCCCTGTGCAGCAATCCGTCGCGGGTCCTCGTGCCCTCTGGATAGATGCCGAGCATGTCTCCCCGTTGCAGGACGCCTGCTGCGACCTCGAGTGATGCGACGGCCTTGCGCGCCTGCTCACGGTTGATCGGGATCAGACCCATCGCCGAGAACAGTTTGCGGGTCGTCCAGGAGTCCATGTATTCGGCCTTGCCGATGAAGAACAGGCGGCGCGGCAGCGAGTTCATCAGCACGACGGAATCGAAGAAGGAGACGTGGTTGGAAGCGACGATCACACCGCCACTAGCCGGGATCCGATGGTGATCGGCGACCTTCGTCGGGATCAGCGCGCGGTAGATCGGTTTGATCGCGCCGTGGACGACCCGATACAAACGCTCTTCACGCTCACGAGGGTCACGGGTGGTGAAGTGCGGTCGGCGTCCTCGAATCTTCACGCAGCGCCGAGGTTAGTCGTTCGGGCCCCCCAGACAGTCAGCGCTTCGCCTACCGCCCATTTGCAGTACGATCGTTCAAGGAATTCGTGGGAGGAACGCCTTGTCCGACACCGGCAACATCAGTGCAACCATCTCGAACGGAACGCCGAATGGGACGCCAGGTGACTTCGTGGCCGAATCCGGTGTTCACGCTGTCGATCCTGCCGAAGCCGTTGGAGGTGCTCGCCGGCGTCGCGGCGGCCGCAGCGATGTCGTCCGCAGCAAGCTCCCGGAGCAGCGGCCATACGGTCAACCGCACCTTCGCTATCACCCGACGGAGGTCGTGTCGGCCGACGAGTTGGAGATGATCCACAACGGTTCGATGCGCATCCTCGAAGAGATCGGCATGGAGTTCCTCGAACCCGAGGCCAGACGTCTCCTCGCCGCGGCCGGCGCCGACATCAGGCCCGGCGAGACGCGGGTGCGCTTCTCACGTGAGATGGTGATGGAGACGATCACGACCGTTCCATCCAGTTTCACGCTCCACAGCTACAACCCGGAGCACAACCTCGAGATCGGCGGCAACGCCATCGCCATCGGTTCCGTCGCCAGTGCGCCGAACACCTACAGCATGGACGGCGGGCGCCGTACCGGCAACCATGTCGACTATCAGAATCTGCTGCGCCTGTCGCAGATGCTCAACGTCGTCAATTTCATCGCCGGGTACCCCGTCGAGCCGATCGACATCCATGCGTCCGTGCGCCATCTCGACGCGACGTACGACGCGCTGACGCTGACGGACAAACCGATACACGCCTACAGCCTCGGCCGCCAGCGCAACATCGACTGCCTCGAAATGGTGAGGATCTCCCGAGGAATCGACGACGCGACCCTCGACCGGGAACCGTCGATCTTCACGGTCATCAACTCGTCGTCACCACTTCGGCTGGACACTCCGATGCTGCAGGGAATCCTCGAATACTCGTCACGCAATCAGGTCGTCGTGCTGACGCCGTTCACGCTCGCCGGAGCGATGGCACCGGTCACGCTTGCAGGCGCTGTCGCCCAGCAGAACGCCGAAGCGCTCGCCGGCATCACCCTGACCCAGGTCGTTCGTGCCGGCTCGCCTGCCGTGTATGGCGGCTTCACCTCCAACGTCGACATGCAGTCCGGCGCTCCGGCGTTCGGCACGCCGGAGTACATGCGCACGGCGATGATGGGTGGTCAGCTTGCCCGTCGCTACGGGTTCCCGTACCGTTCGTCCAACGTCTGCGCGGCGAACGCGCTCGATGCCCAGGCTGCGTACGAGTCCGTCTTTTCGATCTGGGGAGCGTTGATGGGCGGCGTCAACATGATGATGCACGGTGCCGGCTGGATGGAGGGCGGCCTCCATGCCGGATACGAGAAGATGATCCTCGACGCCGAGATGCTGCAGATGGCGTGCGCGTTCCTCGACCCCGTGATCGTCGACGAGGACACGCTCGGATTCGAGGCGATCACCGACGTCGGCCCCGGCGGACACTTCTTCGGCACCGCCCATACGCAGGCGCGATTCCGTACGGCGTTCCACCACCCGATGATCTCCGACTGGCGCAACTGGGAATCGTGGGAGGAAGCCGGTTCGCCGCAGGCGCACCAGAAGGCCAACTCGATCTGGAAAGAAATGCTCAGTGCCTACGAGCCTCCGCCGATGGACGCTGCGGTCAAGGAAGAATTGGGCGACTTCGTCGCCAAACGCAAAGCAGAGGGCGGAGTCGCGACCGACTTCTGAACGATCGCTGGGTTGCCGATGGCGCTGGCACGTTCACGGTCGAATCCGCTTACTCCGGTGTCCGCTTCAGCGGTCGGCGGAGTTGGTCGTAGTCAGGGAAGGGGCCATACGGGCGAGTCGACATGCAGAACGACCCGGTCACCGTCGGCCCAGGACTGCGAACCGGGAAGCCTGGCGATCACACGGATGGGGCCGCCAGGCCGTTCATCGCTTTTGCCGGCGACTCCGCCGTTGGCGTTGGAGGATTCTCCGTGGACGTCGATGAACGTTGCATCGAGATCGATGTCGACGCGGGCGTCGTGGCCGTAATACTCGACGCGTCTGACGGTGCCGTGGCCGATGCCACCGGCACCAACCGCAAACTCGGCGGCCGCACCACAAGCGCCGCCGGCGCACTCAGCTGACGATGCCGTCCTGATCGCATCGAGCCGTCGCATGCAGACCTGCTCGGGCCGAACGACCACCTGGCAGTTGGCTGCTGCCGAATGCAGCAGCGTCATCTCGCCGAGCACCGTCGATGCGAACGTCGGTCGCGTCGGGTCGACGACGGTTTGGAGCACGGTCGCCTCGCCGACGAACGTGGCGACACCGATGTCGACCGGCTGACGGTAGAGCTCACGCGGCGGTCCAGCCTGGATGATCTTGCCGTCGCGCATGATCGCCACCTGATCGCCGAGCGACAGTGCCTCTGCGCGGTCGTGGGTGACGAGGATCGCCGTCGTTCCGGCCGCTCGTAGAACGTCTCGAATGTCATGTCGTAGGCGATCGCGCAGCGCAGCGTCGAGGGAGGCAAACGGTTCGTCGAGCAGCACCACGGTTGGGTCACTCGCCAACGCCCTGGCAACGCTGACCCGCTGTTGCTGCCCACCGGACAACTGATGGGGCATGCGGTCGACCAGCTCGACCATTCCGACGAGGTCGAGGAGTTCGAGTACCCGCCGGTCGCGATCGAGCCTCGCGGCACGGTTGGGACCGCCGATCGCAAAACCGACGTTCGCGCCGACGGTCAGGTGCGGGAAAAGCGCACCCTCCTGCGGGACGTAGCCGACATGGCGTCGTTCAGGAGCAAGCCGTTTCGACGAGTCGTCGACCACCTTGCCGCCGATCGAGATCGTGCCGCTCCGGGCCGGCTCGAAGCCGGCGACGGCACGCAGCAGTGTCGTCTTGCCACATCCAGACGGCCCGAGGACGCAGGTCAGGGTGCCTTCCTCGACCGTCAGACTGGCGTCGATCAACACCGGCTGCTTGTCGTAGGCGACCGTCAGATGCTCGACCTCGACGGCGCTCAACGAAACGCCTCAGACCGCTTCGTACGTCCGGCTGACGCTCGGCCGAGCCGGAAGAGCAGGAGTACGGGCACCATCGAGGTGGCGATCATAATGGCTGCATACGGCGCTGCGGCCCCGTATGCAAGTCCCGTGGTGTACACCCAGAATTGTGTCGCCAGCGTCTTCAGTCCTGTCGGGCGGAGCAACAGCGTGGCTGTCAACTCCGTCGTTGCCGACAGCCAGACGAGTGTCGCAGCGGCAGCCAGACCTGGCAGTACGAGCGGGACGATGACCCTGCGAAGCACTCGAAACGGTGATGCTCCGAGCGCACGCGCGGCGTCATCGAGGCTGACCGGCACCCGCGCGACAGCCGAACGAACGGACACCAGAGCGAGCGGAAAGAAGAGGATCACGTAGGCGATTTCGAGCATCGTGGTCGTCTGGTAGAGCGAACGGAAATGATGCACAGCAACGGTGACGAGCGTGAGGCCGATGGCGATACCCGGCAGTGCACGATCGAGGTACGCGCTGCGTTCGATCGTCGACGACAATCGGCTGCGGTGGCGAACGGCCATCACGGCGACCGGAACGGCGAGCAGCGTGGCGATGAGAGCGGCGATTCCGCCGAGCTTCAGCGACTCGATCGTCGTGCTCACGACGGATGCCGGAGGCAGCGTCGTCGAACTACCGCGAACCATCCAGTGGACGATCGATCCGATCGGCACGCCGATTCCCAGGACGCAGAGCGCAACGACGCCGATCACGGCGGCGGGTGTGGCCCGCCCGAGGCTCGAGCGTGCAGCCGGCCGGCCCGATTCCCTGAGTGCCTGACCGCGCCGGCCGACCCGCGACTCGCCCATCAGTAGCACGACGCCGATCAAACACAGAACGAGCGTCAACGCCGACGCCGTGTTGGAGTCCAACGTCTTGTACTGGGTGTAGATCGCTGTTGCGAATGTGCGGTAGCGCAGCAAGGCGAATGCCCCGTATTCGCCGAGCATGTACAGCCCGATCAGCAACGTGCCGCCGACGAGCGCCCGGCTCACCGAAGGAAGCGTGATGGTGCAGAACCGTCGCACGCTGCCGACGCCGAGGCTCCTGGCAACCTCGTCCACCGCCGGGTCAGAACGCCGCAGGCTTGCGGCAACGGGCAGAAAGACGAGTGGGTAGAGCGACAGTGTCATCACGAGCGATGCACCCCACAGGCCCTGCACGGACGGAGCCAACGACACCCACGAGTAGCTCGCGACGAATTCCGGAACGGCGAGCGGAGCGACCAGCAGGACGGCGAACAGTCGCCGGAACGGCAGATCCGTGCGTTCGACCAGCCACGCAGATCCGAGCCCGAGCACACTGCAGCCGATCGAAACAACAGCCGTCAGTTCTACCGTATGGATGAGCAGCGTCGGAAGTAACGGGCCCGAGAGCACGCGCCGAACCGTACGGCTGTCGGTGCCGAGCGCCTCGACCAGCACCCCGACCAACGGCACCAGCAGCAGCACGCCGATCGCCGTGGCGATTGCGGCGATCCACGGCGGCGCTGCACGCGGATGGCGGCGTGCAAGTCTCATCGCGTCACCCTGCGAACCAGGTGGGACTGCTCGACCATTGGCCCTACAGCAGTCCGATCTGTTGCAACAACCGCACGGCCTGTTGGCCGTCACCGAGCTGCGCGATCGTCACCACCGGCGTCCCGAAGTCGGCGAACGGCCGAAGCGGCTTACTGGTCGTGACACCAGCGGCGAGGGGATATTCGTAGCTCTCACTCGTCCCGATGATGTCTTGGGCCGGCTTGCTGACGAGGAAAGCGAGGAACGCCTGGGCACTGCCGGGATGCTTGCTCGACAGCAGTTGGCCGGCGCCTGATACGTCGACGAGCGAGCCCGGATCGCCAGCCGCAAAGTAGTGCAATGCCGATGTGACCTTGCCTGCTCCGACCTCGTCGCTCAGTCGGTACCAGTAATAGTGGTCGATCACGCCGGTCTCGATCTCGCCACGATTCACAGCGGCGACGAGACCCTCGTTGTCGTTGTACAGCTTGGCATTCGTCTTCAGACCTGTGAGCCACGCCGTCGCCGCGTCGAGGCCCTTGGTCTGGATGATGGCAGTGACGATCGGCTGGAAGTCCGTCTCGCCAGGGGCGAATCCGAACTTGCCCTTCCACACAGGGTCGGCAAAGTCGAGGATCGATGTCGGCAACGCCGATTCCTTGGCCTTCGAGGTGTTGTACACGAGCGCAACGGCACGGGCGGACACGCCGACCCAGTTGCCCGTCGTCGGGCTGTCGATCGACGGTACGGCGGCGAGAGTCGACGCCGTCGTCGTTGCCAGCAGGTGCTTGGCGTCGAGCGTATTCAGCGACGCCGGGTTCTCACCGAAGAAAACGTCGGCCGGGCTGGAGCCGCCCTCCTGCAGGATCTGGTTGGCGAGGGTCGCTTCATCGTCCGATCGTACGCTGACCTTGATGTGCGTCTGCGCTTCGAAGGCCGCCACCAGCGCTGCGACCGTCTGCTCGTGCTGGCCCGAATAGACAGTGATGTTGCCGTCGAGCGC
>Ga0123338_10003678_pt1 | contig 13683 bp, 14 predicted proteins | sample grotaG_FD_89793 | JGI IMG/M metagenome (GOLD analysis project Ga0123338, IMG submission 89793) | Glacier valley bacterial and archeal communities from Borup Fiord, Nunavut, Canada, to study Microbial Dark Matter (Phase II) -... | ecosystem: Environmental > Aquatic > Freshwater > Ice > Glacier ... | reverse complement strand
GATGGAATACTTAAAATTTTGATGCCCCGCAACGAAGAAGCTAAAAAGTTTTCAGCGAAACACATCTGTTAAATAAGTAAACTACGGGATGGCGTAACAACCCCGCTACACAGGGTGGCGGGGTTTTTTGCATTAATTCATTTGACATTGCAGAACAGTAGCATTAGTTAACCTGTTAATTTCACTCATCAGTTTCGGTTTAGTGGCATGGACAGGTTATCTAGGCGGACAAATAAGACATACTGAAATTCCTCCAATCCTACTATTAAAAGATCGAGCGGATAAAACGAAATAGATAACTAATAATATTCAAATCAAAACGTATGAAAATGAAAAGCAGTTTTTACATGAGACTTACAATGGAATTATGGTCTCCTTAAACAAATACCCGGCCTTAACTTTAGTACAGCCTGATGATTGTAAAAAACAGGTAAAACAAAATGTACCAGGCAATCAAGGAAATGTTATTACTAAGCCTGTAGAATAATTAAATAATAGTTTATGAAAAGTAATATAGGTAATACCGACAAAAGTATCAGAATTATATTGGGCATTATAATCGCTGCCGCAGGTGTTTATTTTAAATCTTTGTGAGGATTAGTAGCCATAGCGCCCTTGCTTACTGCTCTTACAGGGCTTTGTTCGCTATATAGATTATTGGGGATTGACACCTGTAAATTTAAATAGAATGAATTAACAACCTTTTTAGTTAAACAGATGATCCGGCTTTCCTATTAGATTACAGAATACCTCTATCTTTTATGTCAATTATTTTAAATGCAAAACTCGCTGAGTGTAGAAATGAATGACTCCATAACAGTACCCACAAAAGTAAAGAGGCTTTCTCGAATGATAGCTACAATTAATTCTTTTTCTGATTTTGCTTATATTTTTTTGCAGCGTTTTAAGTATTGCTCCTTCATTTTACGAAATGAATTATAAGCAAGGCCCAATGATTGATTCTCATTTAAAGAAACATACTTTAGCTTACAGGCGAACGAATTTTTGTGCAACTACTTTATTACTGTTTGCTGGTTCTTAAAAATCTTCGTTGGGTATTACCGCCAGTTTGGTTTCTTCCAAAGCTACTACTGACTGATGATTTTCCCATCTTCCATTTCAATGATCCGGTTGGTTTTTTTGGAAAAACCCGCATCATGGGTAACTATCAGCAGTGTCTGTTTGAATTCTGTTGACAAACGCTGAAAAATATCAAAAACAATTTCGGTATTTTTTATATCAAGGTTACCTGTTGGCTCATCCCCCATTATTATAAGCGGATCATTAATGAGCGCACGGGCTATAGCAACCCTTTGTTTTTCCCCACCGGATATCTTATTTGCTTTTTTAAGTGACAGTTGCTCAATACCCAGCATATTCAAAAGTATCATTGCCCGATGTTCTACTTCTGCCGCAGTGAACTTATTCAATTTTAGCCCGGGCAACATTACATTTCTTAAAACAGTAAATTCATTGAGTAAATAATGAAACTGAAAAACAAAACCAATTTTTTCATTTCTGATACGAGCCATTTGTGTTTCCTTTTTGCCCTTCATCGGTTCATTATCGATGAGTAATTCACCCTCGTAATCTGAATCCATGGTGGAAAGTATGTACAGTAATGTTGATTTACCACAACCTGATTTACCAATAACGGAAACAAACTCTCCTTTGTTTATTTTAAACGTAATATCGTTGAGTACTTTCACCGTTACCGGGTCGTGAAAGTATTTATTGATTTGCTTTGCTTCCAGTACCAGATCACTCATATTATTTTCCTCTTATAATGATTACTGGATCTACCTTACTGGCTTTTTTTGATGGAAAAAAACCTGCCAGATAAGTAGTGACCAATGAAAAAGAAAAACCTATAAGATAATACAGCGGGTTGTAATTGATGGGATAGGTAGTAATCGTTGGTAGTGCAGCGGTATTAAAAGGTATCTGGCCTATAACTGATGATAACAGGAAACCAAATAATAAACCAAACATTCCGCCAAAGAATCCTATGGCCAACGCAATAACCATAAATATCCGTTTAACATCGCTGCCGGAAAAACCGGTTGCTTTTAAAATAGCAATTGAATCCATCTTTTCATAGATCATCATATTTAAAATATTGTAAATGCCAAAGCCTGCAACAATTAATAAAGTGATGCCCACAGCATAGGAAATAAGGGTTCGTATAAAGCTGCCTGTTTCAAACTGAGAGTTGGCGGTTTGAATATCTTCTGCATCAGACCCGTACTTTTTTGCATATTCCTTTGCAAGGGAGGGCGCAACATTAATATCCTTTAATTTTACCTGGATGTCTGTAATATAATTATTAGCCTTGCCCAGTAATTTTTGCGTGGTGTTGATACTGGCATAACTTTGTGTTCTATCAAATTCCATGATTCCCGATTGAAAGACACCCACTACTTTTAATTGAAATATTTCTCCTTTTGCAGTGGTTACCTGTACAATATCTCCCAGGTTAGCAAGTAATTTTTTAGCCAATTCTTTTCCCAACACAATGGCGTTTGTTACATTTTTTATATCCTGCCCGGTTCCTTCAATAATATAATCATTATAATGAAACAATTTACTTTCCGCATCCACATCAATACCATTTATCACCCCTGTAATATCAATGGTACCATCATTAAAAAATACCTGTGTAATTATTTTTGGGGCGATTCCTACTATTTGTTCATCTTGTTGCAAGCTTTGTATTACTGCTCCACTATTATAAATTTCCTGCCTGCTGCTGCTTGATTTTATGGAGCGGATAAAATTATAATAATTTTTATAGGTTGCTTCCATATTTACCGGCTGCTCGCTGCCCGGTTTAATATCATTGTATAAACGTATATGAGGTGTTCGGTTTAAAATCAATCCATCCAGCAGATCGTTTAACCCACTCATAAAACTTAATAAAGTAATAAACATTGTAATGCTAAAGGTGACGCCAATCGCTGCTACCAGTGTTTGTTTCCACCTCGCTAATAAAAGTGATTTTGCGATATTGATGATTAACTTATAATTCATCTGACTGGCTTAAGAATAATGTCATTCACCGTTAAACCGTTTAGTATTTCCACTTTCTGGTAATCCTTTAATCCAGTTATAACCTTTCTTTTTTCCTTATTTTGCATCATCACAAAAGATTCATCTATCAAATAATTTCGTGGAATGAGTAATACTTTTTCTTTTGTTTGAATGATTATATTTGCTTCAGTAGTGAGGTTTGGAAACAAGGTAAGAGGTCTTGTTATAAATCCAGCCACAACAGTAAAAGACCTGGACCGGTCATTCATGATGGGATTGATCTTTGTAACCACAGCTTTAAAAACCTGGCCTTTATAACTGTCTAGTTTGATCACTATTTTTTGTCCGGTTTGTATCCTGGCAATATCATATTCATCAACTTGTAATTCCAACAAAAATTCTATGGCATCGCCAATAATAGCAACCGGGCTTTGGGTATTTACTGTTTCTCCGGATTCTTTTAATACACTATAAACTTTGCCATCAACCTCACTTTTTATGGTAAAGTCTTTTGCTATGCTGGTACTAATCTGTAAATTCTTTTTAGATTGCTGTGCAGAAAAATTCAACTGCCTTTTTAATTCGTTATGTCGTAGTGTCGCTGATTCATAATCGATAGTTGAATTTTTATAAGCCAGTTCTCGTTGTTCCACTTCATTTTTTGTACCAATATTTTGCGACCAGAGGTTGCGTTGTCTTTGCTGTAACAATCCGTCGTTATCCATTTTATTTTTAGCCTGGTCTATGATTATTTTTAATTCATTCAGTTTGTATATGTTGGCATTTACTGCTGCAAAGTCGGAAGCCAGTTTTGCATTATCTGTATTTAACCGGGAAGTTTCATTTACCACAACAATTAACGGATCACCTTTTTTTACAATATCTCCCTCCGTTACCATTATTTGGCGGATCAAACCGTTGACTGTAGAAAAAACCTGGTATTGATTTTTTGTTTTAATGATGCCGGCAGCATAAACAGATTCTGTTATATTTTCTATAACGGGTTTTATTTTTTCCGGACTACGTTTACATGAAAAAAAAATTACAATAAAAGTTAAACAGCCTAATTTGATCCTCATAAATAATTTGCTTTACAACCTTAGTTATTTCATTAATCTATTTTTAGCATCCCGTTTTTATACACTTTTATTTAAGCCTTTTGTATTCTTACCGGACAAAATTGCAATTATGATTGTGATTTTTTGTGGATGACTTTATTTATTTTATCCTGTTGAAAAGCAATATCAGCCTTCAACACCTCTACAAGTGATTTTTTCATACGTATCTTATCTTCTATCCATTCTTTTTTTATCCGCTCCAACAGTTCCCGGTCGTATATATTTAAATTGTTGAGCCGATGAAATTTTAACAACGCAATTGCGGTACACTTATCATGGAAGCTTCCCAGTTCATCTAAGATCTTATCAAAGTATTGCTTATCTTTTTCTTTCCATGCGCTTAACGAAAATAGTTCATGCTTAAGTTCTTCATATATTTCAATATTATAAAACATATCTTTCAGGTTTTTACGAATGGCATGAATATTAGCATCACTAAATTCACCTGATACAACAATGGCATAAACATTGGTCCATTTTTGCCTTACGAAGTTCCTGAAACTTTTTGCCAGGAACTTATCCCGAATAACGCTATCAGTTTTCTTTTTACTTATGTTTACAGGGTTTTTTAAAAAAATTTTATACAGTTCGGGCTGTAGCTTGTCAATTTTTTTCTGTAGCATAAGGAGGTATGCTTTTGGTTTATTCAACTCCTCCTTTGTTACTTCCAGTATTCGCTGCTGTTGTAATTGTAAATCACGGATAGTCCCTAAGATATTGTATCCTTTTATTAATGGTTTATAAATTTTTATTTTATCTGTTGCTTTCTGTTCCTGAGATATCATTCGTAAAAAAGCACGTAGCTTTTTATATTGAAGCCTGAATTGATGTATGTCTTCCACATTAAAAATCCCTACAATCTTCTTGATATATTTTTTTAATTTTTTATAATGATTATTGATTATATATTTTATTTGCTTCTTATTCATTTGCGATATATTAAAACTGATTTTGGATTATTTGCATATTTCTGTTTGATAAGCCAAAAACATTGTCAATGAAATCGGGGTAAGTCAAATGTTAATACTCTTTTGAAATGGTTGAGCAGGGATGCGTCAGTAGATACTTATTTTTTTTACCAACCAATGATATGATTTCATTGGCAATCATAACAGTGATTTTTAATTTAAATAATCATATTCTGTAATTCTTTTTTTTTCAGGAATTAAAGATGATACTGATGTGCTTTTATCAATACAGGGACTGAAGGTAATGGTAATTATGGAAGAGATATATTAATGAAATGATTTTTCATTTTCAAACCTCCCGTTTTTTTAGTAATACAATCCGGTAAAAAAGATTATTTATGCCTCTTCGTCATCAATATAAGGGGCTACCCCAGTCAAACTATCTTGCTTTGTCAATTCATTTTTAGAACGCTGCTTCTTCTTCCAGCAATCAATATTATAGAATGTAGTAGCAGCAATATTTTTTAAAGCTTCTCTTGTAGCAAAAGCCTGGTGTGGTGTAATCAGTACATTCGGCATGCTTAATAGCTTTTTTAAAATCTCCTCTTTCAATTCTTTACCAGAATGATCATAAAAGAAAACGCCACTTTCATTTTCATAAACATCTGCCCCGTAATATCCGATGTGACCGTTTTCCAAACCTTCTATAACATCTGCTGTATTTACACATCCGCTACGACTGGTGTTTATAAGCATCGTCCCAGGCTGCATCAGATCAATCAGTTTTTTGTTAAGCAGGTAAATTTTCTGCGGTGTTAAACCGGTATGAATACTGATGATGTTTGCCTCCCGGCACAATTCAGGTAAATCAACATATACCAATCCATATTTTTCTTGTAATGCTTTGTTTTCCTTAATATCATAACCTAACAAACGGCAGCCAAACCCATGCATAATTTTTGCGAATACACCACCTATTTTGCCAGCACCTATAATACCAACGATTTTGCCATTAAGGTCAAACCCAACTAAATTGCCGGTAGTAAAAATTTGATTATGCTCCTCCTTATCAACGATAGCTATTTTTCTATTTAATGCTAATATCAGCGCCACAGCATGTTCTGCTATGGAATACGGAAAGTATTCAGGTACATTTGTAACAACGATCCCGAGTTCCGTTGCTTTCTTTATATCAACATTATCATACCCTGCCGCACGAATAGTGATAGACTTAACTCCATTTTTATATAATTCTTCCAATGTATTGGAAGATGCGTCGTCACCTGCAAATATGCTTATTACCTCAAAGCCTTTTGCCTTATCCGCAGTTTGTAATGAGAGCACCTCTTTAATAAATATCACTTCTTCACTTGTGCCATTGGCAGCCTCGATATACGGTTGTTCAAAATCTTTAGTACTGTAAAAGAGAATTTTCATAATGATGATTTTAAGTTTTAACCAGTAAATGCGATTCAGCCTGACTAATATTCTCCATTCTTTTCAGTAGAGCATCAGGATTAAAAGAAATGCTGTCAATGCCCTGCTCAACTAAAAATTTTGCAAACTCGGGGAAATCGCTGGGCCCCTGCCCACACAAACCAATATTTACCCCGCCATCTTTGGCTTTACTAATCATGGAGGCAATCATTTCTTTACCAGCCTCGTTTTGGTCATTAAACAAATCACTGATAATTGCTGAATCACTGTCAATCCAAAGGGTTAGTTGTGTCAGGTCATTTGATCCAATGGAGAAACCATCAAATATTTTTGCAAACTTTTCAGCAAGCACTACATTACTCGGTATTTCCGCCATTACATAAACTTCCAGGTTTACTAACACCTTGTTCTAATCCATATCTTTTCATCATTAAAATTACTTTATTTCCTTCTTCAATAGTTCTGCAAAAAGGAATCATCGCTTTTACATTGGTTAATCCCATTTCGTCTCTCACTTTCAGGATGGCTTCACATTCAAGTCTGAAACCATCCCGGTACAAATCATTATAATACCTGGATGCTCCACGAAAACCAATCATCGGGTTCTCTTCGTGGGGTTCAAAATCTTTTCCGCCAATGAGGTTGGCATATTCAATGGTTTTAAAATCACTCATTCGTACAAGAACATCTTTGGGATAAAAAGCTGCTGCTGTAGTATCCACACCCTGAGACAATTTATCAACAAAATATTTTTCTTTATCCAGGTAGTGATGGGTCAACTCTTCAATCTTTTGTTGTACGGTTGCATCTTTCAATTCGTTAAACTTTACCAATGCCATGGGATGAATCTGTAAAGCATGAGTAATAATAAACTCAATTCACATTAATCCCACACCATCATTAGGATAAAATAATAGTTTGAATGCTTTGTCAGGGTCGCCTGCAATCAGCATTATTTCGGTGGTTTCCGGTTTTTTAATGCTGGAAAAATCCAGTTCTGTTTCTTCAAAGTCCAATTTCCCTTTATATGTAAAGCCGGTTTTTCCTTCGCAGCAGGAGACTGTTATCATTTCTCCATTAATAATTTTCTCAGTTGCATCGCCACAACCAACAATAGCCGGAACGTCCAATTCCCTGGCAACAATAGAAGCATGGCTGGTTCTTCCCCCCTTTATTGGTGATAATAGCTCCGGCATTTTTTAATACCGGGTCCCAATCAGGACTGGTAAAATCAGAAATTACAATTTCACCAGTTTGTAATTGGCCTGATTCTTCAGGAGATTGCAAAATCCTTGCTCTCCCTATTGCTATTTTTGAACCGATGGCTTCGCTATAAGTTACCGATTCTCCTATATTTAATAATTTATATTCTTTTACCAGTAATGGATTTCTTTGGGAATGAACCGTTTCAGGCCTTGCTTGAATAATAAATACTTCATTAGTGATGCCGTCTTTTGCCCATTCAATATCCATCGGTTTTTGATAATGGTTCTCTATAATCAACGCCCAATTCGCAATCTTAGTTACTTCTTCATCGTTTAAAACAAATTGTTCCTGCATTTCTTTTGGAGTAGCGATATTATCAACAGGATTATTTTCATCATTACCATAAATCATGGTCTTCGCTTTTTCCCCTAACTTTTTTTGAATGATGGCGTTTTTACCCTGCAATAATGTTGGTTTAAAGACAAAAAATTCATCCGGCGTTACTGTACCCTGCACAATATTTTCGCCTAATCCCCATACACCGCTTATCTGAACAATATCCGGGAAACCCGATTCAGGCTCAAGCGTAAAACCCACCCCTGATGAAGCTTTATCTGAACGCACCATTTTCTGTACACCAAAAGATAATGCAACTTTTTCATGAGCAAAACCATTGTCTTGCCGGTATTTGATGGCCCTGTAAGTATAAAGAGAGACAAAACATATTTTTTACCGCGTTTAGTAAAGCTGCTTCACCTTTGATATTCAGGAAACTTTCATGTTGTCCTGCAAAACTTGCCTGCGGCAAATCTTCGGCAGTGGCGCTGCTTCGCACAGCTACTTCAGAATAATCATCCCCGCACAAATCTTTATAAGCTGGTATAATGGCATGCTGTAGATTTTTGGGAAGTTCAGCATCCAGCAACAATTTTCTTGCTTTTTGCCCCTGTTTCTTTAAGGTTTGAATAATTTTTCTTGTCCAATTGCAGTATCAAATCATACAGCCATGAATGCAATGAGTTGTGTGTAAGGAATTCTTCAAAAGCAAAAGCAGTGGTGGCAAAACCGTCGGGCACCGGAATTCCCTTTGAGTAAAGTTTGGAAAACATTTCGTCCAAAGACGAGTTTTTACCCCCTACTGCCGCTGTATCACCTATACTGATTTCTTTAAACTGTTTTATATAAGAATTCATAAAATATTAATTAAGAATGATTACTGATGAAGTGCCATTACAGGAACATGACTTTGCAATACCAATCGTTTTGTATGGCTTTTATGAATCAGATTATCCAGCAAACCATGTCGCTTTGGAAATACAACCAGTAAATCAATATGATTCTTTTCGGCACAATCCATAATGCTTTCATCTGTATTTTCATTGGTGATAAAATGATAATCAGGTTTTAAAGCCTTCAGTATTTCCAGCAGTAAACTTGATTCAAAAACCACCTCAGGCTTAAATACATCTTTTTTTCCTGTATTGAGTATATGCAGCTCTGCATTAAAGTCTTTCACCAGCATCTTAATTTCATTAATGAGTGTTGTGTCCATTACCTTATCAAAATCGCATGCCAGTCCAATTTTTTTAATAGATGAAAAGTTAGCTTCAGGTGGCACTGTAATTAATGGCCACATCAAATGCGTCATCGCATATACCGCATGACTGCCAAAGAATAAACGCTCCGCTGCTGTTGTGCCCTGGCTGCCAATGACTACAGTATATGGTTTTATACGTTCGCAAACATTTTTCAATTCCGGGAAGAGAATCCCCATCCTGACTTCGGTTTCAATGTTTAGTTTGCCGCTTGTTTTCCGGGTCAATTGTTCCTTTATTTTATTAATATTCTTTTCAGCATGCTGCTGCATATACTCTTCATTTACTGCTACCGGCATTTCTATGTAATTGACCGGTATCTGATATATATGCAGCAGTACTAAATCTGCATTAATTGCCAAAGCCATGTCTGCTGCGTAATTAGTCGCATTCAAAGCAGCGGAAGAAAAATCTGTTGCAACCAGTATTGTTTTCATAAATTCTATTTTACAAATAATATTGCACCAATGCAATGTGATGGTAGTCTTTCAGTACATCTTTACCTACCAATTTTACATCACCTTCTTTTCCAGTACTCTTTCCCTCGCATCGTCCACTGCAACTTTTATTTAAGAAAATTTGCAGTATGAATCAATTGCTTTATAAATCACATCGTCTTAGCTTCCATGTTGCATCGATTTAGTGATCAAACTCATTTTTAATTTAAACGGCAAAATACTTATTAAGGCTTACCGGCAATGTACCGCTGCCATTACTTCATTATTTCCTGCGTTAAAAATGAGATGATTATGATCTGTCTATACAGTGAAAATACTTTTAACTCCCTCTCCAAATACTGACAGCCGTCAGCAAAAACTTTGATTATGATCATCACCAAAGATTTGTGCGGCAGGCACATAAAATACATAACATTAAATTGTTAGTCGGGTACAAAAAATGCTATTTATTATACACAAAAAACAAAGGCACTTTTACTTCTTTCATGAGTACATCAGCCATGCTTTTACGAAACCGCCGGCTAACGATTCCCCTTCTGTATGTGCGCAACACAGCAAGGGTACTTTCCTTTTGTTGTTTTAGCTACTTTACAGTTTAATCTTCGGCTTAATAGGTTAGGGTTGGTCGTTGCTGTTTCATAATTTGTCTACATCATTTTCCAAATTCTTTTGATTGTCTTTAAGTTGAACAAGCGGCCCATGTCCTTTGTCATCCGCTATTTCAAAGGATTTCTTTTGCAAGTGCAAGGCATCGGCAGGAAAAATAGCATTGATTATTTCCGGGCCTTTAAGCAGTTATTGAAATATGGAAATTTCATTTGTTTTTTCAGCAATTTTAATCTGCCCTAATACAAGACTACGGGTAGTGTCTCAGTTTGAATTATTATTTTCTTTTATGCACAACTCAAGCTCCTTAATTTCAGGATGAGTAATTATTCTGGTATCAAATTGAGCCTTTTGAAATGTTAGTAACTGATTAAACAGGCTAATACATAGCCTTTCCCCTGCTGCTGTGTCTCCAGTTGCAAGGGCTAAATGTTTACGCAACTGTCTTTTTTCTTCGCTATCTGGAATTTTTACTGCTGCCTCATGAGCATATTTAACGTTAAGCCATGCCCATCTGCAACTTTGCGCAATCTTTGCAACATCACCAGGTTGAGAACGAGTTATAGTTTTCAAAACCTTTTCAATATGTTGACGTTTATAGTGTTCATAAACTCCATATCCAAAGGCTGCCACAGCAAAAATAATTTCAATTATTTGAAGTATTGTATGAGTGTCCATTTTAAATTATATGTTTTCTTTCTTATTGTAGTTATTTCTTTTTTTAGGCGCTTCCTCAACAATTAAGTTAGCAATATCTTCAATGCTCATTAATTTTTTAATTAAACCAGCTTGCATTGCAGGTGGCACTCTTAATGACTTATGTATTTTTACAAAATTGTAGTAAACAAAATGTAATGCAATAGCATAGCAATGGTTTTCTATCTTCTTTGAGAAAGCATTAGTTAATCTTGTAAATCTGCTCATATGCATTCTCATTGTTAAGTTTTGACGTTCCACGTAAGAGGTAGAAATATGCTTTTCATCTGGATTGCCTGATATAACTATCTTTTCTGCACCAGTACATTCAGCAGGACTATACTTACGCTCCGTTGCGTTTAATCCTTCACTCTTGCCGTATATTTTTATTAATTGGGCAAAGTCTATCTGACTGCCAAAAAAATCAGTAATAGCCTCTAAACATGCCTTTAAACCATCGGAGGTGAATTGTACTCTATTCTGCAATCTTTTTGCTACATCATTCATAAACATATTTGCGGATTCTGCATCTCTATCAGCAACCAACCAAGAAACTATTAATTTGCTGTCTGCATCAATAGCCGTCCATGTCCAAAAGTTACCGGCATCTTCCATACCTAATGGTACGTTCTTTTGTTTAGCGAATACGAATGACCATATTTCATCACATTGGATTCGTTTAGATTTAACGTTAACTGTCAGCCGTCAGCTATCAGCTTGCGGTAAAGCTGTGGCAGGCAAGCAGGAGGAAAGCAGATTCTGTTTATGTTTTCTGACCATTGCGAAATGGATTTTAACCATTCCACGTTTAACATACCACCTACCAGGTTCCTTTAAACAGGTGATCATTCTTTAGCTCCCCGATCCTTTTAAGCGGAATCTGCATACCGTTGGATCGTTCGAGCCAGTCCCATAATTCCTGATTTAATTTTTTCGTGATTTCCTGGTACTGCGGGCTCCTGATAAGGTTGTTTACTTCAAACGGATCTTTTTGGATATCGAATAACTGGTCTATATCCCACAAACCCTGGGTTCGGATAAATTTATACTGATCGGTTCTTACCGCAAATTGAGTAGGTGTTTGCGGGAAAGCGTTCTCCCAGAAATATTCGTAAAAGATACGTTTTCTCCATTCGGGGTTTTGTCCCATAAGCAGTGGTTGAAAAGACACGCCCTCCATTTGTGGTGGCTTTTCAACACCTGCCATTTCAAGTATGGTTGGAGCAACGTCAAGGTTAAGCACCATTTGCTTTACCACAGTATTAGGTTTAATAAGTGCAGGGCAACGTGCGAGCATCGGCACGCGCATCGATTCTTCGTAGGCCTGGCGCTTGTCTATCAGGCCATGCTCGCCGAAGGCAAATCCGTTGTCGCCCATGTATATTACCAACGTTTCTTTGTCAAGGTTATTATCTTTTAAAAAGTCGAGTACCCTGCCAATACTATTATCTACGCCCGCCAGTGTTTCCAGGTATCGCTGGTAAAATTCATCGAAGGTGATCGTTTCATTATACATATAATCAATTCCATGCCAGCTATGCCTTTGTGCTCTTACCCAGTTGGGGATATCCTTATAGTTGAAAGTATACTGGCTGGTATCCGCCTGTTTACCGCGGGTGAATCTCTTACTGCCCGCAACTGCGGTAGTGTACATCGATACCGGGTATTGAAAGAAAATATTCTTATAACGGTTTAAATCGCGCTTTGCGGGAGCTTCCTTTTCATGTACAGCCTTATGCGAGAGGTACAAAAAAAATGGCTTTTGTTTGTCCCTTTTTTTCAACCATTCCAACGACAGATCGGTAAGCAGGTCCGTGATATAGGTGCTGTCCTTATACTGTACGTGTTTACCGTCAATATTTAATAACGGGTTATAATAAACTCCCTGGCCCCTGAAGCTTACCCAATGGTTGAAGCCGGGACGCGGCTCATCCGTTTCGCCCCCCATGTGCCACTTACCCATAAACGCTGTTTGATAACCCGCCTCCTGCAGATATTGAGGAAAGAAAATTAGATTATCAGGTGAAGGTGATTTGTTATCTACCACGGTATGTGTATGCGCGTATTGGCCCGTCAGGATAGATGCCCGACTTGGCGAACAAAGGGAAGTGGTAACGAATGCATTGGCAAGATGGGCGCCTTCGTGGGCAAGTCGATCCATATTTGGTGTTTCCAATCCGGGAACCTTTCCGGTGAAACCCATAAAGTCATACCGGTGATCATCCGAAAGAATGAAAATAACATTCCTGGGTTTTACCCCGGCAATTCTTTTTGCAGCAACTGGTTTTACTGATTGCGCATATACATCGTCGAGCGTTGTAATAATAAATACTGTCAGGGTCGTCAAAAATAGTTGTCTGAACATTTTTAAAATAATTTAAGAGCAGGTGTATACATGGATCCGGTTAACAAATAAAATGATAAGCAGAGGCGGTTTAAGCTAACCGGCATTATACTATTTTTAATAGCCCGGTGCGTTATTATAGATAACAATTTTGCCATCAATAACATCATAACGGCTGTTAAGCGCTTTACAAATAATATCCAGTTTATCATACATCGATTCCAAATTTAAAGTTGCAGTGAAACTGCGGTTTTTAAAACTGCCCTCATCATAAATTATATTAAT
>Ga0123338_10003676_pt1 | contig 13691 bp, 11 predicted proteins | sample grotaG_FD_89793 | JGI IMG/M metagenome (GOLD analysis project Ga0123338, IMG submission 89793) | Glacier valley bacterial and archeal communities from Borup Fiord, Nunavut, Canada, to study Microbial Dark Matter (Phase II) -... | ecosystem: Environmental > Aquatic > Freshwater > Ice > Glacier ... | reverse complement strand
CGAGCCCATCGCGCCGAGGTGGCAGCTATCCTCGCCATAGGTTTCCTGCGCGCGGCCCCACGCCGGGTGGCGCAGCAGGTTGACGCAGACCGCGCCGGTCAGGTTGCAGCCCTGCGCGCGAATCTCGACGCTCATCGCCTCGCCGATGCGCTGTTCGAGATCGGTGTCGAAGGTCGCGCCCCGCGCCATCGTGCAGGGGAAGCACGTCGAGCTGCCCCGCGCGACGCCGCGCGGCCCGTCGGTGAACCAGAAGGCGGGGACGCCGAGCCGGTCGATCCCGCCCCCCGCGCGGTACGGTCGCGCCGCCCAGACGCCGCCGTCGGCCTTGTACGCCGCGAAAAAGCCGTTGCCCGACATCATGCCGACCTTTTCCGCCAGCGTCGCCGCCGCGAGGATCCGGTCGATCAGCGCGGCCTGATCGACCGTCGTCATGCCCTTGGTCGGTGCGAAGTCAGTCATGTTCGTCCCCGTTTAACCTCGCCAGTAGCCGTTCGTCGAGCCGCGTTAAACCGGCCGGAACCGGTACCGACAGTGTTGCGCCGTCCCGCCGATAGGTCAGCCGTACCGTGCCGGCGGCGGCCGCCACCAGCGTGACGTCGACCAGCCGCCCCGCTGCCATTCGGGCAGCGACGGCGACCGCACCGCTCGCGAGCATGCCGTCGAAGGCCGCATCGCGCCACCCGTCGGGCACGGCCGGGAACAACCGCACCACGCCATTGTGGCTTTGCAGCAGCATTTCCTGGACGGCGGCCGCGGCCCCGCAATTCCCTTCCAGCGTGAAGGCGCGGAACACCGCCTTCGAATAGCCCTTGCCGGCGAAATCGCCGTTGGCGTGGAAGCTGTTCGGCAGCAGAAACCCGTCGGCGTAGCTGCGCAGCGCCGCAAGCGCGCCATCGCCGTCGCCGCAGCGTGCCTTGAGGCAGGCCAGCCACGCAAAGCTGTAGCCCATCCACAGGTCCGAACCGAGCGCGTCGAGTTCGGCGATCGATGCGCGTGCGGTGGCCGCTTCCGCAGGTGAGCGCCACGGGTCGACGACCGCGAGCGGGTAGATGCCGATCAGATGGGAGAAATGCCGGTGGGAAACCCGTTGCGGCTCGCTGGGCGCGATGGGCAATGCCCCGCTTGGCCCTGGGACGATGTCGGGCAGTTCGGCGGCGATGCCCAGCCACTCCGCCGCTGCATCGGGCCGGTCGAGCGCCCGCGCCATCGCCGCCGCTTCGGCAAGGGCGGCGCGGAACAGGGTCAGATCGTATGTCGTGAAGTGGTCGAACCACGCCTCGGGGGCGTTGCCATGCGTTTCGGGCGACGAACTGAGGACGACGCTCCGCCGGCCAGCGTCATCGCGTTCGCGGCTGATGTGCTCGATGAAGGTGCAGACCTCGGCAAGATAGGGATAGGCGCGCGCCTCGAGAAAGTCGCGGTCGCCGGTATAACGCCAATGCGCCGCGAAGTGATGCGCGAGCCACGCACCGCTCGCGAGCGAGTGGGTATATTGCCGCCAGCCACCGATCTGGCGGTTGAGCAGATCGGCGGTCATCGGCACGTTTAGTCCGTCGACCTCGAAGAACTGCCGGGTCCACGCACGGCAGGCGTCGCGCGTGTCCCACAGCCAGTCGAGGAAGCCCGCGTGCGCCTCGGCCTGATTCCCCGTCAGCGCCGGCCAATAGCTCATCTGGGTGTTGAGATCGTGGTGATAGTCGCCCTTCCAAGGCGGCAAGCGGCCGTTGTCGACCGTCCACGGTCCCTGCAGCGCGATCGGTGGCCCGCCGCGCCGCGCCGCCGCGCCGAACTTGTACATGTCGAGGCGATAAATGCGCGCGACCTCGGCATCGGGCAGCTCAATCCGCCCGCGCGACCAATAGTCGGCCCACCACGCGGAATGCGACGCCATCAGGTCGGCCCGCGTGTCGAGCGCGGCCCGCGCACGACGCGCGGCGAGCGCCAGCGGGTCGGCGGCCTCGGCGCTCGTCGCGATCGACCAGGCTGCATCGATGCCGCCGCGCGCGGCGCGCCAGTGGAGCGCGACGGCAAAGCTGAAGCCGCCGTGACCGCGCTGGACGAACGTCGCGAAGCCATCGCCCACAGTGGACCGGGGCGGCGGGTAGCCAAGATCCCACACGTCGGCGTGGCTGGCGTCGAAGCCGGTCGGGGCCTGCCAATCGTCCGGGCGTCCGTCGAACGCCGGAACGACGAGGCGGAAAGCGGCCTCGGCAGCGGTGACGCGGATCAGGCCGACGGGCTGAGTGGCATGGACCGCAACGTCGACTCGCGCGCTGTGCAGATCGATCGCGGCAACCGGGTCGGCAACGTCGAGGTGGGCCGCGACGAAGCGGGCTTCGGGGACCACGATCTCGATCCGTCCGGCAGGAATCTTGGTCGGGCCGGGCAGATAGTAGGGCTTTTCGAGCCGCTCGATCAGGCCGTCGTGCGCGCCGGCGCGGTGCATGGCGAGGACGACGGAGCGGCGGTAGTCGGGCGCACTGAACTCGGGCACCGCGCGCAGGTCCCACAGGTCGGTGCGATCGAGCGAGATCGTCAGCGGCCGGCCGTCACCCCAGACCAGTGCGCCGAGCAGGCCGTTCGCCAGCGGCACCCCCTCGTCGCTGGTGACCGGTGCCGCATGCAGATCGAGGTCCGGATCAGCCACGACCGGCCGTGGCGGCGCGCAAAACCATGATGTCGGCGCGCACCCGCTCCTGCACCGCGCGCGTGAGCGGGTAGCGCCACAACAGCCACGACGCGACGGCGATCAGCGGGACGCAGGTAAAGGCATAGACCGACTTCAGCCCGAGTAGCGCCCGCGCGCTATGGACGGCATCGGAGGGCTGGAAGCCAACCAGGGCGGGCAGGCCGGTGCCGACGAGGACGCCGACCGCGATCGCCGCCTTGCTCGTCATGCCGAGTACGGCAAAAAAGGTCGCGGTTCGCTCCTCGCCGCTGTTCAGCAAATCCTGGTCGGTGATGTCGGCCACCATCGCCTGATAAAGGAAGAGCAGGCCACCCAAGCCGAAGCCGAGTGCGACGATCGACACCCCGAACCCGACCGCGTCACCGCGCGACCAGACGAAACTGCTCGCCATGCACGCGGCAATCCACACAGCGCAGGCCAGCATCGCAACATGCTTGCCGCGGTGTGCGGCGACGCGGGTCCAGACCGGTATGCCGAGAAGGGCGACGACGTTTTGCAGGAAGATGATCGTCGGGAACGCGCCGGGCGCGCCGATGACGTAAGTCACCACGAGCAGGTTCAGCGACGCGCCGACCACCAGCCCGACCAGGATCAGCGCGAGTGCGATGTTGAGGCGGACGAATGCGGCATTGCGCAACACGAGGCGAAATCCGGCGCGAAGCGGCAGCGGCGCACCGGCACGGACATCGCCGGGCGCGGGCTCGGGCAGCTTCGCCATCATCAGAAAGAATGCCAGCGGCTGCAGGACGACAAAGAAGACCGCCATCCAGAACAATGCCGCGCGCGCGCCGTGGCGGCCCGTCGCCTCGAGGATGAGCGGGATCGTCAGCGCGAGCAAGGTGCCGATCGAGCCAAAGGCCCCGCGCCATGCCGACACCCGCGACCGTTCGTCATAGTTGCCCGTCATCTCCGCGCCCCACGACTGGTACGGCAGGTCGATCATCGTGAACCCGAGATAGACGAAGAACAGGCAGGCGAGCAGATATCCGAGGCCGGGGCGTTCGCCGGGGACGAAGCACAGCCAGACCGCGACGCAGATCAGCGGCAGCCCGGCAAGGATGAAGGGCCGCCGCCGCCCGATGCGCGTGCGCAAACGGTCGCTCCAGATGCCGATGACGGGATCGGTGAAAATGTCGCCGACCCGGCTGAGGAACAGCATCAGGCCGACCATCCCGAGCGGCAGACCGAGATCGTCGGAATAGAAGGCCGGCACGAAATTGACGACCGGCAGCAGCGCCAGCGAATGTGGAATGTTGGGCAGCGCGTAAAGCGCGACTCGCCAGGTCGCGATCCGTTTTTCCACGACGCTATCGGTCATGCCCCGGTCCCTACGCACCAACCACCCGACATCAGAAGCGGAAGCCCGCGACCAGCCCGTAACTCCGCCGCAAACCGGGCAGCTGATACGATCCCGGCGTGATCGCGCTACGGGCGATGGTCAGCTCATACACCTTGTCGGTCAGGTTCTTGCCGTACAGCGTCAGCGAAAAGCGGTCGTTGGCGGTGCGCAGCCCGGCACTCGCATTGAACAGGGTGTACCCCGGCTGTTCACTCAGCGGATCGCGCGAGAAGCTGAAGAAGACGCCGCTGCGATACTGCAGGTCGCCGCGGACGAAAGCGCGCAGGCGATCCAACACGGCGAAGTCGTAGGTGGTGTTGACGGTTGAAGTCCAGCGGGGCGCGTTCTGGAATTGCTGGCCATCGAGGTTGAGCAGGAATGCCGCGCCCGTCGGGGTGCACCCCGGCACGGTCCGGAAAGCGCTGCACGACACGAGGATGTTGCCGTAGCGCGCATCGACATAGGCAAGCGAAGCGCCGATCGACAGGTCGCGCGTTGGCCGTGCCGCGACTTCGAGTTCGACGCCGCGTGTCGAGACATCGCCGGCGTTGACCAGCGACTGCTGCACCGGGTTGACCGGGTTGACCGTATTAGCCTGGAAATTGTTGAACTTGCTGTAAAAGCCGGTCAGATTGACCGTCAGGCGGCGGTCGAAGAACTGGGACCGCAGCCCGGCCTCTGCCGCGTCGACCGTTTCGGGCGCGATCCGGGCGGTCACCGCAACGTCTGGACCGGCGATCGGATCACCCGAATCGGCGCGGACAGCGGGCCCTTTATACCCGCGAGTGAACGTCGCATACGCCATGACGTCGGGCGTCGCCTGATACTGGACGCCGACTTTCCCCGAGAGATTGCTGTCGTTGTTGCTCGTGCTGAACGTCGTCGGCAGGCCGAGCACGAGCAGGCCGTTGAAGGGCGCGCCGGTGATCGTGCCGAGTAGGCCGTTGGTGTTGGTGCGGGTGAAATCGAGGCCGAGTTCGAAGCGGGTGAAGCGCACCCCGCCGATCAGCTTCAGCGTATCGGTCAGGCGGTAGTCGAGTTGCGCGAACGCGGCATATTGCTTCTGTCGGACGGTGCGGACCGCAGTTTCGGTGATCGTGCCGATCGCCGCGCCCGTCGCGCCTGGAATGAACAGCGGCGCGAGCCGTTGGCTGAAGAGCGAGTTGGCGTCGAGCGTCTGGTCGAAATAGAACAACCCGGTGATATAGTTGAACGGACCGTCGCCGGTGCTGGCGATGCGCAATTCCTCGCTGAACTGCCGCGCCTGGTTCTTGGTGCCGGCAAACGGGATGATGTTGGCGGCGGTGAAGTCGACGTCGCCACCATCGTTGAAGCGCCAGTCGCGGTAGGCCGTGATCGACGTCAGCTTCGCGCTGCCAAGATCGTAGTTGGCCTCTGCCGCGATGCCCCAGTTGCGGTTGCGCTGCGCGCTCGGCGTGGTGTTCAGCGCCACATCGCGGTTGGCGGGCGATGCCACCACCGGCGCGATGGCCGCAGGAACCAGTGCCGTCCGAAACGTCAGGCTGCAGCAGCGGGTGTCGCTATTGAGGAAATCGGCGCTGATCAGCAGGTTGAGCTTGTCGGTCGGCTGGAACTCGAGCTTGGCGCGAAAGCCGTATTCCCGGCGATTGTTGAGATCCTGACCTGTCACGATATTGGTTATTTCGCCGTTGCGTCGCGCGAAATAGCCCGACAGCCGCAGCTTGACGGCGTCGCCCGCGAGCGGTCCCGAGACGGTCGCCCGGACGCGGACTTCGTCGCGGTTGCCATATTGTACGTCGCCCGATCCCGACAGCGTATCGCTGGGGCGTTGGGTCACGATATTGATCGCGCCCGCCGTCGACGACGCGCCGAACAGGGTGCCCTGCGGTCCGCGCAGGACCTCGACCCGCTCGATATCATTGAGTTCGAACAGGCCTTGTGCCTGCCGCCCGAGAACGACGCCGTCGACCACGGTCGCCACCGACCCGGTGACGCCCTCGCTGAACGACGCCGTGCCGACGCCTCGGATGCGAACGCCTTCGGCGCGCGCGGTATTGCCCGAACTGAAGCTGACGCCCGGAGCCTGCTTGACGATCTCGACCAGCGTCCGGTCGACGGCGGCATCGAGGCCGCGCTGGGTGAAGGCGGTTACGGCCAGCGGCGTTTCCTGCAGGCGCTCCGGGCGCTTCTGCGCGGTGATGACGATGTCTTCGAGACCGTCGGCGGACGGCACGGGCGGTTGCGACGCGGTCTGGGCGAATGCACCCACCCCGACACCGCTGATGGCCATCCCGCCAACCAGCAAAACCCAGAGCTTCATGATCCTTCTCCCCGTTAAGTTCAGACGGCGATGGACAGAACCGCGGCGGCCTCGCCGATGGCGTGCGCGGTTTGGGTCGGCGAAAAGCGGAAGCGGCTGATGGTGTCGGCGTGCATGCGGGCGCTGAAGCCGGGCACGCCGCTAAGCCGGTAGCGCCCGCAGTCGATGCGGATCGGATCGACGAAATGCTCGTGCAGCTGACCGGCATGTTCGGTCATTCGGCCCGTCATGCTGCCGCTGACACACAGATAGTCGATCGCCGAGATGTGCTGGGCATATTCGCAGAGCCCGACGCCACCGGCGTGCGGACACACCGGCACCTCGAATTTCGCGGCGAGCAGCAGCACGGCGAGGACCTCGTTGAGACCGCCCAGCCGGCAATTGTCGAGCTGCACCACGTCGAGCGCGCGGGCCTGCAGAAACTGCTTGAACATCACCCGGTTGTGGGCGTGCTCGCCGGACGCGACGCGAACCGGGTGGACGGCGGCGGCGATCCGCGCATGCCCCAATATATCATCGGGACTGACCGGCTCCTCGATCCAGTACGGGTCGAAACGGGCCAGCGCACGGACCCAGTCGATCGCCTCGTCGACCTCCCAGACCTGATTGGCGTCGATCATCATCAGGCGGTCGGGACCGATCGCCGCGCGCACCACGGCGCAACGGCGGATGTCGTCGTCGCGGTTGCGCCCCACCTTTATTTTCAGCGCCGACCAACCTTCGGCGACCGCCGCGTGGCACAGGTCGCGAATGCGCCCGTCATCATAGCCGAGCCAGCCCGCTGACGTGGTGTAGGCGGGATAGCCGTCGCGCAGGAGTCGCGTCTCGCGTTCCGCCTTGCCCTCTGCCTGGCGCTCGAGCAGGGCGAGCGCCTGCGACGGGGTCATCTCGTCGGCGATATGCCGGAAATCGATCAAGCCGACGAACTGCTGCGGGGTGAGGTCGGCGACCAGTTTCCACACTGCCTTGCCTTCGACGACCGCCCACAGATCCCACACCGCGTTGACGATTGCCGCGAGCGCGAGGTGGACGACCCCCTTTTCCGGGCCGACCCAGCGCAGCTGGCTGTCGCCCGCGAGCGACCGCCAGAAACCCGCCATGTCGGCGACGATGGTTTCGAGCGACAGGCCGACGACGAGGGCGCGCATGGCCTCGATCGCCGCGACGCAGAGCTCGTTGCCGCGACCGATGGTGAAGGTGAACCCATGACCCTCGACTCCTGTCGAGGTCGTCAGGACGACATAGGCGGCGGAGTAATCGGGGTCGGTGTTCATCGCGTCGGAGCCGCCACGGCTGATGGATGTCGGGAAGCGCAGGTCGGTGGCGGTCAAACCGGTGATCGTCGGCGCCATCTCGCGTTCGTCCCCAACATAGTTTCTAGGTGAACTGTTGTTTCATATCTACACAGATTTGGTCTGGGCGCGCAATAGGCCTATAGTTGCCGATTGATGAGCAGCCCAACCGAACGAACGCGCTATGGCGCGCCGGCCCTCGAAAAAGGACTCGAGGTGATGGAGCTGCTCGCGGCGGCGGACGCTCCGATGGCGATGGCAGCGATCGCCGGCGCCCTGGGCCGGTCGCGCGGCGAAATCTACCGGGTGCTCGTGGTGCTCGAACGGAGCGGTTATCTCACCCGGCTCGACAGCGAATGCTTCAGCTTGACCAACCGGCTTTTCGGCATCGCGATGCGCATGGCACCGAGCCGCAATCTACACGATGCCGCGCTGCCGACGATGCACCGCCTGGCCGAAACCTTGTATCAGTCGTGCCACCTCGTGGTCCGCAGCGGCGACGAGATCGTTGTCGTGGCGCGTGTCGAAAGCCCGGATTTACTCGGGTTTGCGGTACGCGTCGGTTATCGACGCCCGATCGTCCTGTCGACCTCGGGACGCGTATTATTTGCCTCGCTCCCCACTGACCGGCAGCGGGTGGCGCTGACGGGACTGGAAAAGGGCGCGACGGCGACCGAACTCGCCAGCTTTCGCGCCGACTGCGAAAAGATCGTGCGCAAGGGCTTCCATATCGGCCCGAGCGCATTCGTCGACGCCGTAACCGACCTTGGCGTACCGATCTTCGACGGCGTCAACGAGGGCGCGGCGGCGGCGTTGATCGTCCCGTTCGTGTCGGGCCGCTCCGCCCGTTCGTCGCTCGATGAGGCGCTGGACCAGCTGCAGACCGCTGGACGGGCGATCGGCGACACCTTGCAGCACGGCTAGGCACGGCTCATAGACGAACTTGTGGATCACGGGCGAACTCAGATCGGTGGGGGCGGTCGGGCCCGATTGGCGCTGGGCGTCGCGCCGCTGGCCGGCCTATATCGCGCGATCGACGACGACACCGCCGTCGCGGCGCTGCATCATGCTTGGACACGGGGCATCGACGCGGTTGATGTCGCGCCGCTCTATGGCCACGGGCGCGGCGAAGCGCGGCTGGCGCGATACCGGGCGGTCTTTCCCGCTGACACTTTCAGGATCACGACCAAGGTTGGACGGCAGCTGCAGGCGCGCGCGACGGGTATCCCCGTGCCAAGTGACTTCGTCGATCCACTGCCGTTCACGCCGGTTTTCGACTATAGCGCCGATGGTATTCGCCGCAGCTTCGACGACAGCCTAGCTCGACTGGCGGTCGGATATGTCGACACATTGCTGCTGCATGACATCGGCGAGCGCACACACGGCGACGCGCATCGCGAAGTTCTGCGGCAGGCGCTCGACGAAGCCCTTCCCGCGATGGCCGCGCTCAAGGCGGCGGGACGCGTCGGCTCGATCGGGCTGGGGGTCAACGAGTGGGAGGTGGCCGACATGGTCCTCGCCCGCGCCCCGATCGACGTCGTGTTGCTGGCCGGGCGGTACACGCTGCTCGATCAGAGCGGTCTGGCGTTTCTCGACCGGGCCCACGCTGCAGGCATCGCCGTCCACGCGGCGGGGGTGTTCAACTCGGGCCTGCTCGCCGGTGGCGCAACGTTCGACTATCGGGCTGCCGCGCCCGCAATGATTGCGCGCCGCGACCGGCTGCAGGCCATCTGCGCGCGGTATGATGTCGAACTTGCGGCGGCCGCGCTGCAGTTCCCGCTCGCGCACCCGGCCGTAACCTGCCTCGTCGTCGGGTTGGCCAGCAATGTCGAGATCGACGCGTGCCTTGCCAACCTCGCGCGGCCGGTACCGGCGGAGCTATGGCAAGCCTTGAAGGCGGATGCGATGCTCGCGGCCGATGCGCCAACGCCGTGACGATCGACGCGCACCAGCACTTCTGGTCGCTCGGGCGCGGCGACTATGACTGGCTTGCCGATGCGCCGGGTGCCCTGCGCCGTGATTTTCTGCCCGGCGAACTCCAGCCGCAGCACGATGCGGCGGGGATTGTTGGGTCGGTGCTGGTCCAGGCCGCGCCGACAGTCGCCGAAACCCGCTTTTTGCTCAGACTCGCCGCGCGGCTGCCGGGTGTCCGGGGGGTGGTCGGCTGGATCGACGTGCGGTCCGCCGCTGCCGTGCACCAGCTTCGCGTCTTCGCCGCCGCTCCGAATTTCCGTGGCATCCGGCCGATGTTGCAGGAGTTCACTGATATTGCGTGGCTCCTCGATGATGTCGTGCAACCCGTGATGCGCGCGTTGATCGAACACGACCTGTCGTTCGACGCGTTGATTCGCGCCGATCAGATGGCGACGATCACGACTCTGGCGGCGACCTATCCCGAGCTGCAGATCATCGTCGATCATGGGGCCAAGCCGCCGGTGGCGAGCGGTAAAATCGTCGATTGGGCGGAGGCGCTGGCGCGTCTTGCCGAACAGCCCGGCGTGTCGTGCAAGCTGTCGGGGCTGATTTCCGAGGCGGCTCCCGGTGCGCCGATCGACGTCGCCGCCCCTTATGCCGGGGCGATCATGGCGTCGTTCGGCGCGAACCGCGTCATGTGGGGCAGCGATTGGCCGATGCTCGTTACGCACACGACCATGACAGCGTGGCACGATTGGTGCCGCGCGTTCGTGACCCCGTACGGCGCGGCGGCGGTCCGCGACGTGTTCGGTCAGACGGCGGCCCGGGTCTATCGGCTTGTGGAGGTGAGGGAATGAGCGGACGGCTGATGGGTAAGCGCTGCCTGATCACCGCGGCGGCAGCCGGAATCGGGCGCGCGTCGGCGCTGGCCTTTGCGCGGGAAGGCGCGACCGTGGTGGCGACCGATATCGACGATGCCGCGCTGGCGACGATCGATGTCGCGGCCATCGTGACCGCCCGGCTCGACGTGACCGACGACGCCGCCGTCGCCGCGCTGATCGCGCAGCATGATGGTTTCGACGTGCTGTTCAATTGTGCCGGATGGGTGCCCGGCGGGACGATTATTGACTGTTCGCCTGACGATTGGGCGCGAGCCTATGATATCAACGTCACGTCGATGTACCGGACCATCCGCGCGGTGTTGCCGGGAATGCTCGCGCGCGGCGGCGGGTCGATCGTCAACATGGCGTCGGCGGCGTCGAGCATCCACGGCGTGCCGAACCGGTTTGCCTATACCGCGACCAAGGCGGCGGTCATCGGGTTGACCAAGTCGGTCGCCGCTGATTTCGTCGGAGACAATATTCGCACAAATGCGATCTGTCCGGGGACGATCGACACGCCGTCGTTGGCCCAGCGCATCGCGGCAAGTGGCGACGCCGTCGCGGCGCGAGCGGCCTTCGTCGCGCGCCAGCCGATGAACCGTCTTGGCCGTGCCGAGGAGATCGCCGCGTTGGCGGTCTATCTGGCTTCGGACGAATCCGGTTTCACGACCGGCGCGGTCCATGTCATCGACGGCGGATGGACGATGTGAGGGAAACGCGATGAGGCTGGTGCGCTGGGGTGTGCGGGGCGGTGAGCGACCGGGCATCGTCGATGGGGATGGCCGCGTCCGCGACCTGTCGGGTCATGTCGCCGATATCGGCGGCGGCGACTTGTCGCCGGCGGCGTTCGACACGTTGCGCGGACTTGATCTTGGAACGCTGCCGCTGGTGCCCCTTGGCGAGCGGCTCGGCGCGTGTGTCGGCGGCGTCGGCAAATTCATTTGCATCGGCCTAAACTTCGCCGACCATGCGCGCGAAACCGGCGCCGTGCCGCCCGTGGAGCCGGTCGTATTCATGAAGGCGACATCGGCGATCGCCGGGCCCGACGATGATGTGATGCTGCCGCGCGGGTCGACCAAGACCGATTGGGAAGTCGAGCTCGGCGTCGTGATCGGGGTCGGCGGCAAGTATATCGCGGAGGGCGCGGCGATGGCGCACGTTGCCGGCTATTGCGTGATCAATGATCTGTCGGAGCGAGCCTTTCAGCTCGAAGGCACCGGGCAGTGGGTCAAGGGTAAAAGCTGCGACGGGTTCGGGCCAATCGGCCCGTGGCTGGTGACACCGGACGAAATCGCCGACCCGCACCGGCTGGCCATGACCTTGTCGGTCAACGGCCGGCGCTTTCAGGACGGTTCGACCGAGACCATGATCTTCCGCATTCCGTTCCTCATCCACTATCTCAGCCGTTTCATGAGCCTGTGGCCGGGCGACGTGATTTCTACGGGAACGCCACCGGGGGTTGGTCTCGGCCAGAAGCCGCCGGTGTATCTGAAGGCAGGCGACCGGGTCGAAGTCGCCATCGCCGGGCTCGGCGAGCAGCGGCAACGCATCGTCGCGGCGGCATGATCGACCCGATCGCGGATGTCGCCGACTATCGGCAGGCGGCGCGGCGGCGACTTCCGCGCTTCCTGTTCGACTATATCGATGGCGGCAGCTACGCCGAACACACGCTACGCCGGAACGTCGCCGATCTCTCGGCTGTCCCTCTCGATCAGCGGGTAATGCGCGACGTCGCGCGCATTGACCTGACAACATGCCTTTTTGGCCAACCGCTGACGATGCCACTGATGCTGGCACCGGTCGGGCTGGCTGGGCTTGCAGCGCGGCACGGCGAAGTTCAGGCGGCTCGCGCGGCCGCTGCAGCGGGCGTTCCGTTTTGCCTGTCGACCGTCTCGGCGTGCAGTATCGAGGAGGTCGCGACTTCCGGGGCTGGTTTCTGGTTCCAGCTTTACACGCTGCGGGACCGCGGCGCCATGGCCTCGTTGATCGATCGCGCAGCTGCGGCGCGCTGTCCGGTCCTCGTCTACACCGTCGACCTCCCGCGACCGGGAACCCGCTACCGCGACGTCCGCTCCGGTCTGACGGGCTCTGCCGGCTGGCGCGGCGATCTACGGCGGCTTGGGCAGGCCCTCGCCCGCCCCGGTTGGGCATGGGACGTCGGGGTGCACGGCCGCCCGTTGACGCTGGGCAATCTGCGCGGGATCATCGGTGCCAAGGCGCCGCTCGGCGACTTTCTTGGCTGGCTAGCCCGTAACTTCGACCCCGCCGCCACGTGGGACGACCTCGCCTGGGTCCGCGCGCGCTGGACGGGCACCCTCGTTGTCAAAGGTGTGCTGCACCCCGACGATGCCGCCGCGGCGGTCGACGCCGGCGCCGACGGGATCGTGGTGTCGAACCACGGCGGGCGGCAGCTCGATGGTGCGGTGTCCGCCGTGGCGGCGCTCCCCCCGATCGTCGACCGGATCGGCGGGCGGACCACCATTCTGGCAGATGGCGGCGTGCGGTCTGGCTTGGATATTCTCAGGCTGTTGAGCCTGGGAGCCGACGGGGCGATGATCGGCAGACCGTGGGCATGGGCGCTCGGCGCGCGTGGCGAAACCGGAGTAATGCGCCTGCTCGATCTCTTAAAAACCGAACTGGAGACTGCAATGGCGCTGACAGGTCGGACAAAGCTAAACCGCCGACATAGTTTAAGTGTCGCTCGACAAGGCATTCTTAATCGTAGCCCAGCGCGTGACGTAGCTTCGCCGGAGTTATGATGGCGCTTTCCGGCAAGGGCCCGACGGATCAGGCGGCGATGCCTGGCAGTCTGACGAGCAGATCATCTCTCAGGCTGGCGTCGCTTTTCAGCGTCATGTCGAGCGAGCGCTGGACTGCCCGTTCGTCGTTCTGCTTTGACGCCTCGTCAAGCCAGCTGCCACAGCGCCGCCGATCCTATACCCGCGACGCCGACCACCCGAGTATTGCAGACTACGCAGTCATCGTCTCTCGCCGTGCTTTGGGACATATGCGTTTCGCCGAAGTCCGCTTCCCTATTTTTCTCGACTGAAGCATCCTGACTTTTCCTGAGGCTATGGAGAGCTTCTTCTCGAGGTTTCCGACACCCCCTTGGAAGCCTGCAGCGTGTAAGCCGGGTCGCGGACAACCTGTTGACGAAATTGACTTGATTCCCAACACTCAGCGCGAAGCTGTCGGCGTAGCGAGATCATAACGTGAAAATGCGCTGGGGGAGGGAAGTCGAAAAACCCCACAATGGTGAGCTTGCTGCCCGCGT
>Ga0123338_10003675_pt1 | contig 13691 bp, 16 predicted proteins | sample grotaG_FD_89793 | JGI IMG/M metagenome (GOLD analysis project Ga0123338, IMG submission 89793) | Glacier valley bacterial and archeal communities from Borup Fiord, Nunavut, Canada, to study Microbial Dark Matter (Phase II) -... | ecosystem: Environmental > Aquatic > Freshwater > Ice > Glacier ... | reverse complement strand
GCGCGTGACGATCGACCGGCCCGAGGGCGCGGCGGGGATGCCCGACGTGATCGTGCCCAAGAAGTGTGTGGCCGAAGTGCGCAAGCTGCTCGACGAAACCGAGGGCGAGGTGGAAGTGTCGCTTAGCGCGTCCAAAATCCGCTTCGATTTCGGCACCGCCACGCTGACCAGCAAGCTGATCGACGGCACCTTCCCCGATTACAGCCGCGTGATCCCGACCGCGAACGACCGGCTGCTCAAGCTCGATCCGCGCAGCTTTGCGCAGGGCGTGGACCGGGTGTCCGCGATCGCGTCCGAGAAGACGCGCGCGGTGAAGCTGGCGCTGGACCGGGACAAGCTGACCCTCTCGGTCACGTCGCCCGAAAACGGCACCGCCGCCGAGGAGCTTCCAGCCGATTATGCCGCTGCGCCGTTCGAGGTGGGCTTCAACAGCCGCTACCTGATGGACATCCTGGCACAGGTGGAAGGCGACAGTTGCGAGGTCCACATGGCCGACGCGGCCGCCCCGACGCTGATCCGCGAGGGGCCGGGCTCGAACGCATTATATGTTTTGATGCCGATGCGGGTGTGACGTCTGGCAGGTCAAGACAGCTTGCCGAAATCACGCGCGGTATGGAGTATCCTCACGACCCGGACCTCGTCGGCAAGGTCGCGGAACAGGATCGAGTAACGACCGTGCAGAAGACCGCGCAGTCCGGGACCGATCTCATCACGCAGCCTGTAGCCGAGCGGCCGCTCGGCAGCTCGCCTCGCGTGCGCTTCGATTTCATCGACGAACGATAATGCGCGCTCAGGGTTATCGCGCGCTATAAACGCGCCAATTTGACGCAAATCGAGGCGTGCGCGCGGCGCGATGGAGAACGGCTTCACGCGCGTCCGGCCCGGATATCCTCGATCATTGCACGGACTTCGGCGAAGACCTCCACCGCCGGAATGCCCGGCCCGCTCTCGTCCCCCACGCGCACCGCCTCGCGCAGCCATTCGAGCTTCGCCGCATCGTCCGCCCGCGCGCGGGACCATTCATCGAGCGCCTCGCGCACGATTTCGCCTTCGCTGGCGTAATCGCCGACATCGACCGCCGCACGCAGCGTTCCCGCCAGCTCGGACGGCAGCGCGAAGGTCAACTGTTCGAGTGGGGACATCGGGCGCACTCATCCCCCACCAGATGTGCCCTTCGCGCCTCGCATTCCAGCGACCGCCGCAAGGTGGATTCGTTGCCTCGCCGAACCCCATATTCCCATCGCCCCCGTGCCGGCGCACACTCCGTGGCGCCCGCCGGGAGACCGCCATTGAACCGCCCCACCTGTACCCGCCCCCATCGCTGTTTCATCGTGCCGCCCGAGCTGCTGAAGTCGCTCGCGCGCACGCAAGCCGACGATCCCGCGCTCCGCCGCACGCTGCAATCCACGTGGCTGGTCACGCAGCAGCTCCGCATCGGCCGCGAGACCGCGCGGCTCGCGGCGATGGCGCAGAAGACCAGCCAGTTCCACAAGGAGGCGGTCGCCGGGCCGCCTCCCGCCGATTACATTTACGATTGCCAGCAGCGGCACTCCCTGCCGGGCAAGCCGGTCGCCGATCCCGCCAATTCGCCCGACATCGGGGTTAAGACCGTGTTCGCTACGACGCAGAAGGTTGCGGACTTTTACGCGCAGGTGCTGGCACGCAACAGCGTGGACAATCGCGGCCTCGATCTCGTCTCGAGCCTCCACTACCGCCAATACGACAACGAGGATTACGACAACGCCTTCTGGGACGGCCGCCAGATGGTTTACGGCGATGGCGACGGCAAAATCTTCACCGGCTTCTACAATTCGCCCGACGTGATCGGCCACGAACTCAGCCACGGTGTCACCCAATATGAAAGCCACCTGAGCTACGACGGCGAATCGGGTGCGCTGAACGAGAGCTTCTCCGATTGCGTCGGCGCGGTGTTCCACCAGTGGCTGAACGGCTGGAGCGCGGACCGCGACGCGGGCTGGCTGATCGGCGCAGGGATCATGGGACCGCAATCGCTTGCCCGGAACAAGACGTGCCTGCGCGACATGGTCGATCCGGGCAACGCGCACTGCCTCAGCCCGCAGCCGGGTTCGTATCGCGGCCTCGATCCTACTGCGGACGTTCACATCAACAGCGGTGTGCCCAACCTCGCCTTCGCAACTTATGCGCGCGCGGTCGGCGGCAACGCGTGGGAGGCACCGATGCAAATCTGGTACCGTGCGTCCACTGGCAACCGCCTCGCGCAGAACGCCACCATCGCCGATTACGCACGCGGCACGCTGGCGGCCGCCACCGCGCTCGCGGTCGATCCCGCACCGCTCGCCGCCGCATGGAGATCGGTTGCGGTGCAGCCGTGAGCGATAAGGTGCGCATCGAGCGGCGCGGCGCGCTGGCCGGGCCGAAGGTGGCCGAGGTGGCAATCGACGCGCTGGACCCGGAAACCCGCGCGTCGCTCGCCGCCATGCTCGCGCAACCTCTCGCTGCGGCTGCCTCCGCGCCCGGCGGAGACCGGGTCTGGTACCGCATCACCGTCACCGGCTCCGGCGGCATCCGGACTTGCGACGTCGCCGAGCTTCCACCCGCGTTGCGCGCCCTGCCCGCGTTCGGCGTTTAGCGCCCCGCTTGCCACCGGCCCACCCCGCCCCTTAAAGCCGCGCCACACCCGAACAACCGGAACCCCCAAATGGCCACCCTGCCCGCGGCGCAGCCTCAGATGCTGCCGCTCTTCTACAAGTCGATCGCGCCGCTCTCGTGGCAGTTGCACCCCGATTGGGGCTTCGAGGCACCGCGCGATCTGGGCTTCGCTGCCACCACGCACGCGATTCCGCTGACGGTGGACGAATTCGTGATGGCACAGCGCCACTATCCGGTGATTTTCGGCAGCGGTTTCGCCGCCGCGCCTCTCGCGCTGGTGGGGCTGGCGGAGGGGCGCAACCTGTTCGTCGATCACGAAGGCAAGTGGCAGCCGGGCACCTACATCCCCGCCTATGTGCGCCGCTATCCGTTCATGCTCGCCAAGCTGAACCCGGATGCGGACGATCTCTCGCTCTGCTTCGACGACGCGTCGCCGTATTTCGGCCCCGGCAAGGGCGAGCCGCTGTTCGACGGGCAGGAACCGACGCCCGCCACCCGGACCGCGCTCGATTTCTGCGCACAGTTCGAAGAGGCGGTCGCCCGCACGCGCGGCTTCATGGACGAGCTCGAAAAGTCCGAACTGCTGATCGAGGGCGAAGTGACGATCCAGCTCGCCGGGCGCGAGCAACCCGCGCAATATCGCGGCTTTCGCATGGTGGACGAGACCAAGCTGCGCGAAATGCGCGGCGATCAGCAGCGCAAATGGGCACAGAGCGGGATGATGGGCATCCTCTATGCGCACCTGTTCTCGCTGCCGTTGATCCGCGAAATCTACGAGAAACAGGAGGCGAACGTGGCCGACCTGCTCGCTTGAACGGGGCGGCGGGCGACCCAAGTCGATAGTGGCGCAAGCGCGCGGAACCGCCGCTGTGGACAGGTGCGCGGCGCTGCTTTAGCTCTGCACCACAGTTCGGCGGGACCAAAAATATGACGATCGTGCGTGCGCTCTGGCGGTTTCTCGTGGGCGTCAAGGACGCGCTTGTCCTCGCGTTCATGCTGCTGTTCTTCATCGGCCTTTGGGCTGGGCTGTCGGCGCGTGCGCCGCTCTCGGTCCCCGGGGGCGCAGCGCTGGTGCTCAACCTCAACGGCAGCCTCGTCGATCAGGCGCGCGAGCGTTCGCCGTTCAGCAGCCTCGGCGGCGGCACCGTCACGCGCGAATATCAGACGCGCGACGTAGTGCGCGCCATCTCGGGCGCGCGGACGGACAACCGGATCAAGGCGATCGTGCTGCAGATGGATACGTTCCTGGGCGGCGGTCAGGCGAACCTCTCGGCAGTCGGGGCCGAACTCGACCGGTTCCGCGCAGCAGGCAAGCCAGTTTACGCCTATGCCACCGCCTATACGGACAGCAGCTATCAGCTTGCCGCGCATTCGAGCGAGGTGTGGGCCAATCCGCTGGGCGGCGTGTTCCTGACCGGCCCGGGCGGCGAGAACCTCTATTTTGCGGACGCGCTCAAGCGGCTCGGCGTGACCGTAAACGTCTTCAAGGTGGGCACCTACAAGGCGGCCGTCGAACCGTTCACGCGCACCGACAGCTCGCCCGAGGCGAAGCTCGCCGAGAAGACGCTGCTCGATACATTGTGGTCCAACTATATTGCCGAGGTGCGCGCGGTGCGGCCGAAGGCTGACATTCCGGGCTTTCTTGCAGATCTGCCCGCGCGCGTGGCGGCCGAGCAGGGCGATCTGGGGCAGGCATCGATGAAGGCGGGGCTGATCGACAAGCAAGGCAGTTACGCCGCGTTGAGCGAGGCACTGATCAAGAAGGTCGGCGTGGGCGAGGAGAACCGGCCTGGCAGCTATAACCAGATCGATCTCAACAAATATCTCGCGGCATCCAAGCCCGGCACGCGCAGCGGCGGCGACGCGGTGGGCGTGGTGTATGTGAGCGGCAACATCGTCGATGGCGATGCGGGGCCGGGCAGCGCGGGCGGGGATACGATCGCCAAGCGGATCGAGGAAACGCTCGGCGACAAATCGATCAAGGCGCTGGTGGTGCGTGTCGATTCAGGTGGCGGCTCGGTACTCGCGTCGGAGCGCATACGCGCTGCGCTGGCGCAGGCGAAAGCGAAGGGGCTGCCGATCGTGGGATCAATGGGGCCGGTCGCAGCGAGCGGCGGTTACTGGGTCTCGACGGCGGCGGACATGATCTTCGCGCAGCCCTCCACAATCACCGGCTCGATCGGAGTGTTCGCGATCATCCCTTCCTTCGAGGGATCGCTGAAGCAACTTCACATCGGTGCGGACGGGGTGAAGAGCACGCCTTATTCGGGATCGCCCGACGTGTTGGCGGGGCTGAGCACCGATACGCGCAGCCTGCTGCAATCTTCGGTAGAGGACATCTACCGCCGCTTCACCGGGCTGGTGGCGACTGCGCGCCACCTCACCCCCGCGCGTGTGGACGAGATCGGCCAAGGACGCGTGTGGGCGGGATCGACCGCGCTCACGCTGGGGCTGGTGGACAAGATGGGCGGGCTCGATGCCGCCATTGCCGAAGCACGGCGGCGCGCGAAGCTGCCCGCCGACAGCCGCGTGGTGGATATCGAACCCAAGCCCCGCATCGCGTTCGCGTTCCTGAGCCGCTTTCTCCAGCGCGATGAGGAGGGCGAGCAGGGTGCACGCGATCTGGTGGGCAAGATTGCCGCTTCGCGCACGATGCGGCTCGAGGCGGCGACGGCGGGTGCGCTGGGCATGCTCGAACATCCATCGGTGCAGGCGGCGTGCACCGAATGCTGGGCGTGGACGAGCGCGCCCGCGCCGGCGAGCGACACGCTCGCGCGCGCGGCGGTGGTCGCGCGGCTGGTCCGGTGAGCAAGGGAGGACGAACGATGCACATCGTGTTGATCGCGGCTGCGGCCGCGCTGCTCGCGGGCTGCATGGCCACCAAGATCGTCACCATCCCGGTGCGCGTCGCCGCCAAGACGGTGGGCGCAGTGGCGAAGGCGGTGAATTAGGCCGTGAGCTCGTAATCGGGGGAAAGTCGGGAGTGGGTGTTTGAGACGTTCCGCTCTCAAGGAAAGACGTTTCGAGAGGCTATGCAAAACCCGTACATATCCTTGGCGATGCCGACTCCCATGCATTCATTCCGTAATTATCCGGTCGGCCCATTCCACGAGCGAGACGAAAATCGTTGGATTGCCGAATTTCGCGCCCCACTGGGCAAGATCGGTGTCGGTTACTCCACGCGCGCGGGAGCACGCGCCACACGCAAAGATCTGGACCTTCTTCGCGACGACTTTTCGAATGGTTTCTTCGAGAGAAGGCCAACCAACGGGGATCACGGCTTTGGCCAATGACAATCGCATCAGCGAAACCGCTTCTCCGAGTAGGAATATCTGCACGGTATGACCGGCCTCCGCGAGCGCGTGACCATGCAGAAAAGGAAAGGCCGCCTTGGTGGGATCGTCAGACCCCCAAGCACTCTTCATCATGATGTTGAGCGGCGATTTGGTCCCGGCTGCTACGGACGAACCTGCGGCCATCATCAGAGGAATTGCAGCCAATTGCGTTAGTGCGCTACGACGGCTCATGTCGACCTCTCCACAATTGTGTCGATCGATAAGCGAAACAGTCGTGGTAAGCCAACCCTTGTGCGATCCGAGCGTTGGCATAACACAGCTCCGGAAGCATCGGCCATGCCGCGCCGTGAAAGCGATGGCGAGCAAAGGACCGCTTTAGGGCGGTGCCGCGACAGTCACGATTTCTCAAGTGCGGTTGGCACCGCCAGGCCGCGTCATAAATCTGCAACCCATCGCCGCCTTCTCGCCCGCCTCAGCCCTTCAGCGCCTCCGCCCAAGCAGGCTGCGCCTTTACGCTCGCCAGCCATGCGACCGACAGCGGATAATGCGCCATCGGCAGCTCAATCTCGTCCGCATACATCAGCGCGCCCGCCACATCGTAGTCCGCGATCGTCACGCCGTGGCCGACCAGCCAATGCGACGCGTTGTGCTTCAGCCGATCCTCCATCACCGCCATCTCGCCATGGAAGCTTTCGAGCGCGGTCGCCACGATCGCCTCGTCCGCCGGGCCGCGACCGAACATACCTTTCACCATCCGCTCGAACTGCACCGTGCCCACCGCGCGGAACAAATGGCTGCGGTTCCAGAACATCCAGCTTGCGATCGTTGCACGCGCACGCTTGTCGTCGGGATACAATGGGCCCGGAACCTGCTCGGCGAGATAGATCATGATCGCGCTCGATTCCCATAGCCGGTAATCGCCATCGACCAAGACCGGGATACGCCCGTGCGGGTTGATCGCGCGGAACGCCTCGCCCTTGTGCTCGCCCTGCATCAGATCGACCGCCTTCACTTCTACGGGCAAGCCCAGGTGCCGCGCGACCAGCAGCGGGCGGAAGACGTTGTTCGAGAACACGGGGCCGTAAAGCTGCATCGTCATCGTCGGTCTCCGGCGTGTCAGGGTTGAAGCACGTTTGCATCGGCGCGCCACAGGTGCAGGCTGAACCAGCCGCGCCCGTCGGTCCACTTGCGCCATGGCTCCCATCCCCCGGCGCGCGCCATGAAGCGCAGCTCCTCGAGGAAGAATTTGTGGCTGTTCTCGGTGTGGATCGTTTCGCCCTTCGCCATTGTGAAGTCATGGCCTGCGACATCGAAGGCAAGGGGGCGGAGCGCTTCGAGGTGCATTTCGATGCGGCCGTTGAAATCGTCCCAGCGCGCGTGGTGGCGGAAGGCGGACGCATCGAGCGTGCCGCCGAGCTCGCGGTTGAGCCGCGCGATCAGGTTGAGGTTGAAGGCGGCGGTGACGCCCGCGCTGTCGTCGTAGGCGGCTTCGAGCACGGCGGGATCCTTGCGCAGATCCACCCCGATCACGAGTGCGCTCTCAGGCCCGAGCGTTGCGCGAAACGCGCGCAGCAGATCGACGGCGGCGGCGGGTGTGAGGTTGCCGATGGTGGAGCCGGGGAAGAAGCCCATCGCGCGACCGAGCCCGGCGAGCACGAGCGGGTGGGTGAAATCGGCGACGACGGGGCGGACGTTGAGCGCGGGAAAGGCCGCCTCGATGCTGGCGGTCGCGTCGGCGAGGATGGTGGGCGAGATATCGATGGGCAGATAGGTCGCGGGCGCGAGCGGGCCGAGCAGCAGCGGTGTTTTGGTGGACGAGCCGGAGCCGAACTCGACGAGCGTATCGACCCGCCCGGCTTCGACCGCGATCTCGGGCGCGTGCGCTTTCAGCAGCGCGATTTCGGTGCGCGTGGGATAATATTCGGGAAGATCGGTGATCGCCTCGAAAATCTCCGAGCCGCGCGCGTCGTAGAGGAAGCGCGCGGGGATGGTCTTTTGCGGCTGCGACAGGCCGGTCAGGACCGAGCTGCGAAAGTCGACGAGCGCTTGGGCGTCGGTCATGACGCGTCACGTGCGAGGCGCAGGCCGGTGAATTGCCAGCGTGCGTGGGGGGGGAAGAAATTGCGGTAGCTCGCTCGGCTGTGCCCGCGCGGCGTGGCGCAGGACGCGCCTTTCAGAACCATCTGCCCGCTCATGAACTTCCCATTATATTCGCCGACCGCGCCGGGCGCGACGCGAAAGCCGGGGTGGGGGAGGAAGGCGCTTTGCGTCCATTGCCAACAATCGCCGAAGAGGGGCAATCCGGGGACAGCTGCCCTATTTTGCCCGGCCGCGTCTTCGCCAGCGTACCCATCGCGCTGCGAAATAGCGAACCTGTCCCCGGATTGCGGCTTGGGTGCGACGGGCCCGGCACCGTCGAGCTGATTGCCCCTGGCGGGATCGCAGACGGTGGCGGCGGCTTCCCATTCGGCTTCGGTGGTCAGGCGCGCGCCCGCCCATGTGGCATAGGCGTCGGCTTCGTAGTGGCTTACGTGGGTTACGGGCGCGGCGGGATCGCGGGGTGCCGGGCCTTGCAGCGTGAACTGCTGTCCGTCGGCGCGCCAGTGGAGCGGGGCGGCAATCTGTTCGCGTTTGACCCACGCCCAGCCGTCCGAGAGCCAGAGCAGCGGGTTCGCGTAACCGCCGTCGGCAATGAAGGCGTCCCAGTCTGCGTTGGAGACGAGGCGATCGGCGAGATCGTAGGGGCGAAGGAACACGTCGTGCGCGGGTCCTTCGGCATCGAAGGCGAAGCCGGGGCCGGAGTGGCCGATGCGCACGATGCCGCCTTGGTGGGCGTGCCAGCGTACCCCCTCCGTCGGCTTCGCCGCCACCTCCCCCGGGGGGGGAGGTAAATTTTCTCGACCTCCCCCATTCGCGGGGGAGGGGGACCGCGCCGCAGGCGTGGTGGTGGGGGCCTCGCCGCGGGCGAACATCGCGGGCGCCAGCGGATTTTGCGCGAAGAGGTGAAGCATATCGGTCAGCAGCAGTTCCTGGTGCTGCTCCTCATGCGCCACGCCGAGTTCGATCAGCGTGCGCGCTTCCGGGCCGAGGTTAGGCCATGCCGCCTCTACCCGCGCGTCCACACACGCGCGGTAATCGCGAACGCGATCGAGCGAGGGCCGGGTGAGCAGGCCGCGCCTGTCGCGCGCGATGCGCGGGCCGACGCTTTCGTAATAGCTGTTGAAGAGCGCATCGAAGGCGGGATCGAACCGCGCCGCGCCGGGCAGCACAAACGTCTCCAGAAACCAGGTGGTGTGCGCCAGATGCCATTTGGCGGGCGAGCAATCGGGCATGGATTGCGCGGACGCGTCCGCGTCGCTCAGCCCGGCCGCGAGCGCCAGCGTGCGGGCGCGCGTCTCGCGCCAGCGGGTCAGCAGCGGATCGTCGGCCATAGTGCCCCCACTTCGCGGCTTTACGCCTGGCGGTTACCGCCGGGCACCCACAGAATTTCCGCACCGCCTCCCATGTTTAGGTGACGCCCGAGCACAAACAGATGATCGGACAATCGGTTCAAATAGCGCTGCGCCGCAGGCGTCACATGCTCGGTGGCGGCGAGCGCGACCGCCAGCCGCTCGGCACGGCGCACGACGGCGCGCGCGAGGAAGATGCGCGCGGCTGCGGGACGGCCGCCGGGCAGAATGAAGCTGGTCAGCGGCGGCATCTCGGCGTTCATCGCATCGATCTCGGCCTCGAGCCGATCGACCTGCGCATCGGTGACCCGCAACGCGCCTTCGAGTTCGCCCGGCGTGGCGAGATCCGCGCCAAGATCGAACAGATCGTTCTGGATGCGCCCCAGCATCGCATCCTCGCCGCCCGCCGTGTTCAGCCGCGCCACCCCGATCAGCGAATTGGCTTCGTCCACATCGCCGATCGCAGCGATGCGCGTGCCCGATTTGGAGACGCGCGGACCTGTGACGAGGCCGGTGGTGCCATCGTCGCCCGTTTTGGTGTAGATGCGGTTGAGCTTGACCATCTAGCGGCGCGCCACGAGTGCGATCACGATCACCAGCGCGACCACGATGAACTGGAGGCCGACGCGGTAGCTCATATATTTATTCGATGTGCGGCCGGTCATATCCTTGCCGTTTGCCATCGAGATCACGCCACGACCCAGCACATACACCACCCCGCACACCGCAAGGCCGAGCAAGACGAAGAGGAAACTGGTCACGGCAGACATCCTTCACGCGAGAAGCGCGCGTGGCACGTAAATGGACCCATCGCGCGCGGGTGCCAATGCCATAAGGTCGCGGGCAAGCGCGGCGGGATCGACACCGCGCACGCGCATGGCCGCGAGCGTGGGCGAACCCGCGCGCTTGGCGAGACGCTCGCCGTCTGGGGCCACCAGCAGCGCGTGGTGGTGGTAGGCGGGGGTGGGCAGGCCGAGCAGCGCCTGGAGCAGCCGCTGCACATCCGTGGCGGCAAACAGATCGCGCCCGCGCGTGACCAGCGTTATCCCCTGCGCGGCATCGTCGATCGCCACCGCGAGGTGGTAGGAAGCGGGCGCGTCCTTGCGCGCCAACACGATATCGCCGTGGGTTTGGGGGCGGGCGGTCTGCGGCCCGGCGGCGGCATCGTGCCACGCGAGCGGGCCGGTGCGGGCAACCGCGGCTGCTATGTCGAGCCGCCATGCGTGGGGTTCGGTCGCGGTGCGCGCTCCGCGTTCGGCACCGTCCAGCGCACGGCAGGTGCCGGGATAGATTGCGCCCGGGCTGCCCCCCTCCGCCCTTCGGGCACCTACCCCAGTGGGGGAGGTGCCCCCGAAGGGGGCGGAGGGGGACTCGCCGCCGGGCCAACTATGCGGTGCGCTCGCGCTCGCGGCGATGTCCGCGCGTGTGCAGAAACAGGGATACAGCAGCCCCTCGCCGCGCAACCGCTCCAGCGCCGCCGCGTAGACCGCCAGCCGTTCCGATTGCCGCCAGACCGGCCGTTCCCACGCCAGCCCCAGCCACGCCAGATCGGCCTCGATCCCTGCCATATGCTCCGCGCGCGACCGCCCGGGATCGATATCCTCGATGCGCAGCACGAACCGCGTCCCCCGTTCGGCGGCAAACATCGCGGAATACGCGTGCCCCAGATGTAGCGCGCCCGTGGGCGAGGGTGCGAAGCGGGTGGTCGCGGGCACGGGCGTCGGCTACAGCGCAGCCACGCCACCGGAGCAAGCACCATGACCGCGAGAGACCACCGTATCACGCATATCGGTGGGCATGCGCTCCACCCGCAATCGCAGATGATGGGCTATGGCTATGATCCAACGCTGTCGGAAGGATCGCTGAAGCCGCCGATCTTCCTCACCTCGACCTATGTGTTCCCCAACGCTGCTGCGGGCAAGCGCTTCTTCGAGGGCGTGACCGGAGTCCGTCCGGGCGGAGCCGAAGGCCTGGTGTACGGGCGCTTCAACGGCCCCGATCAGGAAATCCTCGAGGACCGGCTCGCGCTGTGGGACGGGACCGAGGACGCGCTGGCGTTTGCCACCGGCATGGCGGCGATCTCGACCGCGCTGCTGACCTACGTGCGCCCCGGCGACGTGGTGGTGCACAGCGCCCCGCTCTATGCCGCGACCGAGACGCTGATCGGCAAGGTGTTCGCGCGCTTCGGCATCACCTTCATGGATTTCCCCGCGTCCGCCACCCAGCCCGAGATCGAGGCGGTGCTCCGCGCGGCGGCGGCGAAGGGCCGCGTGTCCGCGATCTACCTCGAATCGCCCGCCAACCCCACCAACGCGCTCGTCGACATCGAGGCCGTCGTCGCCGCGCGCGCCGCCGTGCTGGGCGCGCAGGCCGAACAGCCGCCCATCATGATCGACAACACCTTCCTCGGCCCGATCTGGGCCACCCCCGCCAAACAGGGCGCGGACCTCGTGCTCTACAGCCTCACCAAATATGTCGGCGGCCACAGCGATCTGGTCGCGGGCGCGTGTCTGGGCACCACCGCGATGCTCACCCCCATGCGCGCGCTGCGCAACACGCTGGGCACGATCACCGATCCGCACACCGCGTGGATGCTGCTGCGGTCGCTGGAAACGCTGACGCTGCGCATGGAGCGCGCGGGCACGAACGCGAAGCTGGTGTGCGAATATCTGCGCGATCACCCCAAGGTGGAACGCGTCGGCTATCTCGGCTTCGCCGAACCCGGCTCGCGCCAGGCGGACATCTACGCGCGGCATTGCCTGGGCGCGGGCAGCACCTTCTCGGTCATCGTGCGCGGCGGCGAGGCGGAGGCCTTCCGCCTGCTCGACAATCTGAAACTGGTGAAGCTGGCGGTGTCTTTGGGGGGGACCGAATCGCTCGCCAGCCACCCCGCCGCGATGACCCACCTCTCGGTCGCCCCCGCCCGCAAGGCCGAGCTGGGAATCACGGACAATCTGGTGCGGGTTTCGATCGGGGTGGAGCATCCGGACGATCTGATCGCGGATTTCCGGCAGGCGCTGGCGGCCGTCTGACCAGCGCGCGCGTCTGAACCGTGCGTCTTCGGCCACCGCCAGCAATCGGGCGGCCCCTTTCGGGACCGCCCACATGTCGCACGTCTGAGCGTAAGATTAGCGCGCGCGACGACGGCGCGTTGCCAGCCCCGCGAGCGTGACACCAAAACCAAGGATCGCCAGCGAAGCCGCTTCGGGCACGGCGTTTGCGGTGACCGAAACATTGTCGACCAGCGGATCGCGGTTGTCGCCTGTCATCGCGTCCACCGCGAAGCTCACGGTCGTCGAAGTGCCAGTGGCCGTGAACGTCTGCTGGTAGGTCGTAAACAACGCGTCGAGGTTCGTGGTCGGAACCGCGGCGACGGTCATGCTCATGTTGTCGTAAGAAGCGACGATGTCTTCGGACGATCCGCCGAACACACCCGCATCAAAGGTAAACGTGTAAACGCTGCCGACGGTGGTCGCGAACGTCTGCGAGAGCGTAAGCGCGCCGCTGTCGTTGGCAGGCCCGAACGATGCGAAGTGATTGGCCTGCGCAGCCGCCGATCCGCTTCCACCCGCGAACACTACATACACCTGACCGTTTGGGGCAAGCACAATGGCCGTTCCCGTCGTCGTCGTCGTCCATCCGGCGAGCGATCCGCCACCGGCTTCAAAACCACCGTTCACGATCAACGGAGCCGCATGGGCCAAAGCGGGCACTGCTACAGCGGCGATAACGACGAGCAATTTTTTCACAACAAGATACTCCAACGCAACTGGCGTAGAGAAGCAAATTATGTGCCAGCGAAGCAAAAGCTTCACGCTGGCGTGCGCAAGCGTATCTTACAAAATTAATATCGTAAAGAATCCCGACGCACCAGGCAGAAATGTTGGTGTGATAAGGCGCTGGCCCGCACACGCCGCCAGACAACCGATTGACTGTTCCCTTCCTGTTCCGGACGGCTTACAGGCTCGATCATTGATCGACAGGGGCGTTGAATGGTCGAAGCGGTAATCGGTGCCCTCGCAGGCATCCTCCTCGGCCTCGCCACCGGATATGCGCTGTGGGCCACCGCCCTCTCCCGCTCGCGCCAGGCCCACACCGCTGCGCTCGCCACGCACGCGCAGGCTTCGGTCGCGCTCGCCACGCGCGAGGCCGAGCTCGCCGCCGAGCGCACGCGCGCCGACAGCCTCGCCACGGTGCGCGACGAGCGGGACGGGCTGGCGCGCGAGCTTGCCGCGCTCACCGCCGGATCGGCGGCGCGCGAGGTGGCGCTTGGCGCGCGGGAGGCCGATCTCCGGCAGCAGTTCGACAGCCTCGC
>Ga0123338_10003668_pt1 | contig 13709 bp, 10 predicted proteins | sample grotaG_FD_89793 | JGI IMG/M metagenome (GOLD analysis project Ga0123338, IMG submission 89793) | Glacier valley bacterial and archeal communities from Borup Fiord, Nunavut, Canada, to study Microbial Dark Matter (Phase II) -... | ecosystem: Environmental > Aquatic > Freshwater > Ice > Glacier ... | reverse complement strand
GTCTTTTTTTCTTTTGAAAAAACTTTATCTTTTATAAAAAAAATTGCCTGTATGAGGGTTTCAATATTTTTAAAGTTGCTAAAAGCTTGTTGATCTTCTTGCAATTCTAAATTGAGGTATACATATTCATCAAATTGTTTTGCAAATTGATTTACTACTGTGGTTTTACCTGTTTGCCTTGCACCTCTTAGAACAAGAGGTTTCCTGTTGCTATCAGCAGCCCATTTTTCAAGTTCATAAATAATCTTTCTTTGAAACATGACACAAAATTAGGGTAAATTTCCGATATTTTTGTCACAGAATTAGGGTAAATTATTATGTTTTTGTCACAGAATTAGGGTAAACAAGAAAAAAAGACATTTAAATTACCTTTTTCCAGATAATTTTATCAATAAAGAATCAAAACAAACCCTTTAATTTGTAATTATGAAGCCATTTTATATTTCCCTTCACCCGTAGTTTTGGTAGATTCGAAAAAAGAAATTTCCTGCTTAATTTTATTTCTTTTGATGTGGGAAAATATATCTGGATTTTTTATTTCTATTTTACTCTCATTGAAGTTTAGGTTTTCAGCAACAAGCGCTTTTATATCAGTTTCTAAGGTCATTAAAGCTTGCTTTAATTGCTCTAATTTGGATTGGTTAATAACAACTTTAGCTATATCAATTTTGTTTTTTCTTAAATTAAGTTTAAATAATTTGTATTCAGTCTTTGTTTTCCAAATTGATAATTTATCTTTTACTTTTCCTTTACCTGCTGCTTTAATAGCTGCATTCAAAGAGTTTAAATTGTTTTCTTCTTCAGCAATTAATATGTTTACTTCACTCAATTTTGTTAAACTTTTATAAATTCTGTACTCAAGCCTTGCAATTTGGTAAATGAATTGCTTTTGCTTAAGGGTTAATTTTATTAAAACAGTTTCAATTTCAGCGATGTGATTTGGTGAATTAATCATATTATTATTTGTTTTTTGGTTAACTAAATTTCGTCAATTAACTTCAAAAAACCTAAATTATTGATATTTCGATATTGATAAAATGATAATTATAATTTAAGATTAAAAAATTGTTTAACATTTTAAAACATCAAATTTTTCAATTCTTTTTTATTTTAATACAATTTTAAATTATTTTTATCCCATATAAAGTTTTTTGTGTTTTAACGGGCTTATGAAATATTTTTTTTGCATTAGTGTTTTCTTTATTTTTCCCCTATTAGCTTATTGTCAAAGCCCTTCACGTAGCTCTACAAATAATTTTAAAGAAATAACAATTCAAGTTGATACAACGCTTTTTTCGTTTTCAAAAAATAGCGTTGCTATTAAGGGTGAAAAATATTTATCTTTTTATTATACCAAAGAGGAAACCATTGCAGAAATTAAATTTTACCCCAATCAGGGAGATGATATTCGCAAAATTGATATTTCGTTTTCTACTGATTTTGATGTTATTGATTCCGTTTTTAAAATAAAAGATTATTTTAAGTGTAAAGTAAGATTTAAAAATCTTACTAAAATTCAGTTTTTATCACTCAATTTAGTTTTACATCAACAGAATTCAATAGAAATTTCCTCTGAAATTAAATTATTACCTCTAACAAAAACGACTATTAAATTCTATCCTAAAGACGATGAGTTATATATTGGCGAAGAAAAAGAATTTGAACTAATAACCATTAATGTTGATAATATTAAGGCAAACAACGTTTTTACAACTGGTAAAGAAATAAATTATAGAACCCAAATTATAAATGATCAATTAAGACTTTATCTCTTGCCTAATAAACTAGGCGAAAGTGAGGTATTGATAGAACTTCAAACAGTAAATCCATTTTTAGATGAAAATGAAAATTTAAAATATTCTCTCCCACCAGTTAAACAAAAATTTAAAGTTAGAGGCAATCGTTTGGCATTTTTAAAGACAGACGTAAAAGATATTACTCTTGATGATACAACTCAAAAAGCTGGTATCGAAATTCAGTTGGATTTTAGCAGGCTTTTGCAATTACAAAAAACATACAGAGTTGATAATAAAGAAACAGCAGGAGGTGCCTTGGTGGCCGAAGTTTTTACAAAAAGTTATTTAAGTAATGGAAAAATTTTATGTATTCTTCGCCCATATACTTTTCATAAACTTTCTGATGGATATTTGTATATAAAAAATGGTGATGAAGCCCTTTCCATTTCCAATTTTACTATCACACCAAAAACAACAATCAACTCTGTTACTGTTCTTCACGAAGGAGGAAAAAGAGATTCAAATATTTTCCCAGGCGAGATTGCTGAATTACGAATCGAAGGATTATCACTAAACAAAGCAAGTTTTAAATTTGAAGCTTTAAATGTTTTTAATTCCGATTCATTATTAAAAACTGAAAGCGTTCAAACTTTTAAAGTACAGGCACCAATAAATATTATTGAAAGGGAAATTGATATTTATAATAGAAATGAAAAAACGGGTAAATTTATTACTTTAACTGAATACCAACAACCTCACCAATTTAATTTTATTAATATCAATTACGGTTTAGGGCCAATACCAATTTCATCTTTACCTCAAACAATTTTATATGCCCATACCATTAAAGACATTGAAATAACTTTTGCTGCGGATAAAATTGATATAGGTGGCAAGTTTTTTGGAAAACAATTTGTTGATATTGAAATTACAGTATCCAATGCAAAAGGTGATTTAATTGAAATTAAAAAATTTGATAATGTTTTAATTTGTCCTGGAGAAGCCTCTCCACGATATGCTTTTTATAAAGATAAAACTTGCAATAACACTCCATTAAGTTTAAATAGCATATTAGGACGAAAAACATACGATTTAGATGGCTGGTCAAAAATTGAAATTGTTTTTAGTCATGATAAAGACAAGCACAATGGTGAAGGTTTTACAAAAAAGACAGAAATATATTTACAGAGATATTATAAATTTGATACTGAAGTTTCATTTCCTGGAGGTTTATTAATTAAAAGGGCAGATCAGGCAAAATTTAGTCCATTCGGTGGCATAAGTTTAGCAATTGTTCAACAAATGAGTTTTTATCATCCTGAAAAAATAAATCGTTATCGACCATATAAAGTTGGAATAGGTGTATTAGCAAATAATGCTTTTAATTTTAGTAGCGATTCTCAGGATAGAGATGTTGGGGTTGTTCTATTAGGAAGTTTATTACCCACAAGGCGTGATGTAAAATTAACCTTTCCTCTTTTTGTTGGAGGGGGGTATTTTTTAGGAAGTGGCACTTTCTTTTTTCTGGTGGGACCTGGTATATATATTAATTTATAATTTAGTAAAACAAAATCGGCTATATATTCGTCATAATTAAAATGCATATTAAACCTTAAAGAATATTATGTTGATGAAAAATGCTTGATTTTGAAAAGCTTTCAGAAATTACAAAAGGAAACCTTTTACAATTCCGCAATAATAGTGAAATAGAAAATTTCATTACAGATAGCAGAAAAATAGTTTTACCTTCCAAATCTTTATTTTTTGCCATTTCGGGCGAAAGGCATAATGGTCATTTATTTATAAAAGATTTGTATGATAAGGGCATAAGATATTTTATTGTTGAGAACGATGTAAAGTTGGATGATATACCTGATGCAAACGTATTGAAAGTAGATAAAACAATTTCTGCTTTACAGCAAATTGCTAACCATCATCGTTCAAAATTTACCTTACCAGTAATAGGCATAACAGGTAGTAATGCAAAAACAATTGTTAAAGAATGGATTGATTTTTTATTAAGCCCATATTTTACAATTGTTAAAAATCCTAAAAGCTTTAATTCTCAATTGGGTGTACCTCTTTCTGTTTGGCAAATAAAATCTCATCATAAACTAGGTATTTTTGAAGCAGGCATTTCGAATAACGATGAAATGCAACATTTAGAAAAGGTTATACAACCTAAAATAGGGATTTTTACTAACATTGGTACTGCACACGATGCCTCTTTTAGCAACAGGTCGGAAAAAATAAAAGAAAAATTAAAACTTTTTAATAATTGCGAAACACTAATTTATTGCCTTGATCATAAATCAATTCATGAAGAAATTTTATTGCAAAATTTTGAATCAAACTCAATAGAGTTTTTTACATGGGCCAAAGACAATCCAAATGCCACTGTTAATTTACTAAGGGTTAGAAATAAAAAACTTAAAACAACCCTTGATATTGTTCATAGCAATAGGCTTTATAAAATCGATATTCCTTTTGCTGATGAGGCATCAATAGAAAATTTAATGCATTGCCTCACTCTTGCTTTGTATTTTAAAATAGATTTAAATGAATTAAAATCCAGGATTTTATTAATTAAAAATCCATCCATGAGGTTAGAATTAAAACTAGGTATTAATCAATGTTATTTAATTGATGATGCTTATAATAATGACCTTGCGGGACTTGTAATGGCACTTGATTTTTTAAATCTTCAACAGCAACGATCTAAAAAAACAGTTATACTTTCCGATGTTTTGCAATCAGGAATGATAGAAGAAGATTTATATAAAAACATTGCAGACGTTTTAAAATTCCATAAAATAGATAAGCTAATTGGAATTGGGCAAGTAATAAGCAGAAATAAAAAATTTTATCCTGAAAACTCAACATTTTTTGAAACAACAGAAGAGTTTTTACAACAAAAATCATTTAATTTTTCCAACGAATTAATTTTAATTAAAGGCGCGCGCAAATTTGAATTTGAAAAAATAACCAGTCGTCTTGAACAAAAAAGCCACGGAACTATTTTAGAAATTAATCTTGATGCAGTTTCTTATAATTTAAATCATTACAAAAGTTTACTAAAGCCAAAAACAAAAATAATGGCAATGGTAAAAGCATTCGCTTATGGAAGTGGCAGTACAGAAATTGCAAATATTTTACAATTTCACAGAGTTGATTATTTATCGGTAGCCTATGCTGACGAAGGAGTAAACCTTCGTAAAAATGGAATACATTTACCAATAATGGTTTTAAACCCATCTCCTGATACTTTTGAGCAACTTTTACAATACGATTTAGAGCCCAATATTTATAGTCAGGAGCTTTTAGATCAAATCATTTTATATTTAAAAGGCAGGCGAAAAAAATTAAAAATCCATATCGCACTTGATACGGGCATGCATCGCCTTGGTTTTAGTGAAGAGGATTTAGAAACACTTATCGAAACCATTTCTCAATATTCTGTAATTCGGATATCAAGTTTTTATACTCATCTCGCAGCAGCCGACGATCCTAATGAAAAGGAATTTACTTTACATCAATTAAATTTATTTAAAACCTGGACAAATTTAATTGGCATGCATTTATCTTATAAACCACTTAAACATGCCCTTAATACATCAGGGATTGTTCATTTTCCAGAATATCAAATGGATATGGTACGATTAGGAGTGGGTTTATATGGTGTTGGAATAAATAAAAATGAGAAAAATGAATTATTAACCGTAAGCACTTTAAAAACCACCATTTCGCAAATAAAAAACATAAAAGCCGGTGATACAATTGGATATGGAAGAATGGGTAAGGCAAATACAAATATTACTATTGCGACCATCGCGATTGGTTATGCCGATGGTTTTAACAGAAAGTTAAGCAACGGAAAAGGGAAAGTTTTAATTAAAGATAAACTTTGCCCCGTTATTGGCAATATTTGTATGGATATGAGTATGGTTGATATTTCCGATACTGATGCTAATATTGGTGATGAAGTAATAATAATGGGAGATAAACCATCCATTTATGATATTTCATCATGGCTCGAAACCATCCCTTACGAAATATTAACACAAATAGGAGAGAGGGTAAAAAGGGTATTTTATAGAGAATAATTTTTTAAAAAATTAAAATTGAATTATTGAAAAATTATTTATGTTTTAGTTATTTACAATTATATAGATTTTAAAAAAATAAAATGGATATTATTAAAGATTCCTCAAAATATAACAAACTCACACCTGAAGAAGAATACGTTATTGTAAATAAAGGAACAGAAAGGCCATTTACTGGCAAACTTTATGAAACAAAACAAGAAGGAACTTATATTTGCAAAAGATGTAATGCCCCTTTGTATAGATCTAAAGATAAATTTGATTCTTTTTGTGGATGGCCGAGTTTTGATGATGAAATTGAAGGAGCAGTTGAAAGAGTAACCGATGCAGATGGAAGGCGGACAGAAATTATTTGTGCCAATTGTAAAGCACATTTAGGCCATGTTTTTTTAGGAGAAAATTTTACATTTAAAAATACACGGCATTGTGTTAATTCAATTTCAATGGAGCTTGTACCAAATAAATAAATTTAGAAAAAGGAGTAGAAATTTTTTAAAAAAAATCTAAAACTCCTTTTTCAATAATCCCTTTCACATTAAAGTTATTATCAAAAATAACAACATCTGCTAAAAATCCTTTTTCTAATTTACCTAATTTATCTTCCAATCCCATTACTTTTGCAGGATAAGTTGATGCCATTCTTAAAGATTCATCAAGTGAAATTCCTGCTTTTTCAACGCAATTTTTTACTGCTTGCATCATATTTAAAGCAGAACCAGATAAAATTCCATTTTCATCTACATATCTATCTCCAGCTAAATGAAATTTATAATCTCCTGACAAATCTTCGGTAACAGTATCAGTAATTAAAAATAAATTTTCTTCTTTTATTTTTTTACTAATCCTGAGTGATGCAAAATCCAAATGAATACCATCAGCAATGATACTCGCATTCACATCAGTATCATATGTTGCACCTACAAGGCCAGGCTCTCTGCTTTGAAACTGGCTCATCGCATTGAATAAATGTGTTACATTTTTTATTCCTTTATTAAAAAAATCTAAAGCTTCTTTATATGTGGCGTTGCTGTGGCCTGCAGCAATAATAATGTTACTTTTTAATAATAAATCTAATGTTGCATCATCAAAGATTTCAGGTGCTATTGTCATGTATGAAACAACATCTTTAGATTTTTCAATTAAATCTTTTATTTCATTATAATTTGCTTGTCTAATATATTCCGCTTTGTGCGCCCCTCTTTTTATTATATTAAAATATGGACCTTCTAAATGAATACCAATCAAACCCTTTTTACTCGATTTTAAATACTCCTTTCCAGCTTGAATTGCTCTATTAATAACTTCGAAAGGTGTTGATGATAATGTAATTTGAAAGGAGGTAGTTCCGAACTTCCGTTGATCTAGATAAGTTTTTTCAATTGTTGAAATATCAGGATAAGAACTAAAAAGTTGTCCACCTCCACCATAAATTTGTAAATCAATAAAACCAGGAGCAAAATTTAATCCTTTTCCATCAATGATTTGAATATCGTTTGTGAGGAATTCAAAATATTTTATATCAACTATTTTATCATTTTGAATTAATATATCACTATTTATAACTTCTGAACCCGTATAAACTTTACAATTTTTAATTAAATATTTATTCATTTTACTTTATTTAGTTTTTAAAAAAATATAATTTATTACCTAATACCTATGTTTTCCAGTTCAAGAATTGTTGACCTTTCAAATTTACATTTGATTACTATGAATTTCTTTATTCCTTAGATGTTTAATAAAAATCTAAAATTTATTTAATCATAATAACTCACCAAACTTAAATAATAATGAAAAAGATTTCCTTTTTAATAGTTGTATTAATATTCAGTTTTTCGACAATTTTTGCTCAAAACAAACCCGTTAATTTAATTTTAGATACTGATATTGGTCCTGATTATGATGATGTAGGAGCAATGGCTATAATGCATTCACTTTCTGATAGTGGTCAAGTAAATATTTTAGCAACTGTTGCCTCTAATCAATCTCCATATGTTGCTGCTGTGTTAGATGTAATCAATACTTATTTTAAACGACCGAATATTCCTGTTGGTGTAGTAAGAGGAAAATCTGTTAATATTAGTGCTTCACAAAAATGGGATTCGGTTTTGGTTGCAAAATATCCTCATAAAATTAAAAATAATAATGAAGCGGAAGACGCTTTAAACCTCTATAGAAAAATTTTAGCATCACAGGCTGATAATAGCGTTACTATAGTTACAATTGGTTTTTTAACAAATATGTCAAATTTGCTTTTATCGAAACCCGATAAATTTTCTCTACTAAATGGTAAAGAATTAGTTAAGAAAAAAATTAAAAATTTAGTTTGTATGGCAGGTAGGTTTCCGGAAGGAAAGGAATTTAATGTTGAAAAGGATTCCATTTCATCAAAAATTGTTTTTGATGCCTGGCCAACACCAATAATTTTTAGCGGATTTGAAATAGGAATGAAAATTCATACAGGACTTCCTTTAATTAATAATAATAAAATTAAAAACTCACCTATTAAAGATGCATTTGCTATATCCATTCCTAAAGATAAAAATGATGTAAATGGAAGAATGAGTTGGGACGAAACAGCTGTGTTAGTTGCAATTAAAGGTTATAAAAAATATTACACTTTGGTGGAAGGGAGGTTTGTTTGTAATGCAGATGGTTCTAATACTTGGGATAAATCAAAAAGGGGTCATTATTATTTAGTTGAGAAAACGGCAACTAAGGAAATGGAAAATATAATAAATAATTTAATGATGAGATAAGAATAATTTTAATTTATAAAAATTATTCTTAATATTTTTTCTTAGTTTAATTCTGCAATATTATAATAGTTATTGTTGATTATCAATTTATTAAAATAATTTTTATTTTATACATAATAATAAATTAATAAAAATATCTATTTAACGATATTGAAATATTCATAATATGTTTTAAAATTAATGGATTGTTGGCATACTTCTTTACATAGAAGCCATTAACAAAAATAGATTTTATTTAACTTTCACAACCCAATTAAAAAATGCAAACTTTAGTAGCTATTTATGAAAAAACAACACCTGCACATTTTCCTTTAGGAGCTCATTACGATGGCAAGGGCGTTTATTTTTCAGTTCATAGCAACGGTGCAGATTATATAGAACTTTGCCTGTTTGATGGAGATGGTAAAGAATTATCACCCATGAAAATGCAAAAAGCAAAAGACCATACTTGGAGTGTCTATATTGAAAATATTCATCCTGGTCAGCATTACGGATACAGAGCTTATGGAAAATTTGATCCTAAAAATGGTTTACTATTTAATCCTCATAAACTTTTGTTAGATCCATATGCAAAAGCCATGCATGGTATGATAGATTGGAACAAACCCATTTATGGATATAAAACATATATGAATGATGTTGATAAAGATTTATATATGGATACTGATGACAACGTTTCCGGAATGATGAAATCGATAGTAATATCTAGTGATTTTGATTGGGGCAACGACAGCCATTTAAATATTCCTCTTTCTCAATCAGTTATATATGAGTTGCACGTAAAAGGTTTTACAATGCTTCATCCTGAAGTTGAACCACATTTAAGAGGAACATACGCAGGTTTAGCAAGCGAACCAATCATAAAATATTTAAAAAAACTAGGGATTACAACTATCGAACTTTTACCAGTTCATCAGTTTGTTCAAGACCATTTTTTAATTGAAAAAGGTTTAAGAAATTATTGGGGCTATAATTCAATTGGCTATTTTGCTCCGCATAATGAATATTCATCATCGGGTACAAGTGGTGGCCAGGTAAATGAATTTAAACAAATGGTAAAAACATTTCATGAAAATGGAATAGAGGTTATTATCGATGTAGTATATAATCACACCGCTGAAGGAGGTCAGCTTGGTCCTATTCTGTCTTTCAAAGGTCTTGATAACAAAGAATATTATAGGCTTGATAGAGAAAATAAAAGACATTTTGTAGATTATACTGGCACCGGAAATACTTTTAATACTTTTCATCATCAACCGCTTCAATTGGTAATGGATAGTTTAAGGTATTGGGTTATTGAAATGCATGTCGATGGTTTTCGTTTTGATTTAGGTGCTACTTTAGGTAGAGGAGAACATCTTTTTGATAAATATTCATCATTTTTTACAATTATTCAGCAGGATCCCATTTTATCAAATACAAAATTGATAGCAGAGCCTTGGGATATGGGAGAGGATGGTTATCAAGTTGGAGGATTTCCAATTTTATGGTCAGATTGGAATGGTAGATACCGTGATACGGTAAGAATGTTTTGGAATGGAAATAATAATACGAGTAAGGATTTAGCTTTTAGAATTGGAGGAAGCCCTGATATTTATAATTCCGATTCAAGGTTGCCACATTCAAGTATAAATTTTATTGTTGCTCATGATGGATTTACCATGCACGATTTAGTAAGTTATTCTGAAAAACATAATGAGAATAATAAAGAAAATAATAATGACGGAGAAAGACATAATAATTCTATAAATTATGGAGTAGAAGGAGAAACAGATAATAAAAAAATTAAAGCACTCCGACAAAAACATAAAAAAAATTTAATTTCAACGTTGCTTTTAAGTTGGGGTACTCCAATGATAGCACATGGCGATGAGTATGGTCGCACACAAAAAGGTAACAATAATGGATATTGTCAAGATGATGAATTAACCTGGATGAATTGGGATTGGGATGAGGAACAACAAAATTTATTTGACTTTACTTCAAAATTAATTGCTTTTAGAAAAAACCAACATATTTTTCATGGTAGTAAATATCCAAATGGCGATTTATTAACTGAATGGATAAATGATGGTCTTGATTGGTTTAATGCTGATGGAAAAACTATTGGTAAAGGTGATTGGCATAATATAAAATCATTTGGAATGTATTTAGAAAATAAAGAAAACTCGACAGATACTTTTATATATCTGGTAAATGCTGATGAAAATGAAGTAGAATTTAATTTATATAAAGAAGGATCGTGGAAAATAATATTTGATACCTGCGAGAAAATATCTTTTTCAATTGATGATAAATCCACTTCAAATAAATATAAACTGATGTCAAAATCTGCTGCTTTATTGCAATTGATTTAAAAATGGTTTTTAAATATTAAATATTTTTTTTTAAAAAGATTAAAAGTTTTAAAAAAAATATAAATTCAATTTCATAATTCATTTATATTTTTATAAAATTACATGACCTAAAAAAATTGAAATGCAAAAGATAATTGTTAGAGTAGTCGTTGTTTTAATTGTGCTTGTAGTTTTAACGGCTTCCTTTTTTAGTTTTATGTACTATAGTGAAGGAGAAAGGGTAGGCAGTTTGGTAAAGTTTAGCAGAAAGGGATACGTATTTAAAACTTGGGAAGGACAAATTAATACAGGTGTATCAGGTGTTGATGCCACTCAACCACTTTCAACTGCATGGTCTTTTACTGTAGTGGATAGGGATGTTATTGAAAAATTAAGAGAGGCTGAAGGGAAAAAAGTAAAATTGCATTATGTTGAAAAATATTTTGTTTATGTGTGGCAAGGCGATACAAAATATTTTATAAAATCTGTTGAGGTATTGAATTAGATTTTAGGCAAAGATGAAATAATTTTTATTAGTTCTTTGCCTGATTTTTTTCTACTTATTAAAATTGATTTCAGTATTATCACCAATATTTAAGCTTTGGTTCATTCCTTTTAATATGGAATCGTTTCCTATAATGGAATGTTTTAAAACTGCATTTTCCAATTCAGAAAAAGATCCGATAATACTTTCTTGAATTATAGAATAGGCAATTACAGTATCATCTCCAATAGCCACATTAGGTCCGATAATAGAACTTCTTATATTACAATTTTTACCAATGCTCACAGGTGGAACGATAATGCTTCCTGGAAAATCGGGATATGCAATATTTTTATAACCTGATTTATTTAATAAAATAGCATTTGCTTCAAGTAGGGTTTCTTTTTTTCCGCAATCGTACCAGTTACTTACTTGCAGAGTTGTAAATTTTTCTCCTTCATTAATCATTCTCATTAATCCATCAGTAAGCTGATATTCATTTTGAGTTTTAATTGCATTGTCAAGTAAATGCTTTAAATTTTCTAAAAGCCTTTTAGAATCCGTAATTTTATAAATACCTATTAAAGCTAAATTTGATTTTGGTATTGAGGGCTTCTCAATTAATTTTCTAATAATACCTTGCGTATCTACTTCTGCAACTCCAAATAAGCCAGGATTATCAACTTTTTTAACACCCAAAACAGAATTTGGTGTATCAATAAAGGCTTGTAAGTCGGCATTTATAATGGTATCACCAAGTATGATAAGCATTTCCTCACCATTTGAAAAATTATCCTTTGTCAAAGCAATAGCCTGCCCTAATCCCAGCCTTGGTTCTTGTATTACATAACTTGCTTTAATAAAAGGATATTGTTCGGAAACGTATTTCTCAATTTTATCACCCAAATAACCAATAATTAAAACAAAGTGGGTAATATGAACTTCCAAAAGAGCATCAATTATATGTGCTAAAATGGGTTTGCCAGCTACTGGAACAAGTGCTTTTGGTTGTGTGTGAGTGTGAGGACGTAAATTAGAACCCATTCCAGCAACAGGTATAACAGCTTTTATATTCCTCATGTAAAAAACAATTTAAATTAAATAAGTAGTGTTTTTTTAGAATGCATGTAACTACCTACTAAAACTTTACGTATTAAAACTAATTTATAAATTCTACTCACTTAGCGTAAAAATACTGTTTTTTTTTAAATCGATATTTTTTTTTACCTTTTTATAATTAATTGAAGAAAATTAATTGGATATTGATTTGATTTATAAACAATTACTTTAATTAAAAATTTTATTAGTAAGCGTTAATAATATTGTATTTCTAAAATTATAAATATAGATTGTTTAAATTATTTTTAAATGGATTTTTTTTATTTACTTTTAGTTCAGTTATTGCATCATTAATTTTGTTTTTTTATAATTTTCTATACTTTTGTCAAAATAGTTAAACCTATAATTTCCCCCTTATGAAAATAAAAACTATCCTCTCTCTTGCCGTTGCTTTAGCGGTATTATCATTTACAGGTAGTTATGCACAAAAAAAATCAAAAGAGGATAAAGCTCTCGAAAAAGAATGGAAGAAAAAGTTAAAGCAACTTGACGCTCTTTCTTATAAAAAATTAGTTGAAGATCAAGCTTCACTACGTAGTGAAAACAGTGAGCTTTCTACAAAAGTGACCAATTTGGAATCAGAAGTGATGAGCAAAAACACTGAACTTGAAAAATCTAAAGGAGAAAACACTAAATTAGCTGAAGAAGTGGCGTCAAACGTTACAAAATCAGGAGTGAAGCCAAATGAAAAAGGTGTTTTATTTAAAGTTCAAATAGGTGCATTTAGAAATAAAGATTTATCTAAATATTTTGATAAAAACCCTAATTTTAGTGGTGATGTAGATGCAGACGGCACAAAAAAGTATACTTTATGTTATTTTAATGATTATTGGGAAGCTGATAAATTTAAAAAATATTTAAGGGAAATGGGTGTTAGTGATGCATGGATAGTTGCTTATAAAAATGGTAATAGGGTTGATATAAAAGAAGTTTTAGAAGGAGTTCAGAATCCAAATAACTAAAAAATATATTTTAATAGGAAAAAGACCTGTATTTATACAGGCTTTTTTTTGTCATTTTTAAAAATATAACATTTTTTAATTTTTAATGATGTTTAAATTATGAATATAATGATATCAATAAAACGATATTTAAATATTTTTTTTGAAATAGGCGTTTAATTTATAAGGGTAATTTGCCGTTTACATAACGAAAACAACATTTTTTGCTCT
>Ga0123338_10003667_pt1 | contig 13716 bp, 9 predicted proteins | sample grotaG_FD_89793 | JGI IMG/M metagenome (GOLD analysis project Ga0123338, IMG submission 89793) | Glacier valley bacterial and archeal communities from Borup Fiord, Nunavut, Canada, to study Microbial Dark Matter (Phase II) -... | ecosystem: Environmental > Aquatic > Freshwater > Ice > Glacier ... | reverse complement strand
ACTATCAAATGGCTGTGCAGACGCCCACCTATCGCATCGATTCATTGGACGCGCTGCAGCGCACGCCCATATCCTCGATCACCGGAAGCGGGCAAACTCAACTGCTCAGCAACCTTGCCACTCTGCGCCGCGGTGTTTCCACCGCCGTGGTGAATCACTATAATGTGCAGCCCGTTTACGACATCTACGCCAACGTGGATTTGCGCGATCTGGGCGGGGTAGCGAACGAAGTAGACCGCATTCTGAAAAACATCACCAAGAAATTGCCCAAGGGCGCGACGCTTGTGATGCGCGGGCAGGTGGATACCATGCGGTCTTCCTTTATCCGCCTGGGCATTGGCATCATCTTCGCCATCCTGCTGGTCTACCTGCTGATTGTGGTGAACTTTCAATCGTGGCTGGATCCGTTGATCATCCTGATGGCTTTGCCTGGCGCGCTCTCTGGCATCTTGTGGATGCTGTTCATCACGCAGACCACTTTGAACGTGCCTTCGTTGATGGGCGCGATCATGTGTATCGGCGTCGCAACGGCTAATAGCATTCTGATGGTAACGTTCGCAAACGATGAGAGGCTGACCGGTAAGGGCGCCATGGAAGCCGCTCTCTCCGCGGGCTACACGCGCATCCGGCCAGTGACCATGACCGCGCTGGCCATGATCATCGGTATGCTGCCTATGGCTTTGGGCTTCGGCGAAGGCGGTGAGCAGAATGCGCCCCTGGGGCGCGCTGTGATTGGCGGTCTATTGGTGGCAACGTTTACGACACTCTTTTTTGTCCCCATCATGTACACCTTTCTGCGCAAAAAAGCGCCGCCCGATCTGGACCGCGAGATGGAGGAAGAAGAGCACGAGGGCGTACCGGCTTAAGACATGGAGACAGAACACAAGGCACTCGAGCCCGGCGCGCCTCAACTGCTGCTGGACGACCCCGCGCATCCGCGAGTCAAACCACCTACGTCGAGTTCAACCAAGAGCAGAAGGGCACTCTGGCTGATTCTGGGTTTAGTAGCACTGTTGCTGCTGCTGTTTTTTGTGGGATATTTGCCGCGCCGAAATCGGGAACGGGGCATTAACAAAGAGGCGCAAGAAGAAGAATCCAGCCTCCCCGTGGTGAACGTGGTGCGCGCGAAAAAGTCGGACCCCACCTCTGAGCTTTTGTTGCCCGGCAACATCACTCCGCTTACCGAAGCCTATATCTATGCACGAGCGTCGGGTTACATCAAGCGCCGGTATGTGGATATCGGCGATCGCGTGCGCACAGGCCAGTTGATGGCCGAAATTGAAGCTCCCGATCTGGACCAACAGGTGTTGCAAGCGCGAGCCGCACTGCAACAAACGCGTGCGAATCTGGGCCAGACGCAGGCGTCGCTAGAACAAAACCAATCGCAGCAACGCCTCGCCGGAGTAACGCTGGCGCGTTGGAAAACACTGGTTGGCCGCGGGGTGCTTTCGCAGCAGGAGGGCGATCAAAAACAAGCCGATTACGATAATGCCACCGCGCAGGTACATGTGGGCGAGGCCAACATTCGCGCGGCGCAGGATAACGTGCGAGCCAGCGAAGCCAACGTGGCCCGCCTGGTGGAACTGCAAAGCTTCAAGAGTATTCGCGCGCCGTTCGCCGGCATTGTGACCGCTCGCAGCGTGGATGTGGGTTCGCTGATTGCGGCGAATGGCGGTGGCCAGGGGAATCCCAATTTAGGCAGCTCCTCAGGCGGCGGAAATACATCGGGAGAGCTCTTCCGCGTCGCGCAGATTGACCGTCTGCGCATCCTGGTGAACGTACCCCAGAGTTTCGCATCGTCAGTGCATCTTGGCATGGCGGCCAACGTGACCGTTCAGGGAATTCAGCGCAAGGTGGTGGGGCAGGTGACCAGGACTTCGAACTCGCTGGAGCAAACTACCCGTACACTGCTCACCGAAGTGCAGGTTGCAAATGGCGACCATTCACTTTTGCCTGGCATGTATGTGCAAATTCAGTTCGTGGGGCAGCGCCAGGAGCCTCCCATTCTGATTCCCGGAGACAGTCTGGTGATCCGGTCCAAGGGTCCTGAAGTGGCCATTGTGGGGCAGGGGAACAAGGTGCATTTCCTGCCCATCACGGTGGGCCGCGATTACGGTACCGACCTTGAGGTGAGCAGCGGTTTGCAAGGCGGCGAACGCGTTGTGGTAAACCCCAGCGACGATGTGCAGGAAGGCGCCGAAGTGAAGCCGATGGCCTCGAAACCGAAGCCACCGGGAGCTTCGGGCGGCGGCAAGCCGGGTGGTCCGGGCGATCAGCGGCCTAGCGGTATCGGCGGCCAATCGCCCGCAAAGGCTGGCGATAAGACGGGCGATAAGAAATGATGTGGAAACGCGCGGGGCTAGCCGCTGCATTGTTTTTCATCGCCCGCACGGGCCGCGCGCAGGACGTAATTCAACCCCGTCCGGATGAACCGCAAACTGTGCGCATTGGTGCTGGCCCGGGCGGCAATTTTCTGCGGCGGCTCTCTTCGCCGTTTACTGCGCGATCCATCAACCCAGTCGATTTTCGCAACACAGGACGGCTGCAAAGTTTGATTCGCGCCGGGCAGCTTTACCTGACCATCGACGATGCGATTGCCCTTGCGCTCGAAAATAACCTCGACATTCAGCTTCAACGCGACAATCCGCAAATCGCCCGCAACGATATCTTGCGCACAAAGGGTGGAGGCTTGCCGCGTGGCGTGCTGCTGGAAATTAAGGAGCTGCCGGCGGGGGTGGGAGGACCGGGGAGCCCGCTGCTTACAACAGTGGGCGGCGTTACGCCCATCACCTCGATCACTTCGAATTCCGCCGATCTGGCGCCCATTCAGGGCCAACAGGTGACGCTTTCGGTCCTGGGCAGCACGCCGCTTTCGGTGGGGTCGCGCATTCCGCAGTTCGATCCAACCCTGACCGGTGCGTTGAACTATCAGAAGCAATCCATCCCCGAAACCAGTGTCTTTCTGGCCGGTGCCAATCCGTTGCAAAACAATACAATGGGCGGAAATCTAGGGTATCTGCAGGGCTTTTCCACCGGCACCACCATCAGCAGCACCTTCAATTCATCGCGCCTGGATAGCAACAACGCGCGGACGGATTACAACCCTTACACCTCCGGCAATCTAGGCATGACGGTGACGCAACCGCTGTTGCAGGGCTTTGGCATTTCAACGAACAGGCGGTTCATATCCATTGCCAAGAACAACCTGAAGATTTCGGATGAAGCCTTTCGGCAGCAGGTGATCGATACGCTGGCTTCCGTGGTGCGGCTCTATTGGGACCTGGTGAGCTTGAACGAGGACGTACGTGTGAAGCAGCAGGCGCTGACACTTGCTCAGAAGCTTTACGAAAACAATAAAGCTCAAGTGGAAGTAGGTACGCTGGCGCCGATTGAGGTGAAGCGGGCACAGGCGGAAGTGGCGCGCGGCCGGCAGGATTTGACGAACTCAAGCGGACTGCTTCTGCAGGAGGAGCTGATTTTCAAGACGATTCTGACGCGTCGCGGAACTGCCGATCCGCTCATCAGTTCATTGCGGCTGGTGCCCTCTGACCGGATTCGAGTTCCGGCTGAAGAGCCGCGTCGAGAGGCGGAGAACCTAGTCAAAGCTGCGCTCGCGATGCGTCCCGACCTGGCGCAGGCACAGTTGCAGATCACGAACTCGGAGATTGGTTTAAAGGGCTCGCGAAACGCGCTGCTGCCAGAACTGGATCTGGTTGGAACGGTTCAGAATAATGGCTTGGCGGGACAGGTGAATTCAATCCCGCCTGTCGGTAGCGCCGGGCCGCGGAATGCCGACCCTACATTTGTTGGCGGCTCAGGCACCTTTCTGGGCCAGCTGTTCGGGCACAACTACCCCAACTATTTTGTAGGTGTTCAGCTCAACATTCCGCTGCGGAACCGGGTGGCGCAATCTGACCAGATTCGGGACGAGATTCAACTGCGGCAGGCGCAGGTGAGGCGGCAACAACTGGAGAATCAGATTCGGTTGGAAGTGGAGAATGCGCTGCTCAATTTGAGGCGCGCGCGGGCCAGTTTCGATGCTGCGGTGGAGACCAGGCAGCTTCAAGAAGAGGCGCTCGATGCCGAGCAGCAGAGGTACGAAGTGGGCGCTTCCACCACGTTCATGGTGATTCAGTACCAGCGCGATCTGGCGCAAGCCCGATCAAGCGAAGTGATCACGCAAGGGAATTACGCGAAAGCTGTGGCGGCGCTAGAGAGGGCTACAGGACAAACCCTCGATACATATAAGGTCTCAATGGACGATGCGTATCGAGGGCAGGTAGGAACTAAGAAGTAAATCGGAGAATTAACGAGCGGCCACTTTCTTCTCAACAACGGAAGCATTTTTCGTGCGCTGCTCATCGACGATGGCACGGAGGCGGCCCACAAGGTTCTTGCACATGTCCAGCTCCTCACGGTTGGGTTTGAAGCCAGGCATCTTGGAATCGATAAACTGTTTGCGGAAAAGCTGGTCGGAAGCCATGGTGGTAAGGATTCCAAGCTCTTCAGGTGTGAAGTCCAAGGTAAGTTTTTTCATCGGGGTAATGCAAGTGTAGCAGAAAAGCTGTATGGCGTCCAGCCCAACTTCCGATAATGGATATTATGTCAACTAACGGCGGCTATGGCCGTTGTCGTGGCTGCTACTCTCCCTGTTGTTCTCTCTGTTGCCCCCGCCTGAGTTCTGGCGCCCTGAATCCTGCCGGGGCTGAAAGCTCGGCCGGGTCTCCTGCCTTGGTTGGCTAAACGTCTGCCGGCTGGGCGCGGGCGGACTGCTTCGCTGCTGATTGTATGAGGCTGGCGGGCTGGACCGCCCGTAAAAGCCCTGGCTGCCACTGCTTCGTTCCCGAACCACCGGCGGAGCTACCTGCACCGATTGCGAACTACTGCGTCCAAACTGTTGCTGAGGTTGGGCGCGATCAAACTGACGGTAGTTTCCAAAGCCGCCTGTTGAAGGCGCGGGAGCGGCGTATTGCCGAGCCGTACCAGGATCGCCAAATCGCTGCCAGCTGGAGCCGCCGTTCGGTTGACCATTCTGAATTTGGGTAGGCCGACTCGAAAAGGCACCCTGCTGCCGATTTCCCGTGGGAACCGAGGCACCGTTCGGGCTTCCGAAGCGGTTCCAATTGGAACTACCGCCCGGGTTTTGAGGCAGCTGCCGCGGCATACTTTGTGGAAACTGATTCCCACTCTGCCGCCCGAAGCCGCCGCTGTTCTGCTGGACGGGCGCTGCTCCCTGCCGAGTGAAGTTCGAACCCTGCATATGGTCGGCAAAACGCGTCTGATTGAAATTAGTGCGCGGTTGGACCGTGGTTTGACGGTCGTTAAAGCGGTTGTGATTGCTGGTCGCGGCAAAAGGCATTTGACCCCGCACCATACCGGCTTGCTGCAGTTGGCCCATACCCGGGCTTGCATATCGACCAAAGTGACCGTTCGCGAAATCTCGGCTGTTGAGCGAGGTGACACCGTTTACCGCCCGGGCATTGCGATAGATATTGGTCACATTCGTGTTGTCCACGATGTCTCCACCGCGGCCAAACCCGCCACGAAAACCGTTGCCTCGTCCGTACCAGGGATGGAATCGCTCATACGGCGCAAGCGGCACCCAGCCGACATTTCCGAAGCCCCAACCGGAGCCGAACCCGCCGCCATGGCCGAAGCCGAAAAACGCCACCAGAGCGGGCCTGTAGTAATAGTGCGAGTACCGGGGCCCAGGGCACCAGCTCCATCCATAACTACCCTGAAACCAACTACCGTAGTGGTACGGTGCCCAACCCCAGGGGTCGGCACTCACCCAAGTCCAGCCGTAATAGTCTTCGTTGGTCCAGCGGCCGAGGCGATATGGCGCCCAATCGGCAGCCACGCGCGGCGTCCAAACCTGCCCGTAAGTGGGATCTGAATTCCACTGTCCGTAGTTATCCAAATCTTCGGCACCCGCAATATCGCGGCTGACATAGTTGTAGCTTTGAGAATTCAAAATCTCGCGGTCGCGTCGCTCATTGAACTGATCCCATTCATCCTGCCCGATAGCGGAATTGACCTGAAACTCGGGATTTTCGAGAGGGCCGCGAGCCATCATGGACTGCCCTGCCTCGACACGCTCCACGCCGCGTGGCGTGTACACTTCCAGACTGCCGGCGCGCACCGTGATTTGAGTGGTGCCATCGGCCAGGATGGCCACGCGGTACGCTCCCCGGCCAAGCGGGTGAATGGCGACGGATGGAGTAGCAATTTCCACTTGGGCGGCTGTGTCGCTAAGCACTGTCCAGGTCAGCGTGCCACGCGCGATCTGCAGTTGAAACCGATCCGCCATCAACTGCGAAATTCGCGCCTCGGTATCATTTCCGAAACGAACCCGATTGGCGGTATCGAACTGCAATTCGGCACGCGAACCAGGTCCTGTTTGAACGGAATCAAGCGCCAAAAGCGGCGCATTAATAGCGGCGGCCACAAAATCACCGGAATCACCCCGGCGAATCGCCACGTCGCCGTTGAGCAAACTCACTCGTGCCACCCCGTGATTGCGATCTTCCGAATCCAATTGGCTGGGCAGCACGCCCTGATCGTCCGAAATTCCAGGACCGGCGTCGGACGAACCATATTGGGGAGCAGTTTGCGCCAACGCTGAAAAGAGCCCCACGCCGCCCAAAAACAATATTTCCGAAACGAAGCCAATTTTGCGTCTCATACCAATCTCCACTAGTTCCCCGCCCCTATCAAGGCACCCGCATAGCCAATTGCTAAGTCATTTATTTAGAGTAGCTTATGTATTGCTGAGCCAACTGCCACGTTGGTTGAAATGCACCAGTGTGGTTCCAATCGCGCTAGCTCTCTCTCCGCATCCATAGGACGATGCCACGGTTCTCAAACAGCTTGGTTGCTGGAACTGTTGGCAGTTCCTGAGAGGGAAGGATGAAATATTCGGCGGCGCTGGGCTTCGTTTCAGGATGAACCGGCTGGACGGCTCCCAGGGCGTAACGCCTCCGATAAAGGTTCATCGGTTCGATGAGATAGTCCGATGTTTTTACCACAATCGCATGGAGTTGACCGCGCCGTATTTGATCTCGAAGTGCCCGGGCAATCTTGGGCATACCCGCCTCGGCACCTTGGTGGAACAGATCAGGAAGTTTGCCGGGAAGGAAGCAGAATGCCAGCGCTACCGCCAGGACACCTGCCTGGAGGGAGATTTGTCTCCGCTTGACTAGCTGGGGGAGTGCCAGGACCAGCAATCCTGGAAACAGCACGACGCAAAGCAACTCTACCCGAAACGACTCACGCCGGTTTAGCAGCGTGATTGACCACAGGGCAAAGATGAGGAGCGCAAAAGGAAGAATCAGCCGATTGATCGCGTCCCAGAATTTGACAGTTCTAACACCCCAGAAATCAAAGTGAAGGAAGAGCAATAAGCTCGCAACAGACACAAATAGAAAGGAAATATGAAACCCTGAGGCGATGCCCAGGAGCAAACTTGCACGCGCGAGCGATACAGTGTGGTCTGTCAAAGTTCCGAGCGCCAGCAAAAAGCAAGCCGCACCAGCCCAAACGCCACCCGCAACAGGCAACCAACCGACTGTAAACGGGTTGAGGATGAATACCAAAGCGCAAAGTAGCGCCTTTGCTTCCGACCGGCAAACCGCGCGGCATAACCGTACCGCTGCCCAGAAATAGAACAGCAAGCCCAGAAGGCTGGGCAGCCGCAAGGCCCATTCTGAGAGCCGGAACACTCTCAGCACCAAGTAGCAAAGCATGGTGTGCAGCACCTGATTCGCGGGATGGAACGGACCGGCGAGGATCTCCATGAACGGCCGGGAAGCGTAATGGTTGTAGGTGATCGCCTCCGACGGCGTAACTGCAAAACCTACCGCGCGGTAAGCGGCCCAAAGGAAAACAACGCCGGCCAGCACACTCAAGCAGCGGTTAGAGAGCCTTCTCACAGTAACTTGTACAGACGGCTGCCCGGGGCCGTGCCGACCAATTGAATGCCCCAGGCGCTTTGCTGGGAAAAGAAATTGTCATCGCCGTAACTGTCCTGTGAGACTAGCAGATGAGTCATTCCTTCGCGCTTTAATTCGGCCGTGGCCTGGCGCCGGAGTTCAAGGTCGGCGGGAAGGAACCGTTCGGCGGGGCTCTTCAGCAGAACCCGCCACTTCCCTTCCCGCCGGATTTCGAACTGCAGGCGCACGAACCATTCGAGGGCAGTCTCCATGGAGACGCGCGAAATTTGCCTGGGCTGGCCCAGATTCACTTCCAGATACATGCCCGGATGGAAAGCTTGAACGGTGGACCACCGAGTGATCAACCGGCGATCGAAGACAAGCCCCGTGTCCCAGGGATTAGCCGACGCGGTGGACGACCACGAACGATCGGGAGCCAACTCCGCTTCGCCATTCCAGACGTGTAGTTCCGCAATGCTCCACGCATCGGGCGGATGGTTTGCGGTCTGCACCAGCCGAAACGCTTCCAGTGAAACCGGTTCAAAGTTGAAACTGAATTCGCGCTTGGGCTGAAACTCTGCATTGAGTGCGGTCCACAGAATTTCGCCGAGCCGATTGCCGAGCGCCGATTCGTATTTCACAACGATCTCGCGCGAAATATAAGCCTCGGGCGGGTTGCTAAACGTAAAGATGCGCGAGTTGGCCGGCGTTTCGCGATCAAGCATCTCGGCAATTTGAATATCAGGCAGCCGTTTTCTGAGAGTCGTGATCTCCGGAATGAGGCGAAAGGCTTCGGCGGGGTTAAAATCCTCCAGATGCCAGGCAAATGGGGCGGCATAGGAAGGCACCGATGAGGGCCAGGCGGTCAGCAGATGAAACGCGAGCAGGATGGGGATGCCGCCCGGAACACTAGACACTGCCAGCGCCAGCGACAAGGCGAGGAACGGCAGCATGGCCATCAGAAATCGTGTTTCAACATTGGTATAGGCGGGAAGCAGGAACACCAGGGTGGCCAAGAGCAGTTGGCGCCCGGCGCGGAAGCGAAGCGCGAGGAGCGCCAAAGGAGCAAGCAGAAACACCGGCCCGAGGAGGCCCGACGTGCGCGCTCCGAACACGATGTGGTCGAGCGGTCTTTCCGCCTGGGTGAGGCCTGGGCGGTTCCGCATCAGCTCTGAATATTCCTGCTCGAATTGCGGCGTGATGTAGTGGTTCGGAAAGACCAGATTCGCAAATGGCGAAAAGGGATTGCGAACCGTCACCCAATTCTTCGCCATCCACGGGACCACCATGAGTAGCGCACACGCAGAGTAAATGACCAGAGGCCGAAGCATAGGCTTTCGCGCGCGCCATAGTTTCCAGAGGATAAAAACGCCGGCGAACGGCAACGCCAGAAAGAGAGTGTATTTGGCTCCGAAACAAAATCCGGCCAGGCAGCCGATCACCGGGAGCCATCGCGCGTCTTGCGTTTCGGCCCAAATTTGGAGCGCGTAAAAAGTGGCAAACAGGATGCACGCACCGGCGGCGTCGTTATAAGCGACGGTGCCGCTGATGCCGAAAACGGGGCTCGCATAGACCAGAAGCGCGGCCAGGACACCGGCTTGGGGAAAGCCAATTCTTCGGGCGTAACTCAGCATGCCCCAGGGGAGCATCAGCAGGAACGTGAACTCTACCAGTGCGGCAGCGGAATGCCTCCCCAGTGAAAATGCCACCATGAAAAGCATTTCAATGCCTTCGGACAAGTTGGCGTACATATCGGTTGTAATGTGTCCGAAGCCGTGCTGCCGAAGGTAACGAGCAACAATTCCCAGGTGGTAAGTAGCCCCATCGGGGCTTGTTTCCGGCGCCAGCGCATGGACAAAGTAATAGACACCGAAGACGGCGATGCAAGCAAAGAACGTGAGTTTCCAAATCCAGGGAAAATCCGGTAGTGGCACAGCTTGGCGCGCTGGCCTGCGGCTTCGAAGTAAGGCAAGTATCAAGATGAGGACGCCCACCGCCGCAAATACGCCGGCGAAGGCCAGCTTTGCCGAGGTAAGCAGAAAGACGATCAGGCTAAAGCAGGCTGCACCCAACACGAAGCGGAAAAAATGCTCTTCCTGCTTGAACAGCTTTTGCGGAACAATGGCCAACAGAAAGTAGCCGGCCGCATAACTGACGCAGACCGTGAATAACCATCCCAGCAGAATGGGGACGGTGGCTAACATGAAGGAGGGTAAATCAGCTTACGAAACAAACCCGGCCCGCACCAGGATTAAGCCCAAATGTTTACCATCGCCGGGAGCAACCCAGATCGGCTTCGGCTCCAAGGCGAACGTGGTGGCTTTATCGGCCTGGATAAGTCCCGCGGGCACTAACTTATCGTAATGGTAAGTTCCTGCCTTAACATACTTTTCAGATGATACAAGCTTGTCGTTCACAAAGAACGAGACGGTGACGGGGCCAGTTGTTTTGATGGTGTCGCCGGCGATGGAGAAATCGGCAATGGCGTGCACTCCGTCCACATTTTTGAGAAAGAAACGAAGCTCCGGCCGATCAAAGGTCCAGCGCCACCCGCCGGAATCGGCCCCATCGCTTACATCTTTGACGAAGTAAGCCTTTGCGTTGGGATCGTTCATGGCGATGATCGACTTTGAAGGCGGTTCGGGAGTGGCGGCGGCGCGTTCGGCGGAGGGGCTATCGGAAGAACTGGAACACCCGACTAGGAAGATGGAACAAAGCGCCAACAGCGTTTTTCGATTCACCTCGATATTATAGCCAGCGAAAAGCAGGTGGCGCGGAGGGAAATGGGTGATGATGTTAGGTCTGCCCGGCTCCACAGAGTCCGTTTTGACAAACACGCGATGGCGAATTTGCGCCATACTTTTTTTCGCGACCACTATCAACTATATCGATAGGCAGGTTTTCAGTTTGCTGGCGCCGGAGTTGCAAAAGACGATCGGCTGGACAGAGGCGCAGTACGGGTACATTATTACGGCGTTTCAGGCGGCTTACGCGATTGGCCTGCTGCTGATGGGCCGCGTGATGGATTACCTGGGGACGCGGCGCGGCTACGCGATCGTGATCGGTTGGTGGAGTATGGCGGCGGCGGGGCACGCGCTTGTCTCTTCGGCGCTGGGCTTCGGAGTGGCACGTTTTTTTCTGGGCTTGGGGGAGAGCGGCAACTTCCCCGCGGCGATCAAGACCGTGGCCGATTGGTTCCCGCGGCGGGAACGCGCGTTGGCGACGGGGATTTTCAATGCCGGCTCCAACATTGGGGCGGTGATCGCTCCGTTGATGGTGCCCTGGGTGGCGCTACGTTACGGTTGGCGCGCGGCATTCGTTGCTACCAGTTTGTTCAGCTTGATTTGGCTGATTTTCTGGGTGGCGTATTACCGAAGACCGGAAGACCATGCCGGCGTTTCGCGCGCGGAATTGGCTCTGATTCGGAGCGACCCGCCGGATACGGGCAAGGCTCCAACATGGGGCCAGATTATCGGGTTTCGCCAAACGTGGGCGTTTATTTTCGCCAAGGTGCTGACAGACCCGATCTGGTGGTTTTATTTATACTGGCTACCCAAATTCTTCTACGCGCGGTTTGGGCTGACGTTGGACAAAATCGGTCCGCCGCTGGTGATTGTGTATCTATCGGCAGACATTGGCAGTGTGGGCGGAGGCTGGCTTTCCTCGTATTTGATGCGGCGGGGGTGGAGTGTGAACAAGGCGCGCAAAACCACTATGCTGATTTGCGCTGTGTGCGTGGTGCCGATTGTAACGGTGACGCAGGCGGGCAATGTCTGGTATGCGGTGGCGGTGCTAAGCCTGGCCACGGCGGCGCATCAGGGTTGGTCGGCAAACGCGTACACGCTGGTGAGCGATATGTTCCCGCGCAAGGCGGTGGGCACGGTGGTGGGCCTGGGTGGCGCGGCGGGGTCGATTGGAGGGATGGTGCTGGCGGCCTCGGCTGGTTTGATTCTGCAATATACGGGCAGTTATCTGACGTTGTTTTTTATGGCGGGGACGTTTTATCTGATTGCGTTCGGGCTGGTGCAATTGTGCGCGCCGAAGTTGGAGCCGGTGGGGTGAGGCAGGTTGGCGGAAGCCAGTGGGTGTCGAACCCACCCGCGACATTTGCATGCCACATCGGGTTTGAAGTCCGTGCCCAGCACCGGCCAGGATTGGCTTCCGATGACGATGGTAGCGCGAGCGGTGGCGGGTTGAATGGAGGCGAGGGGGTGCGGTACGCTGGAGGAGTCGTTCCTTTCTAAATTCCCCGATCGTCTAATGGTAGGACAGCGGCCTTTGACGCCGTGAATTGTGGTTCGAATCCATATCGGGGAGCCAGACATTTCGGTGTGCGAACTGCCGCGCAGCGACTCTCGCTATGAAGTAGCAACGCGCCAAGCTGGTGTCGCCTGGGCTAGAGCAGTCTAGAATAACCGTTATGTTCGGACCGGAGATTAGTTGACGGTTTGAAGGCCGGAATACTGGGAAACCTGCGGTTTTGTTAATTTGTTTTCTTCCTGTACAACCAGCTGCGAACTGATACCCATGTCGGGCCGCCGTCAGTCGCGGCTTAAGCAGCGGTTTCTCGGTTTTCTCTTGTTGACGGCTCCCGTATGTTGACGGGCGGACCCTATATCTTTTCGGCGGGGAAGCACGGAGAGTTCTTCGAATTCATTTCTGCGCAGCGACAAACTGGATGCCAGAAACTTCGTCGCCGCTGCCGTCGAACCGCTGAAGCAGAACCAGTTCGGGGCGACGCTCGGCGCGCCCCTTCGCAGGAACAAGGATTTCATCTTCGGCTTCTTTGAAGGCTACCGCAACGTACAGGGCGTGACGCAGAGCGCCACCGTTCCCAGCGACGCGCAACGGACCGGTGATTTTTCCGGAATGAAGGACCCCGTCACGGGCCAGAGCATTCCACTCATCAACTACTTCACGGGCGAGCCATTCGCGTTTGTCAAAGCTGCCCCCCCAGCGCCACTCAACAAAGCGTTCAATGCCTGCAACGATTCCAACTCCGATTCCGAAAGCATTGTGAGTGCAAGCTCTTGAACAGCGGCAAGGCTGCCACCGACGGACTGCTAACTGGCTCGCTCCAGCACAACCATTCGTCTCACAAGGCTTCTGAATCAACGTGATCGCGTACGCTTTTTTCGGTAAATAGCAAAGCTAATGATCACGCAACCTGAGGTTATTAGCAGTATCGACGCAGGTTCTGGGGTTCCTCCCGTTGGCGTTATTGCTTTCGTTGCGCCCCCAACCGATCTAGACGGCGGCCTGAGTAAGGTTTCCAAAACGATGCTCTGATTTGCATTCATCTCAACGGTTCCAAACAATCTGCTGTGCGCCGGTCAACGCTGCGCCACCATCGCCACTCCTGCACATATCGCTAGTGTTTGGCAATGCGCGCCGCTCTAGCGGATCTATTCTTCCTTGCTGGGCTGAACGAGCGATCGAACGCCGTTGATCAGGTTGACCCCGAAGTTACTCCGAATATGAGCGCCCACCGAGTTGCCGGTTCCCCCGCTCAGGTCTATGGCAATGATGAGGGCGTACGCGCTGCCCCTGCCGTCGTTGTTTGTGATCGTAAGGTCGATGGTCGTAAGTCCAGTTACACTATCGGTGGCGATGATGCCGGCTCCACCATCCCCATGCGAATTCGCGGTGATTGAAATCTTGTTGTTCGAAATTATGATCCCGTCCTGGCCCGACACATAGATTCCGGCGAGCGGAACGTCCGCCTCGTTGACCCCACTGAAGCCAGAAAAATCCCCAGGCGGAACCGCGGATGTAAATTGATTGT
>Ga0123338_10003666_pt1 | contig 13718 bp, 12 predicted proteins | sample grotaG_FD_89793 | JGI IMG/M metagenome (GOLD analysis project Ga0123338, IMG submission 89793) | Glacier valley bacterial and archeal communities from Borup Fiord, Nunavut, Canada, to study Microbial Dark Matter (Phase II) -... | ecosystem: Environmental > Aquatic > Freshwater > Ice > Glacier ... | reverse complement strand
TTTAGGTCTCAGCAACTTAATTATAAGGTTTTATCTGTACGATAGGAAGTGGGCTCGCCCACTTCTTTTATTTATTTAGTTTTTTGCCAACACTAATTATACTCTAAGCAAGTGACTGACTCAATGGACGGAGTTTTAAATAAGCATTTATGCGGATTTTAATATATTACTCATTTCCATTTTTCCCTAGTTATCCTCAGTACTCTATTATTTTACTGTAAATTAGGACATTTATGTATGTCGTAGGATTGGGTTATTTTTACTTCTGTTACTAAGTTGTGATTTTATGATTTTATATGTGATGTTTTAGTATATTTCGACAAAGCACTTGATTTTTTTGTGTATTTTACCATATAATATAGATATAAAAGAAATGAAATATTTGAAATATTTAGTAATTTAGTATAGTTAATTGAAGTTGTCTACGGCGGAACAATTGATTCCTTTGCCTGTGAAAAAATTCATGTTTATCGTTGTTTGATTCTACTTAATCTAAATTTTGTAAAGGATAAAGAGCTAATGTCATAAATAATAAAAGGAGATATTTACTATGAAAGTGAAATTAAAAGCCCTTATGAATCATTTCATCAAACATGCAAAGGATATAAAAGGGAGTAAAGAAGCAAATACAAGTTTTCTTCACTCCATACGAACAGTACTCATATTATTTTTCTTAATACCCGTTATCTTAATTGTTACATTGGGATTTTTTACATATACCCAGTCTTCCAACAGTTTAGTGAAGAATTACGAGTCCTCTACGATAACCAGTATGAATATGATGTCCCGTTATCTGGACCTTGGATTTCAATCAGTTGTATCCAAATCAACCATTCTGCGTTCTTCTTTAGAACTTCAACGTTATTATTCCGCTTACTATAAAGATGATCAAAAAAAAGAGTCGGATGCTTTTCAAGCTGTAAAAACCTTTGCTTACAGTAATGTTATGTCGGAATCCTATTTAAAAGATATTTGTTTGTTTGCTATGCATGGTGATGGAATTACTTCAAACGGTAGATTATCCGTCGATGGAATATATGAAACCTTTATAGCGACTGACCTTGCAAAGAACTTTGAAGAATCCGGCGAGAAATACTTATGGGTTGGAAATCATGAAAGCTTAGATGCTGCAATGAGGACCAAAAGTGACGAATATAGTATCAGTTGTATAAGCTATATATATGACCTTACTGCAAGAAAAGTCGGCTATATCGTTATTGATATTTCACATGAATTTGTTCAGAATGCCCTTGTAGAAATGGGTTTTGCAAAAGGAAGCATTGCCGGTTTTGTAACTTTAGACAATAAGGAGATTCAGCGAATCTCCAATCCGGATGCTACCGATAAAGAAGCAGTAAAAGAAGATGTCAATAATTATTTTGGAGAGGATTTTCAATTTAATACGCTTGATTTCTATCAGAAGGCTCTTAACAGCGAAGAAATTACTGGCTATGAATATGTAACCTATGATGGTAAAGATTACTTCTTTATTTATAATAAAATGGAAACCAGCAGTAGTATGCTCTGCGCATTGGTTCCAAAAGATCAGATTGTTTCAGACGCACAGAGCGTTAAAGGTACAACAATCTTAATCATCTTTATTGCAAGTATAATCGCAATACTTACCGGCACCTTCGTTGCTTCCGGTATCAGCAATGCCATTCATAAGACCAATAAGGTACTGGCATTAACCGCAGAAGGTGATTTAACCGCAACCGTTTCAACGAAACGTAAAGATGAATTTCATATCCTAGCAGGTAGTATCAACCATATGACTGGCAGTATGATGACCTTAATCACTAAGATGACTGGTGTAAGTAATAATGTATCCGAATCCTCGAAGGAAGTTGCAAAGAACTCTGAGATTCTATTACAGGCTTCTCAAAACATTTACACTTCATTAAATGATATTGAAAAAGGTATCACCGCTCAGGCAGAAGATGCTGAACATTGTTTAGTACAGATGTCAGGATTATCTGATGAAATCAATAATGTATATGAACATGCCAATGAAATCAAGAAAATATCCGGAACTACAAAACAAGTAATCACCCATGGTATGGAAATCATGAATGAGCTTGGTAATAAGGCAAATGATACTTCCATGATTACAAAAACCGTTATCACTGATATTGAAAACCTTGAAGTACATTCAAAATCCATTAGCAGCATTATCAATACCATTGATGATATTTCACAGCAGACTAACCTTCTTTCCTTAAATGCCTCGATCGAGGCCGCAAGAGCCGGAGACGCAGGCAGAGGATTTGCCGTAGTTGCAAATGAAATTAGAAAATTAGCTGACCATTCCAGCCAGGCAGTACAGCAAGTAAATGATATCATAACAAAGATAAGTACACAGACCCAAAAAACTGTTCAGACAGCAAGACAAGCTGAGAATATTGTTGAGAGTCAGGGACAAGCATTAGCCAACTCCATTGAAGTATTCTCCGAGATTAATACTCATGTTGAAAACCTATCCGATAACATACACCAGATATCACAGTTTATTGGAAACATGGAAGTCTCCAAGAACAGCACATTAAGTGCAATTGAAAGTATTTCTTCTACATTAGAAGAAACCACTGCTGTTGCCAGCGAGTTAGGCAATACTGCAGGAATGCAGCTGAAGGCAGTTGAAGGTTTGAATAAAGCAGCAGCGCAATTAGCCGATGATTCGCATAACCTTCAAGATACTGTAAGCGTATTCAAAATAAATTAATTCTTTATTAAGAAACGATGGATGAGATAGTACACTAATGTATTGGTATAAGGCCATAAGTATGAGGTAGGTAAAGCAATTACCTACCTCATACTTATGGGGTTTGTAAATAAAATTAAAAACCGCTTGCATATTTAAGAATTTACGATACAATAGAAATGGCGATTTTAAATATAGGACGTAAGTATCTAGGAGGATTTTATGATTCAAGCTAGTAATATAACATTAAGATTAGGAAAGCGTGCATTGTTTGAGGATGTTAATATCAAATTCACAGAGGGCAACTGCTACGGTTTAATAGGAGCAAATGGCGCCGGTAAATCCACTTTCCTTAAAATATTGAATGGACAATTGGAGCCCACCAAAGGTGATGTTTTCATCACTCCAGGCCAAAGGCTTTCCTTTTTGCAACAGGATCATTTTAAATATGATGAGTATGAAGTATTGAACACCGTAATCATGGGTAATAAGCGTCTTTATGAAATCATGACTGAAAAGGATACCATCTATGCTAAGGAAGATTTCACGGAATCGGATGGTATCCGTGCCAGCGAGCTAGAAGGTGAATTTGCTGCCATGGATGGTTGGGAATCCGAGTCAAATGCAGCTTCTCTCTTAAACGGGTTAGGTATTGAAACGGGTCTCCACTACAAAAAAATGGGTGAATTAAATGGTGGTGAAAAGGTAAAAGTTCTGCTTGCTCAAGCCCTTTTCGGAAATCCAGATAATCTGCTTCTCGATGAGCCTACCAATCATTTAGATTTAGAAGCTATCCGTTGGCTAGAGGAATTCTTAATCAACTTCGAAAATACAGTAATTGTGGTTTCCCATGACCGTTATTTTTTAAATAAAGTATGTACCCATATCGCAGATATTGATTATGCGAAAATTCAGCTTTATAGCGGTAACTATGACTTTTGGTATGAATCGAGTCAGCTCATGGTAAAGCAGATGAAGGATGCTAACAAGAAAAAGGAAGAAAAAATCAAGGAGTTGCAGGAGTTCATTCAGCGGTTTTCAGCCAATGCCTCCAAATCAAAACAGGCAACCTCTAGGAAAAAGGCTTTGGATAAAATAGAATTAGATGATATCCGGCCCTCCAGCAGAAAGTATCCCTATATTGATTTTAGGCCGAGCAGGGAAATCGGTAACGAAGTTTTAACCGTTGAGAATCTTTCCAAAACGATTGATGGAGTAAACGTTATAGATAATATCTCCTTTATCGTAGGTCGAGAAGATAAAATAGCCTTTGTAGGTCCAAATACAAATGCTACCACCACTTTGTTTCGTATATTGGCTGGCGAACTAGAACCGGATGAAGGTACTTATAAATGGGGAATCACTACCAATATATCCTATTTCCCTATGGACAATACCAAGCTTTTCGAAGGAGAAGAGACCATTGTTGACTTTCTGATGCCGTTTTCTCCGGAAAAGGATGTCACATATGTCCGGGGTTTCATGGGTAGAATGTTATTTGCCGGTGAAGAAGGTTCAAAAAAGGTAAAAGTTCTCTCCGGTGGAGAAAGAGTCAGAGTCCTATTATCTAAGATGATGATTGCAGGGGCAAACCTCTTAATCCTGGATGAGCCCACCAACCATTTAGATATGGAGTCTATTACCTCATTAAATAATGGATTAGCTAAATTCCCGGGTGTAGCCCTTTTCACTTCACATGATCACCAGTTTGTGCAGACCACTGCTAACCGAATCATGGAGATTACACCGAACGGTCTTATCGATAAGGTTTCTACCTATGATGAATACCTTGACAGTGATGATATGGCAAGAAAGAGACAAATTATGCAGTTTTCCTCTGAGGATGATGAGGATTAGATGTAATGTAATTGAGTAAGGGGGACACAGCGAATTTTAATGATTCGCTGTGTCCCCTTTTTGCTAACAACGACAAGGAGCTTGCCGCTTGTTTTGTTTAATCAAAAGAAATGACCATCTTGCGAATTGTGATATATTTTTTACAACTTAAACTGGCTACTGAATATGATAAATTAAGATCCACAAAATAAGGAGCGCTCCTTATGTTAACTCGAAACAACAAAGCAATTATTGAATTATCAAATCATAACTATGTACCGGTTGTGAAAGATTCCGCGATCTATTACGGAGGAAGTCAGATGTGGTTTTCAACAAAAAATAAGCATAGTAAGGATTATATCCTTCATAATTATGGTTGTGGAACGATTGCCACTGCTGATTTATTTCTTTATTTATCCATGCAAAATGTGGTCTTTCGGACTCCCGAGTCTGAGATAGCTCTCGGTATGTCTGATTCGATTAATTATATAAATTATGATATTTATGTTCGCATGATTAATGATCAATATACGAAAACACGTAAAGTGATAGCTGTACTGGGACCAAAAATCGCTTCTGCCTTTAATTCTTATTCAAAAGCCTATGGACTAGGACTTTTTGCCTCTTGGAAATGGAAGTTATCCTATTATGATATGTATGAAATTATATCTGAAATGCTGTCAGCAGATATTCCGGTGATACTTTCAATTGGACCAAATACTCCACTTTTATGGGGTAAGAAAGGTATTCCATTCTATCAACAATATGATATAAAAGTCTCGGAGGATTCTGAACCGATAACCAATGCATTTCAAAGATACCGATATAAAGCAGTAACGCAGCCGGTCAACGGTCATTATGTAACGGTTACAGGTATTATCAAGGATGATATTGCAAGTGCGATTATGCTACGTATCTCTTCCTGGGGTAAACAGTATTATATTAATTATGAAGAATACCGCAATTATATCGAAAATAGCGGTGATACCTTTACCAGCAGTTTAGTTTATATTAAACAATGATACAGGGGGATACAGAATTATTATTTTTCTCTTCCTAAAGTAAAATTAATAAGTCTGCCAAGGAAAGTGTTTTACTATCCTTAGCAGACTTTATTCTTCATTACCAATTCATTTTTTAAATTTTTCTATATTTTTGATAACGTGCCTCTAGCAATATATCCATGGGTACCTTCAGCATTTCCTGCAAGTCTGCATCGATCACTGTTTTTACATTTTGAGCCATAGTTTGAAAGTCATTATGTGCACCGCCCTGCGGTTCTGCTATGATGCCGTCAATGATCCCAAATGCCAGTAAATCCTGAGCTGTCAACTTCATATCACAGGAAGCCTGCTCCGCTTTTGAGGAGTCCTTATATAGAATGCTAGCAAAGCCCTCCGGTGAAAGGATGGCGTATACTGCGTGCTCCAGCATATATACTTTGTCAGCAACTCCAAGTGCAAGTGCTCCTCCGCTACCACCTTCCGATATTACTATGGAGATAATAGGAGTTTTTAAGAGCATCATTTGAGCTAAGTTAGAGGCAATCGCTTCTCCCTGCCCCCGTTCTTCGGCTCCTAAGCCGCAAAAAGCTCCTGGAGTATCGATAAAACATATAATCGGCCGATGGAATTTTTCCGCTTGCTTCATTAACCGAAGTGCCTTCCGATAACCCTCGGGGTGTGGCATGGAAAAGTTTCTGGTAATATTTTCCTTTGTGTTTCTACCTTTTTGCTGTGCGATAATAGTAATCGGTAGGTCGCCAAGGAAAGCAATACCACCAACGATTGCCCTGTCTTCTCCGAAATATCTATCACCGTGCAACTCTAGAAAATCAGTAAAAATTCTCTCTATATAATCGAGTCCTGTCGGTCTTAACGGCATTCTAGCCAATTTCACTTTTTCCCAGGGTGTTAAATCCATGATGCCTCCTCGTTATATCTAATCTTATATTTCCTTATCTACACCTGAATGTAATCTTAGAATGGTCCCTAATGTCCGTCCAAGCTGATCTCTAGGTACGATTTGATCGACAAAACCGTGCTCCAATAAAAATTCCGCTCTTTGAAATCCTTCCGGTAACTTTTGTCCAATCGTCTGTTCAATCACTCTTGGTCCGGCAAATCCGATTAGCGCCCCGGGTTCTGCCAATATGATATCACCCAGCATTGCAAAGCTAGCAGTTACCCCACCTGTCGTCGGATCAGTAAGTACAGTAATATACAGTAAGCCTGCTTCACAATGCTTTGCAACTGCGGCACTTACCTTAGCCATCTGCATCAGGGAGAATATCCCCTCCTGCATCCTGGCGCCACCGGAAGCTGTAAATACAATAACAGGCAAATTTTCCTTTGTTGCACGTTCAAATAATCTTGCTAACTTCTCACCAATTGCAGTCCCCATACTTCCCATGAAAAAGGCTGCATCCATAACACCTAGCATTACCGGTAAACCACCGATCTTCCCTGTCCCTGTAACTAAACCGTCAACAAGGCCTGTCACTGTCTGTGTCTTTACAAGTTTATCACTATATCCAGGAAAAGAAAGTGGATCTTTCGTTGTCAAATGTTTATCAAATTCCAGCCATTCACCTTCATCTAATATCATGGCAAATCGCTCATTTGCTAAAACTTTAAAATTATAGCTGCATTCATCACACCTCTTAAAATTTTTTAAAAGGAGCTTCGTATAGATTACTTTCCCACAGTTCGGACATTTTGTCATAATACCCTGTGGTACATTCGGCCGCTCATCTTCTGGCCTCTCCATATCCTGCGGCTTAGCACGGTATATTTCTGTTGTTGCATATTGTTTTGACTTAAACGGATTTTTATTCATAATGCTTCTTTCCCTCAATCAAGCCTGTATTATATCTACCGGAAATAATCTCTTCCCGTTCTAAAAGTTCATATTGAAATTCCGTATTCGTTTGTATTCCTTCAATTACAATTTCGGATAGAGCTCGTCTCATTTTCTGTATTGCTTCTTCCCTGTCCTTCCCATAGGCAATAATTTTTGCCAGCATGGAATCATAGTAGGGCGGAACAACATAGCCTGGATAAATAGCACTATCCACACGAATTCCGTTCCCACCGGGGAATAACATGTTTTCTATACGACCCGGGCATGGGATAAATCCTCGTTTTGGATCCTCTGCATTAATTCTGCATTCGATTGCATGACCTCTGATTTCAATATCCTTCTGGTGGTAAGGTAACCTTTCTCCATTCGCGATTTTGATTTGCTCTTTGACCATATCGATACCTGTTACCATCTCTGTAATAGGGTGTTCCACTTGTATTCTGGTATTCATCTCCATAAAATAGTAATTGCCTTGTTGATCAAGTAAAAATTCGATTGTACCGGCATTCACATAACCGGTTGCTTTTGCGGCTTTTACAGCAGCAGTTCCCATTTTCATGCGCAATTCTTTGCTCATAAGGGCTGAGGGAGCCTCTTCCATCATCTTTTGATTTCTTCTTTGTACGGAGCAATCCCGTTCTCCCAAATGAATTACATTTCCAAAGCTATCTGCAAGAATCTGAAACTCTATATGTTTTGGATTGATGATAAGTTTCTCTATATATACCTTGTCATCGCCAAAAGCAGCCTTAGCTTCTGCTTTTGCCGAGCAATATGCATTTTCCAGTTCATCAAAGCTAAAAACAGCTCTCATACCCTTACCTCCGCCACCGGCGGATGCTTTAATCATAACAGGATATCCTATCTGCTCAGTAAGTACAACTGCATCCTTAATGCTTTCTATTTCACCGTCCGAGCCAGGGACTACCGAAACTCCTGCCTTTTGCATGGTTTCACGGGCTCTCGATTTATTACCGAGTAAATCAATTGTGTCTGCATTCGGTCCGATAAAAGTAATACAGCAATCTGCACACATTCTTGCAAAGGAGCTGTTTTCCGACAAAAAACCGAATCCCGGATGTATTGCCGTAGCACCCGTTAAAACAGTTGCACTGATAATGTTCTGCATATTTAGGTAACTATCCTTAGATTTTGCAGGACCGATGCAAATAGCTTCATCCGCCAGCATTACGTGAAGTGCTTCTCTATCTGCTTCCGAGTACACCGCAACTGTTTGAATTCCCATTTCCCTACAAGCACGAATAATTCGGACAGCAATTTCCCCTCGGTTTGCTATTAAAATTTTCTTAAACATCGCAACTCTCCTTGTTTCGTCCATTTATATACAAAATGAATTAGTAATGAATCTGATTTTACGGATTCTATATTCACCTTGTCATGAATCAGAATCTATCCGATAGCAAATGTTAAGATAGCTTCTACAGCAATTTGATCCCCTACGGAAGCTACCGCAGTACCGACACCAAAATTTCCCTTGCTTTTCGTAATCTCTACTTCCAATTTAAGTACATCTCCAGGTACAACCTGCCGTTTAAATTTAACTTTATCCATGCCGCCAAAGTAAACAATCTTTCCTGCGTTTTTTTCCACACTCAGCATAACCACTGCTCCGGTTTGTGCGAGGGCTTCCAGAATAAGTACTCCCGGCATGATTGCCTTTCCAGGAAAGTGACCTAGGAAATGCGGTTCGTTCATCGTTACGCATTTCCTTCCTATCGCATGCTTCCCGGGATCCAGCTCATCAATACGGTCTAATAGCAAAAACGGAGGCCTATGGGGAATTAATTTTTGTATCTCATCACAATTTAACATATAATAGCATATCCTTTCTAGCAATTTCTAACAGTGAGAATTCCAAAAGATAAACTCTTACTATCAAAATCTTTTAATTTCGTTAATTAATTAAAAACAACGGTTGCCCGAATTCTACCATTTCTTCGTTATTTGTCAGTACCTTAATAATTTCCCCGTCAAATTCACTTTCAATTTCGTTCATCAGTTTCATTGCTTCGATAATGCACAAGGTTTGACCTTTTTTTACTTTATCTCCGATTTTAACAAAGGGGGGCTTTTCCGGTGATGCCTGTGTATAAAAAGTACCAACCATCGGAGAAAGCATTTTTTTGCCACATATTTCCTCCTGTTGTTTTTCTCCTGCATCTCCGGTTGTTATAGCAGGAGATTGGATTATGTTTACGGCAGGCATAGGATTATTAGCATACATTTGTGGTGTAGGAATTTGTGCCGCCGTTACCAATGGAACTTTTGAGCCCTTTTCCATGCAGATACGAATTCCCTCTTCCTCAATTTCAAGCTTCGTTAGTTCGGTATTGTTCATTTCCTTCATTAGTTTAAGAATTAACTGATAGTCCACTATGACACCTCCATATTTTTAAACAAAAGAGTTGCATTATGACCGCCAAAGCCCAGTGAATTGGACATAGCATAGGAAACCTTTTCAGTTCTTCCGACGCCCGGCACATAATCTAAATCACATTCTTCATCACTAACGTTTAAACCAATTGTGGCAGGTATAAAGCCTTCTTCAATAGCTTTAATACAAACTATTGCTTCAACAGCCCCTGCTGCTCCGAGCAAATGTCCGATCATTGACTTCGTGGAGCTTACTGGGATACGATATGCATCCTCTCCCATAGCTTTTTTTACTGCTATTGTCTCTAATTTATCATTGATTGGGGTGCTGGTTCCATGGGCATTAATATAGGATATATCCTTTGACGTGATATTTGCTTCTTCCATCGCAAGTTTCATTGCTCTTGCGCCGCCATGACCATCCGGTGACGGAGAAGTGATATGGTAAGCATCACAGGTTGCACCATATCCAACAACCTCAGCATAAATCTTCGCGCCACGGGCTTTAGCATGTTCATATTCCTCAAGCACAAGGATTCCTGCCCCTTCCCCCATTACAAAGCCATCTCTTTCCTTATCAAACGGTATGGAGGCTCGCTTTGGATCGGTACTGGTTGATAATGCTGTTAATGCAGAAAAACCTGCAATTGACAAGGGCGTTATTGAGCCCTCGGTTCCACCGGCTAAAATGATATCCGCATAACCATGTTTGATACTGCGGAATGCTTCACCGATACTATGCGCACCGGTAGCACAAGCTGTTACAATATTCGTACAGACTCCCCTTGCACCGTATTTTATTGCAATATTACCGGCTGCCATATTGGTGATAGTCATAGGGATGAATAATGGGTTAACGCGTCTTGGTCCTTTTGCAATCAGAGTCTTTGTTTCCTTTTCAATCATACCGATTCCACCAATACCAGAACCTACAATCACTCCAAATCGATCCCTATCAGTATCCTCTAAATCTAACTTTGAATCCTCGAATGCTTCCTTGGCTGCAGCTATTGAAAATTGTGAAAAACGATCCATTCTTCTAGCTTCCTTTGCATCCATATAATCCTTTGGGTCAAAATCTTTTACTTCGGCGGCTGTTTTTACTGAGTAGCCTTCCGTATCAAATGTTGTTATTAAATCGATACCGCATTTTCCTTCTTTTACACTATCAAAAAATTCCTTGACGCTATTACCTATTGGTGTGATTGCGCCCATCCCAGTTACAACTACTCTATGAATCATAAATTAGTATCCTCCTATCTATGTTACATTACCATGCCACCATCCACTTGTATCACCTGTCCAGTAATATAATTTGCTGAATCTGAGGCTAAAAAGCTTACTGTGCCTGCGATTTCTTTGGCTGTACCAAAACGTTTGAGTGGAATACCTACTATGCTTGCTTCCTTTACCTTATCTGGTAAATGCACTGTCATATCTGTTTCGATAAATCCTGGTGCAACTGCATTCACGGTAATTCCCCTGGAAGCCAACTCCCTTGCCACGGCTTTGGTTAGTCCGATAACTCCTGCCTTTGAGGCAGCATAATTTGCTTGCCCAGCATTTCCGGTGATTCCTACAACCGAAGATATATTAATAATCTTGCCGCTTCTTTGCTTTAGCATTACACTCGATGCATATTTCATACATAAAAAAGTACCTTTCAAATTTATATCAAGAACACTGTTAAAATCTTCCTCAGACATCCGCATCAGCAGATTATCCTTCGTAATTCCGGCATTATTTACCAATATATCCAATCTTCCGAAATGTTTTACGGCTGACTCGATAAGTCCCTTTACTTGTGCTTCCTTACTTATGTCTGCCTGTACTGCAATTGCTTCACCACCGGCATTCTTAATTTCATCAAGTAGTTCCTCTACCTGTGCGATGCTATTACGGTAATTAACTACTACTTTAGCACCATTCTGGGTAAATTGCAAAGCAATTGCTCTGCCGATTCCTCTTCCTGCTCCGGTTATCACTGCGATCTTACCACTTAGCATACTTTACCTTTCTATTTTGCTGCCTGTAATGCCTTGGCAGTAGCCTCTAAAGAAGCCATGTCCTCCACGTTATAGATACCGATTCCCCGTTCAATCTTTTTCACAAAACTTGATAAAGTTTTACCGGGTCCGATTTCAACAAAAGTCCTTACTCCGTCATCAATCATCTTTCTTATGGTTTGCTCCCATAGAACGCTGTTCATCACTTGTAGGAACAACAGCTCCTTCACTTCTAGGGTGCTTTTAATGTAGTCTGCATTTACATTGCTAATAATGGGTGTCTTTAGGTCACCTAAATTTAAGCTTTCCAACTCTTTTTTAAGTTTCTCAGCGGCCGGTCTTAACATCGATGTATGAAAAGGAGCACTTACTGAGAGATCTACAATTTTCATAGCTCCTTTATCTTTTGCTAGTCTTGCTGCTTCAGCTACAGCCTTAATCTCACCACCTATGACAATTTGACCGGGACAGTTAAAATTAGCCGGCTCCACAATGCCGAAAGACTGTGCTTCCAGACATGCTTCTCTTACCTTATCTGCGGATAAGCCTAAGATAGCACTCATTTTACCGATTCCCTCAGGAACTGCTTCTTGCATGAATCTTCCACGTTTTCTGACTAAGGGCACTACTTGGGATAAAGAAAATGCTCCACTGGCCGTTAATGCTGAATACTCACCAAGACTTAAGCCTGCTACTACCTCCGGAACGATTCCATATTGCGATATGGCCCGATATGCCGCGATTGACATAGTTACAACCGCAGGTTGGGTATTCTCTGTAATATCCAATTCTTCTTTTCTACCCTGAAAGACAAGTTGTGTCAAATTCATGCGCAAGCATTCACTTGCTTCCTCAAAGGTTTGCCTACATATAGGGAAAAAATCATAGAGTTCTTTTCCCATACCGACATACTGAGAACCCTGCCCTGCAAACAAAAATGCAATCTTTCCCATAGTTACCTCCACTCTTTTTGAAGTAACTGCTCTGCTTCACTAAGCATTTCAGTAAGAATTTCTTTCGCACTTTGCTCTTTATTAACCAGAGCTGCAATTTGGCCGGACATAACGCTGCCGTAATCCATATCACCCTCCACAGCAGCCTTAGCCAAAGCTCCCGCTCCTAATTGCTCAAGCTCTTCGACAGTTGCCTTCGCTGCTTCTAACTCTATAAATTTACGGCTCAATTTATTCTTTAATATTCGAACCGGATGACCTGTACTGCGCCCTGTTACTACAGTATCGATATCCTTAGCATTCAAAATCTTTTGTTTATAATTAGGATGCACGGTACACTCATATGCAGAAAGAAAACGAGTTCCTACCTGGACTCCCTCAGCTCCCAGCATAAATGCTGCAGCTACACCTCTTCCGTCACCGATTCCTCCAGCTGCAATAACCGGAACGTCAACTGCATCTACGACTTGTGGTACAAGTACCATAGTGGTTAATTCACCAACATGTCCACCAGATTCTGTGCCTTCTGCAATGACTGCATCCGCTCCACTACGCACCATTCTTTTTGCTATTGCTACAGACGGAACCACAGGAATTACTTTAATACCATGCTCTTTCCACATTTCCATATATTTTCCAGGTGCTCCGGCTCCGGTTGTGACTACCTTAACGCCTTCTTCACAAACCATAGCAGCAATTGCATCCGCATTATCACTAAGTAACATAATATTAACACCAAAGGGCTTATTAGTTAATGCCTTCGCTTTTCTCACTTCTGCCCGTACATAATCAACCGGTGCTGTTCCTCCAGCAATAATCCCTAGTCCCCCAGCTTCCGATACGGCAGCCGCCAAGGAAGCATCTGAAATTCTTGCCATAGCACCCTGAAATATAGGGTATTCAATATTCAATATTTCGCATATTCGTGATTTCATACTTATTTTAATCCTCCTGCTTTTTAGGAGG
>Ga0123338_10003662_pt1 | contig 13731 bp, 14 predicted proteins | sample grotaG_FD_89793 | JGI IMG/M metagenome (GOLD analysis project Ga0123338, IMG submission 89793) | Glacier valley bacterial and archeal communities from Borup Fiord, Nunavut, Canada, to study Microbial Dark Matter (Phase II) -... | ecosystem: Environmental > Aquatic > Freshwater > Ice > Glacier ... | reverse complement strand
ATAAGCTGGGCTTTTCTCAGAGATGATATAAAATGCGTATCAGCAGAAACAGATGAAACAAACGCTGCTTCAATACGTGTTGTTGAAAAAAATGATTTCGAACAATTCGATAAGAGAAAGAATATGATATGGTGGAGAAAACTTAAGCCTTAATTTTTAACACAGTGAACAGCTGAAGGCTGAAGGCTGAAGGCTGACAGCTGATAGCAAAATCATCAAATAAGTATTAACACAAACAGTTTTTAATAATCAATCAGTATCCCGGTATAATTCTGCGGGGTAATTTTCTTTAGTTCTTTTTTTACAGTAACCGGTACCGTTAGTCCGTCTATGAATTGGTGAATCTTTTCTTTATTAACATTTCCATTACCTCTTGTCAGTTCTTTTAATGCCTCGTAAGGTTTGGGATAATTCTCCCGTCTCAAAATCGTCTGGATTGCCTCTGCGATTACAGCCCAGTTGTTTTCAAGATCTTCAATAATTTTAGTTTCATTCAACAATAATTTTATCAATCCTTTCTCGATAGATTTTATAGCGATCATAGTGTGAGCAAACGGCACACCGATATTTCTTAAAACAGTGGAATCGGTAAGGTCGCGCTGCATGCGGGAGATAGGCAGTTTAGAAGATAAATGCTCGAAGAGCGCGTTAGCTATACCCAGGTTACCTTCAGCATTTTCAAAGTCAATTGGGTTAACCTTATGCGGCATAGCGGAAGATCCCACTTCACCTTTCTTTACTTTCTGTTTAAAGTAATCCATGGATACGTAGGTCCAGAAGTCACGACAGAGATCAATCAAAATATTATTGATCCTTTTCATCGTATCGAAATGTGCCGCCAGTGTATCGTAGTGTTCAATCTGAGTGGTGAATTGTTGTCGTTGCAACCCCAGTGTGCCTTCCACAAATTCATTGGCAAGTTTAACCCAGTCTTTTTTGGGGAATGCCACATGATGCGCGTTAAAGTTTCCCGTGGCACCACCGAATTTTGCAGTAAAAGGAATATGTATAAACAGTTCTACCTGGTTTTGAATTCTTTCCACGAAAACCATTATCTCTTTACCCAGTCTTGTCGGACTGGCGGGCTGTCCATGTGTTCTTGCAAGCATAGGTACATTCTTCCAGTCTTGCGCCAGCACCTGTAACTGCTGATTTAAAGTTAAAACCAAAGGAAGGTATTCAATCTCTATAGCATGCTTCCAGGCAAGTGGTACCGACGTATTGTTGATATCCTGCGACGTCAGTGCGAAGTGAACCCATTCATTACCTTCTTCCGCGAATGTGTCACTTAGTTTAGATTTTAGGAAGTATTCTACCGCCTTAACATCGTGGTTGGTGATTTTTTCAGTCTCTTTAATTTGCAGGGCATCATCAAGGCTAAAGTTTTCTCCTACAGCTTTAAGAAATTTTTTCTGTTTAACAGTAAGATCAAAGAATTTTTTATCAGCAAGAAAAAGAAAGTATTCAATTTCCACCATCACACGGTATTTCATCAGTGCGTATTCGGAAAAATAATCTTCCAGGTGATGCACCTGTTTACGGTAACGACCGTCAATTGGCGAAATAGCGGTAAGTGTATTAAGTTCCATGGCAATATTTAATAAGCATGAAATATTAAATGGCAATGTACTTTTGTAAAATTAGATTAAAGTGTTGAGAGATGAAGGAATATTAAGATAGCTGGATGATAAGAAAGAAACTGGCAATCAAACAACTGATCACTTTATTTATTGTTATTAAAAAGAAATAGAAACATTGCAAAAAAAAATCAGGGTAGGGGCGGTGAGTTACCTCAATACAAAGCCATTGGTATATGGTTTTGAACAGGGGATGATGAAAGAGGAAATAGATCTGATCAATGATTACCCCTCACGTATCGCGGCAATGTTGCTGAACGATGAGATTGATGTAGGATTGGTGCCCGTTGCCATCATTCCTGAATTAAAACACTGGCATATCATTTCCGATTATTGTATAGGCGCCGAAGGTGAAGTAGCTTCGGTATGTTTGTTTAGTGAAACGCCGCTTGAGAGTATTAACAAGATATTGCTTGATTACCAAAGCAGGACTTCCGTGGCCCTCGCTAAAATACTGATACGTGAATATTGGAAGATCAGCCCCGAACTTATCAACGCGGGAGAAGACTATCGTGATTTTATTAGAGGCAGCACCGCCGGGCTTGTAATTGGCGACAGGGCTTTACAGCAAAGAAAGATCTCTCCTTATGTGTACGACCTCGGCGCTGCCTGGAAAGCCTTTACCGGTCTGCCTTTTGTCTTCGCCGCATGGATCAGTAATAAGGAACTGGATGCTGATTTTATAACACTGTTTAACCAGGCTAATAAAACGGGGTTAGATAATATCGATGAGGTGGTGCGACTGAATGCTTATGAATTGTTCGATCTGAAAAAATACTATACCCACCACATCAATTACTACCTGGATGACCCTAAGAGAAAAGGAATGAAATTATTTCTTGAAAAATTACCTGCGTTTCAGCCTGGTCTTTATTGAATCAATAACAGGTAAGAAGTCAGGAGTAAGGTTCAGGTAATATACGATCGCCATAAAGAGAGAAGAGAAGAGAAATGATTTACCGAACATTCCACTCCATCCGCCAAAATTCCTGGTTACATAATATACAATGGCATAAACGCTTATTGCACAGACAACGGCCCAGATAGTTTTTAAAGTAAATGGCTGCATGTTGTATTTTTTATAAATAAACAGGATGCGGATCATATTATAAATCGAAAGAGAAATAATGTTTGAATAAGCCGCGCCCATTATTCCATAATGCCTTACAAGAAAATAATTCAGTGGCAATGCCAATGCTGCCAGTATCATACCGGCATAAAATTCAAATCGCCAGGAGGGGGATGTGTACAATAACTGGCTGTTGACACCCGTTCCCATATCTATAATTTTAGTGATGCCGAGAATAAGAATTACATACTTACCTATCTCATAAGCTTTGTCTATGTGAAATAATTTATAAGCATCATCAAGGTTAAGCCAGATATTAAAAAAAAGAAAGAGTGAAATGATCAGCAGGTTAATAGAGCTGCGAAAGTAGATGCGTCTGATCTCACCATAGTTCATATCCTTCCATGCCTGCGCCATATATGGAGTTGCAATGGATACCATGCTGCGTTGCGGCACCTGTACTACCGTTGCGATAAATGAACTTAAAGTAAAAATGCCCAGTTCAGCCGCTCCCCGCTGACTGGTTATAACAATGCTGTCTGCCTGTTGCGCCAGGGTAAACACAACAATTCCCACGAAAATATATAAAACGAAAAGGCCCATCTCCCTGCCTTTCTTACGCGTTACAGAACTGATCCTGAACACCAGTTTCACCGTTGCGGACTTTTTCAGATAGAGATAAAGTATCAATACCGTAACACCATAGATGCATGTAAATAATTTAATAAAAACATCAAAAGATATTACTTTAAAAATATACAAAACGATCAGTATCGTGGTACACATCCTTACCGCACCTTCTCTTAGAAAATTTGGGAACACGGTTCGTTTATATACAGCGGCATGTGCCTCCAGGATAGAAAAAACCAGGTAGAAAAAAGTAAATGGAAAGAGCCAGAAATAATAATTAACCAGCTGCGGTGAATTCTCCGAGAACTTTTGAATAAACAACGGTTTAAATATAATACCACCGGCAATCAACAGCACAAATCCAATCATCGCGATCGTAAAAGCAAGCGCCAGTAAATCGTTTTCATTCTTCTTCAGTCCGTCGTGATAATAAGGATAAAACCTGCTCATGATACTAACCACGCCCAGGCAGGCAACAGAATAAAATACCAGGTTGATGCTGGTCATCGCCTGTATCAATCCGTATTGTTCAGGATTAAAAAATCCCTGCCTGGTATATAAGAAAGTATTAAGGGCGCCGAAAGCAAAGCCTATATAAATAAATACTGAGGATGAAATGCTTTGCTTCCGGATATCTCCCATGCAATTAAAATTTATTCAGGACCTCAATAACCTGTAGCACATCTGAAGGTGTGTGAAAGTATGAAATCGGTAAACTTAAAGTAGTTTGGTGAATTTCCTCGGAGACGGGTGTTAATTGTTTATCCAGAATCCCTGCCATAGCTTTTTGTTTATTTGGTGGCACCGGGTAGTGGATCTCTGTTTTAATATTTTGTTTCAACAGGTATTCTTTCAACGCATCTCTCCGCGGGTGGCGGATGTTAAAGATATGATATACATCAAAGTAGTCGGCATCAACCACAGGCATGATATAATCATCTTTCAAACCCTGCAGGTACAAGGCTGCCAGCGATCTTTTGTGATCGTTGATCTTATCCAGTCGCTGTAGTTTTATAGAAAGAAAAGCCGCCTGCACTTCATCCAGCCGTGAGTTATAGCCTATTTCTTCGTTGTAATATTTAGCCGATGATCCGTAGTTACGAAGGTTACAGATCAGTGTATGCAGGTTCGTATCATTACAGGTAATAGCGCCTGCATCAGCCAGTGCGCCCAGGTTTTTGGTGGGATAAAAACTGAATCCGCCAAGCTCACCAAAGTTCCCTGCCTTAACTCCTTTAAAAGTCGCGCCATGAGCCTGTGCACAATCTTCAATGATCTTTAGATTGTATTTTACCGCTATGGCTTTTATTTTATCCATACTGCATACTTTGCCATACAAGTGTACCAGCATGATAGCCCTGGTTCGTGGAGTGATTTTTTCTTCAATTTTATCGGGATCGATATTGTAAGTTCGAATGTCAGGCTCTACTAGCACGGGTTTCATCTGGTTATGCAGAATGGAAAGAATGGTAGCAATGTAAGTATTTGAAGGGACGATTACTTCATCTCCTGCAGCAAAATTCAGCGCTTTGAGAGAGATGGTAAGCGCGTCCAGGCCGTTCGCGACCCCTATGCAATATTTGGTGCCACAATAAACAGCAAATTGCTCTTCGAAAGTTTTTACATTTTCACCTAATATGTACCAGCCACTTTTGAGCACTTTGTCAAAAGCCTCGCGATATGCTGTGAAAAAAGATTCGTTGGCTTTACCCAGGTTCTCATATTCAATCATTGCCATAAGATGCAAAGATATAATCGTTCTGGTTAAAATATTCAGAAGCCAGTACCATCAATATGGCGTTGGAAGAAAAGGAGTGCATGGTATGCCAGTCTTCCGGTTCGATGATAAGGCATTTATCGGGTCGGTCCAGTGAGTATTCAGTCTGAATTTTGCTATCGTTATTCCAGATCCGGCAGGAACCCTGCAGACAGATAGCAGCCTGCCGGGTGATATGATGGCGATGGCCTCCACGTACCGATTCATCAACACCATAGATATAGAAGATCCTTTTAATATCGAAAGGAACCGTTTTTTCAATGACAGTAAGATTGCCTCGTTTGTCAGTAAAAGTTTTGAGGTCTATTAAATAAGCCATTCTTTAATCGCCGGTTTTAGTATGATCCTTGAAAGGTAAGTAAAAAATATCCGCTGGTTGGTGTACATGAAAATGGGTAGTGAAATTATAATTTTTCAGCTGGAATGCAGCAAGAGGATATCTCGCAAAACCATGCACCTGGTCAATGATAAATTGCTTCAATACTTTCAGTTTTGATGGAGATACTTTCAAAGCGCCATTGGCATTTAATAAAGGATATTTTTGTTTGATGTCCTCTGCAATCTGCATCAGGTTGTTTATATATGGGAAGTAAAACAGTTTTTTTATTTCAGCGCCGATCTCATATAATGGACCGGCGAGAGAGAATTTGATGTTGGTAAAAAACTGCACTCCATGAAAATGATAGAAGATAACTTTATAATGGGTGTGGTTTTTTTTGTCTGTAAGTTGTAAGCCTGATTTATTTATAAAATCATACAGCATCAGGTTCCATGGCGCAAGGCCACCACCCCGATGTTGCATCACGTGCACACAATCAAATCTTGTTGTCCAGTCATCAAGGTATTTCTGATCACCGAATTTTCCATCTTCCAGTCTGCCATAACACCATTCAAGACAGCGATCCTTCCACCAGTTTAATACTTTAAGACCATCTTCATTGTTCCTGAAGCACATAAACTGTACGCAATAAATACCGCTGTACCACGACTGGTCATAAATTTTCGGATAGCGGTGTTCGCTGATCAGAACGGATTTATCACCCATCTCCTCAATCAGTATCGCAGGATCGTTGTAAAAGATCATGTCGGCATCAAGGTAAGTGCACGCTGTAAGATTGTATTGCTGCAGGCAATATAAGATAGTAAAAGGAGTGCTCGTCCAGCAATACTCTGCCATGGATCTTGTTGGCTTAATACTTAACAAAGCAGGTGATTCAAAATCCTGTAAGGAAATAGTGGTAAGATGAGGAAGGGGATTAGCTTTCAGATAAGTATAACAGTCATCATCAAATGCGAATGCATACAAATGAAATGCAGGACAAACGCTATCAAGTGACTGATACATCGCCAGTCCGCGTGACAGATAATTTGTATTAAAGAGCGTGCAGAAATTAAGCATTGATATGGGCGAATATTTTATTGAATTGTTTCTTCATTATCACCAGTGGGAGTTTAAGCTTTTCTTTTTTCAATTGTCGCATTACTGCTTCTTTACATGCGGAAAAAATTTTATCAGGCGATTGCTGCAAGGCAAGGTCGCATATTTCCAGGGCAAAGCCATACTGCCTTTCCAGTAAAGCAAAGACATACAACAGTAAAAGGGAGCGTGGATTAGTGTTTGATGGATTTTGCAGATAAGTAAGCTCTGCCCAGCAGGGTGATTTCCTTACCATCCGGTTGGTGAGGAAAGCGCCGAATGTTTTGATATACTGTTCGTTCAATCGTTGTGTGCCCTTTACTTCCATGGAAGAAAGCCAGTAACCCCTTTGGTTCATCTGCTGCATGATAGTAAATAATTTATCTTCTCCCGTATAAGCATCCATAATACCGGGTTCAAATTCGGCGGCTAAAATATTATTACGCACAGGGTCGGTCACGCTAAGGAACAACCGAAGATCGGTACCCTGTGTATCTGTTTTAAACCAATCGATGTAACTGATGCCCGCGGCGACCATCGCCTGCTCTACGGTAGTTGCTTGCAGCGGGATTGTCTTTTGTATTTTGAAAAGAGATTTAAATACCCAGGGTTGCAGTTTTTCCCAATCAGGTTTTAGAAGGCTTGAACAGAATGGAGAAGCGGTAAGGTTGAAATCAGCCGTCGGTGATGGCAGCGCCGTAACGATCCGGTTAACAACCAGCAGTCTTTTGTATCCCGAAGCCTGCTTTTCACTCACGTTGAATTCCCGGTCGTCGGCATCAAAGGCGATACAGACAGCGTATGGCGCGATCTTATTCCACTTTTTATTTATTTCTCCTGAAGCCCCGATATCTATCAGCACGGGCGGCTTGTCTTCAAAGTAGGAAGTGGATAATATGCTTTCAATGATCTTCATGGTTTTATTTTTTCAGTTGCATCAAAAATCCCCGGTAACGAATTTTTCTTCCATCCAGATCAATTACATCTTCATTATCATATTCGCTTGCCAGTGAATATTTTCCGGCAAAGGCCTGTTTTACTTTTTCATAATCAAGGAACCAGCAGGGATAGGAAGCTGTATAAATTGCCGGTGGCACTTTTTGTACGGTGATCCTGTCGAGGCTTTTATAATTGTAAGGAGTGTTATCGATGAGGATGTAAGGAAAGTTAAATTGAACAAGCGCAGCAATCAACGAATAAGGCTGAGCCATGTATTGAATAGCGCAGGAGATAATCAGCAGGTCGGCAGGGTGGGTAGTATGCGCTTCCTTTATTGTTGAAAAAAACTGGAGCTTATCATCCTGGATATCGTTGCGACCGGCTTCTACAAAACCTTTTTGTTCAACAATGTTCCAGTGAAGATTCTTGATATCATCCAGGATTTTTTTATGCTGAAAGTAAGTACTCCCCAGTGACCCGCCATAATCTATTACACTGATCTTGTTATCATTCTTTAATGCTACCCACAGAACGGTTGATAACAATGGGTAAGAATAAGTTGCTTTATAAAATAGTACCGAGTCTTTTTCAAATACCGCATCACCGTTTTTAACTTTAAGAATGGAAGTCTTTACTTTAGTGAGAATATTTGCAGCATCATAACCGGTACATTTTTGCTGCGCCTGTTGCCAGTTAGGATAATTGCCCGACCAGCCGGTTCCTTTTTTAAGGAATAATTTAATTCTGCTTTTAATTAAGCTAAGCATTGTAGAATTAAGCAGGTTTATCAAAAGAATAAATGAGTGATTTATTTAAATGCATCTATTATCAGGGAAGTATAATTTAATTGCCCCCCGTTATTTCTTTCATCAAAGCGTTTGGAACGGTGGATCATTCCTTTTGATGGATCCCACTCATTATAAATAAATGCTCCGTTTTCATCAAAATATTCCAGCAGCTTCACCTTAAATCCAGCATCACAGAAAACTTTAGATAGCGTTTTGTAAGTATATAAAATTTTATGATCATCAGCACCTGCGCCGCTTCCGCCTGGTTTTACATAATCTATGTATTCCTGTTTATTATGATAGCCATCTGGTACTGCAATTCTTGCATAGCCCCCTTTCATAATATATCTGTAGCAGGTTTTTGCGGCTATTAATCCTTCTGAGGGTGTTAAGTGTTCCCAGACATGCTCGGCTAAAATTGCTTCTACCGATTGTACTTTTAAAAAGAGTTTCCACCTTTCAGGCTTTAGCAGATTTAAGGTATGAACGTCTGTGGGAATCCAGCCATCCTCAAAAACACCACTGGCGCCCACTACTATCCTGGGGGGAGTATTTTTTTTTAATGCATGTTTTAGTTTAACAGCACCTTTTATAGCTTTAAGAAACCCAATTGCTGAAGCCATAATTTTTGACAAATATAAGTATTCTGAATATTCAATACGGTAGGTAAAGCGAGTCCTTAACTTAAGAAGAGGATTTATTTATAATACTACGTATTGCCTGCTTTATGTGGTGACCTAAAGACTTTTTAAGTATACTCCTGAAATAATCAGCAATAATCATTTTAGCTTTCGCATCTTCAACAGCATTTATTTCTTTCAGGTTAAAGCTCCCGGTAAGTTCCTTAGCCTCCCATAAATTCCGCTTGCCGCTATGGGTGCCACTGCCATCAAATCCTATGTTTCGGACAAATGAAACAGCTGGATATAAAGTTAGTTTTTCTTGTAAAAATGCGGAAGCATACCACCTGATCGCCCAGGAATTATTCCTTCCAGCTATCTGATCTTCTAACATTTTCAGGTAAGGATAACTGTCATAGAAGTTAAAATCGTAAAACAATTTTTTTTCAGTAAGATTATTGAGTAGTAAAGTGCCATTGGGTTCAAAAATATCCCAGGCACGTTTCCAGGTAGCCCAACCCCAGCAATCAGCACCTTTAATAAAAAATGTTTCTGGTAACAAACCTTTTACAGGATATATATAACCGGAGATGCAGGAAACAAAAGCGTTGTTTTCATAAAGCGTTAAAGCTTCATTTAAAAAGTTTAAAAAATAAGGGGAAGTTATCATGTCATCTTCAAGCACTATAACCTTTTTGTACTCATTGACGGTGTTAGTTACACCTTCAATTATTGATTTGGCAAGGCCTTTATTATGTTGGGCGATTACTACCTTCTTATTTTTAAACCTTACTTCTTCTTCAGCTATTTTTTTTACCTGTGATGTTTGTTGAATATCTTTTTGTGATGCCTCTTGCTTTACTCCATCAATATAAATAATCAGCTCCGATTGCTTTGCAAGGTAATTAGCCGCTAATGCATCCAATGTTTTCTTTAAGTGAACCGGACGATTGTAAGCAAAAAGTATTATGGGCGCGAGTTGCTTTGAATTCATGATGTTGATTATATTTTTCACCAACGTAATTATACCCTTTCTCAGCTTATTATTAAAATATTATTAAGTAAAAGTCTGGAATGCTTGTAGATTCAATTGTTTTTACATTTATTTGTTATCAAATAATCCCTCCCTTATGAATAGAATTTCTTCAGTGGCCACGGTTGTGTTGTGTGCTATTTTTTTTCTCTCGCTAATTAGCTGTACAAAAGAAATTATCAAAGAAACAGTTGTGCAAAAAGATTCCATCATTGTAAGAAGGGATTCTATTATCATCAAAAAACAGGATGTTGCAAAGTTTTTAAAAAAGAAATGGTCGTTGCAAAGTCACGAAATTGAGCAGTATGCAGCTGGTCTACTGGTTAATAAAAATGTCGAAAATTTTGTCTCCAATAACTTTTACGTAGAATTTAAAACAGCGGGAACTTATACATCAGTTGACAGAGGAGGTACCACTAATGGAACCTATGAACTACTGGATGATAACTATTACGTGCTAGATAAAGGTACAGTTAACGAAAGATATTACTATATACTAACTATTTCCGAAACTGCATTTATAAACAGAGGACCGTTCACAAAGACCAACCAATTACTGACAAACTATTTATTCAGTGCTTACTTTAAAAGCACGTTGTAATATATTGAACGCAGGAGACTATTAATAAAGTCTCCTCTATTTATTCGTAAATTAACTTGAGCCTTATTGATGAAACGATTTGTTTCTTTGTAATTTTATAATACTTATCTTAACCTTGATTGAGTATTATTGAAAATAATTACCACTCATAATTTTTCCCACACGCCAGTTTTGGTAAAAAATTTTACGTAAGGACTTAAAGCAATCTTATTGTAAATCAATTTGAAATCTGTTTCAAGGGTTTTCCGTAGTTCAGCAAAATAATACTCCCTGTCTGAATTGTCTATTACAAGGTAGCCTCCTTTCTTTAATTTTGTAACACTTTGCCATGCACATGACGGGCGTGCTCTTCCATCTACCAGAACAACATCAAAGTATTCATCGGGATATTTATCGATAAACCTGGCATAAGCCAAAAAGGTATTGGTTGCAAACGCAGGATCTTTCGAAAAATAATCTTTGGGTTTCGAAGGATTGAGTAAAGCTGTGTTGATATTTGCTTCGGGAAACACAAGATTACCATTCCACTTGCCAATGTTTTTTCTCTTAATTATATCTTGAAGTAACATAAACCATTCATTATTGTGTTCAACAGTCACAACTTCGTGGGCTCGGTTTACAAAGAAGAGGGTAGATCCTCCTCCGCCATATTCAAATACTTTACTGCTTGAATTAACATACTTATCTAAAATTGAAATTACCGGAAATGTTATCCAGGGCTGTTCATCTATTATAGAATTCTTTTTTAATTGAAGCGATGCCTTCCATTTTGAATAGAATTTAAACGTGTGGAGTATATCAAAATTTCTTTTGGATAATTGTTTATACAACTGAGTTCCATAAAGCACCGCAAATCCCTTAAGCATATTTGTCATCTTTAAGAATGCAATTTAATTTATTGAAGGAATCAATAGCAAGAGTTTGCAATTTACTTTGGTTTAAATCAAGTGCGGCTACGCATTCTCCAGCTTCAGCCAAACCTTAACCTTATATAGCCATCTTCCAAAAGAATTGCTAAGCAGTGAATGCAAAATCTTTAACCGCCATTGCCACGCTATCAGTTTAAATGACTTGCCATGGTGGATTTCAAAAACTTTTCTGCCTTCTTTTAAGGCTGATAAATAATCAAGCTCGGTTGTGCCACCAGGTGCAAATACTACCAGCGGTGTAAGTAAAAACACAAACGGCTCCCTGTAAATGCGACAAACGAAATCGTAATCCATGGCATTCTTCAAAGCCGTATCGTACAACCCGTATTTTTTATGCAATATTTTTTTTATAAACATACTCTGATGAGAGAGACTTCTCATCCCCCGGTATAACTTTAAAGGATCAAATGTTTTTCCAATAGTTACCTTCAGGCCGCCTCTTTGCAACTGGTATTTACCATGTAGCCACAAGATGTTCGGCTGTTCGAGAAATGTTGATGAAACAGTTGCCAGTATGGTATCATCATAATAATAATCAGCAGCGTTAAGCATGTTGACAATGTCACCGGTGGCTCTTTCAATACCTTTGTTAAATGCGTCGGCTATCCCTTTGTCTTTTTCGCTGAGCCATTTACGATAGGAAGGTTGAGCATTGGTCTTAAGGTAATGAGCGATTTCATTATTGGTTGATCCGTCGATTATCCAATGTTCATCCGGCAACAAGGTTTGGCTATCTACCGATGCTGTTGTTATCAGTAATTCCTGCAGATTATTAAAACAAATGGTTATAATTGATATGGTCATATACGATCACCTGTAAACAGTTTAAAATTTTAGCCGTTTAAAGCGGACTCCTGATAAACGCTTCTGCTTTTTTTGCAATGTTACCCCAATAAAATTTATTATAGAAACTGTCAGGAATATGAACAGTATGTTCCGATGCAACCTCTATCATCTTCATTGCAAAACTGCTCCAGTCATCATCGGGGATAATTTTTAACCGGCCACCTGTTTCGGCTTCCGTCACACCGATACTTCCATTGCTTGTTGAAACCACCATCGTATCGTACCCTAATGCTTCTACCATTTTTGTTTTTATGCCGCCCCCTTCCATAACAGGATTTATAAATACATCAGCGCCTTTGAAGTAGACAGTAATATCATCCACGAATCCCGCGTAAATAACATTCTTATCAGTATACTCTTTCAATGATTTCATATCGACGGGTAAACCCCTTCCGCAAATAATGATCTTATAATCGAAGCCGGATGCCAGCAGGATAGGATTTATTTTATACAATATATTCTTAACGGCATCGAGGTTAGGTTTATAATCCAGTGCGCCATTAAATAAAAAGATGGCACTGTTATTTTTAATCTGATGCCACTGATGAAGCTGCTGTTTACAAAGCTGCTTCTCTGCCGCGGATGGCGCTTTGTCTATTTCAATGCCATACGTTATTGTAGTACATTTTTCTTTATCCAGCCCGAATTCCTTAACCGCTAATGCCCTGTCGGTATCATGAATAAAAAAGTTATAGTCAGCATGACGATGCGTAGTTTGTTCATACCACCATAATATTTTCCACCACCATTTGCCAAGGCTCTTCCAACGGGTTGATTCAATATTATGTGAATGAATGATAAGCTTGATGCCGGTGAACTTCTTTAATAGCATTCCAAGCCAGCCATAATAAGGGTGCTCCAGAATAAGATGTGTAGCCGCCTGCTGTGTAATTATTTTTTTTATGGTGAAGAAGAGTAAAGGATCGATATAACGGTATGCTGCGACGGGTAAAACATTCAGGACTGTATAACCTTTGGCGTATTGCGGATCGTTGCTCTTAACCGTTACACATGTTAAATTGCATGTTGTTGAGAAGTATTGGTTGAAGAGGGCAATTCCTTTTTGTCCGCCTACTTTAGCGGGAAAGATTTTGTAGGGGACAAGGGAGATGACATTCATTTTTTTGAGAGGGCTGTATAGAAAATTTGTTCAGGTTAAGCAATGCCTTTGCCTGATCGCGCGCTCTTAACTTCTATCACAATTCCTGCAACCAGCATAACATATAATAAAATAGATAACCACATGGTAATCTTGTCACTAAGGATCACCGAACGCGGTTCAAAGATAAATGCTATTTTGTGAGAACCTGCCGGCACCGGCATTCCCCGCAGTAAATAATTAACCCTGGTGTAAGGTGTTTTCTTACCATCGATAAAAGCGTCCCAGCCATAAGGATAATATACTTCGCTGAATACGGCGAACTGGTTGCTGTTAGCATTGGACT
>Ga0123338_10003661_pt1 | contig 13732 bp, 15 predicted proteins | sample grotaG_FD_89793 | JGI IMG/M metagenome (GOLD analysis project Ga0123338, IMG submission 89793) | Glacier valley bacterial and archeal communities from Borup Fiord, Nunavut, Canada, to study Microbial Dark Matter (Phase II) -... | ecosystem: Environmental > Aquatic > Freshwater > Ice > Glacier ... | reverse complement strand
CCTTCATATACTTCATATTTTATATAATTTGAAAGGAGAATTTAATCTCCTTCATATACTTCATATTTTATATAATTTGAAAGGAGAATTTAATCTCCTTCATATACTTCATATTTTATATAATTTGAAAAGAGAATTTAATCTCCTTCTGGTTCTAATATTGCAGAAAAATGCCTGCAAAGTACACATTAGTTATTCCCATATTAATCATGCTATTCTGAACTTCACTATAGCATAATTAATTAACAAAATCTATAATTGCAGTAGAGTTATGTGTAAATTCTACTTCAAACGCATTATTATAAGATTCAATTGTAACTTCATGAAGCAAAAGAATGCTTCTATTGAATGAACATATTTTTCATACTTAATGTTTCTTGTAAATTATTAATTTCCTTACAAATCTTTGGTATCTCAGCTACAGCTAATGTCCTTATACCTTTCAGCACATGTTTCTGCTCGACAGCTGTTGCTATCTTTTCAAGTACCATCAGTATCTTTGCAAGGTCTTGATCTGACAATTTCATATACTCTCTACCTTCAATATTCTTGCCTATCAAGTAGCTGATATGCTCCAGTGAAGCAATTGCCGGCCACATGAATTCAAGCTTTTCCTGATTCCTTGGTATCTCACCCAATGCGGTATTATAAGCAAACTTTAAGTTTCCAAGATTTATTTCCATTTTTTCTTTTATCCACTGTGTATCATGAATATTACTATTCTCTTTATTAGCTTCCAGTCTGACTATTGCACGTGATTGACTGCGTATTAATTTTGTTATAAGTCCAGGCAGCCTGCTTGATGCTGATTTACGTCCTATCATATATGTTCCAACAAGCCCAATCATAGACCCTACTATTATATTCGTAATACGTCCGGTTATAAACTGGGATGGATCACTGATCTTTGTAGCCGCCTCTGCAAGTATTAATGCATTAGGTGTGATAAACATTGCTACAAGTGCATAGTTTCTTACTACAACAAGCTCTACTATCATGGTTAGAATCATATTGATTATTGCAACAAAAATTCCCGCTGGATGTAACGAAAGAATACAGGTTGCTATCAAAACTCCTATTATAGTACCAAAGCATCTCAAAATTGCCCTGTTAAAGGTTGCCATAATAGTCGTCCCAAACATTACAGCTGCACAGGATAGTGGAATCCAATAAGGCCTTGTAAATGGAAAGCAAAATGCTACTATGGCTGATATGGAAAGAACAACTCCATATCTGACCGAGTTGATAAAAACTATAAAGTCCATATCCATAGCCTTTATAAGCTTCATCCTTCGAGATGGTCTTACTGCTGTGGTGACTTCAGATTCAATCTCCTCCAATGGCATATTCATAAGCTTTTCTATGTCATAAATACTGTCTAATAACTTGTGATATTCACCTGCTGACTCGTTAGACAATCTCTTCAATTCAATTTTATTTTCTTCTCCATTTCCTGGTCTTATGCCTTTATACAATTCTCTTATCATATTGATGATTTCCTGAGAAATCTTGCTTGACCTATAAAAGGATACTTCAATAAGTTCAAGAAATAAATCATTCGCGTATTGATTTAAAAGCACAAACCTGTTAAATTTCATTTTATTCTTTTTTGATACAAATCCTGATGAAAGAGTTTCCTCTCCTCTTCTTAAAGCTTCAATCACCATCTGTCTTTTATTATTCATGTCTTTGGAACCAATAGCCTCACAAAAATTTCCTAATGATAAATAGACATCTTCAACAGCTTTTATCTCGGATTTATGCGGATTCTTAAACCAACCCACCATACTAAGAGCCCATGCAAACATTCCGCTTGCTAATACCACAAGAAAACGTAGAGGCGCCTGTGACGGATTGATTGGCATGCTTGTTGTTATTGTAAAGCTTAGTATAAAAAATATCGCTGCAGGACCTGGCACTTTTAATACGCCAAAAACAAACGTAGCTATAAAGCCTATTAACCCTATAATTAAAATTACAAGCCAGTGATATGGTGCCACAATGGTTCCGAGCCCTACTAAAAAACTAATAGTAACCGCTACTAAAAATATCTTTTTAACCCTAGATGCATAGGTTTCATTAAAAACGTACAGATACGTAAACCCGCCTATTCCACCTAACAATCCTAACTCAAAATTCCCCATTAAAATACCGATTAATACTGGAAGTCCTGCACATAAACCGGCACAGAATGCTTTCACCCATGGGGTAGGACCTTTTCTTAATTCAAATAACTGCTTTATCATAAGCTGTATATTTCTTTTGTAATTTACTGCGCTATTCTTGTCATTTTTCAAAATTCCTTATCCCCTTCTACGCTAAATCCTTAATCATTTTTTTAATAGTATTATTAAATGCCTCTAGTTCTTCCTTGCTGATACCCTCAATAGCTTCCCTCTCTAAGCTTTCTGCATCTTCATACCATTTAGGAAACTTATCACAGGCTTTCTCTGTCAGTCTTATAATCCTTTCACGTTTATCATTCCCCTCTTCCCGGATAACCCTTCCCAATTCCTCCATTCTTGTTAAAGTCCTCGTTATTGTTGGATTTTCCACGCAAAGATAATGGCTTAATTCAACCTGTGTACTTTACTTTTTTTCATGAAGATATAAAATTATCCCCCATTGCGAAGAATATAAGCCCATTGGAGAGATTTTCTCATTTAATTTATTAGTAAAATACCTTGCAAGTTGATTAATTTTATGACCATATAAATCCATATTTTTAATACTCCGTTGTAAGCAGGATCAGCAATCCAAAAAGAATATATTTTTTCAAAATCTTTATACTTTAACCTCCTCGGATATTGAAATTCCTATAAAAGCAAGCAATTAATAATTCTAAAACAAATTATTTACGAATATATATATACTAGTCCACAAGACAAGCTTATAGAAATGTAAAGACGTAAAAGCTGGAATCCTTAGCTTGATATAAAATAGGTATTTTATTTGGAATTATGTGAAAGTTTATTCTTGATTGATAACCTTTTGTTTCTAAATAACAGAATCTGCGGTTATTTTGTTGATCTTTTTGCGTCCTATAAGATTATTATGCTTCTCAAGATGCATACTTGTGTAAAGTGAAATAAATGCACTCATTCTCCAAAACAGTTAAAAACCATGTCTTTCAAGCATGGTTTTTATATAAAAAATAATATGTATTATATTAAAGGAGGAATCTGGTTATGAAAAGATTTGCAAAGCTCATATTGGTAGTTATCCTAACGTTTAGTATGTGCCTTGGTACTTTAAATACTTTCGCACCTACTATTGCAGTTGCAAAAGAAACGACTGAAGAAGATACCATGGCAACAAAGGATTATGTCCAACAACTTATTTGGTATTATGCCAACGGCCACACAGTAGACGTTCAACGCACATTGGAGAATTTTGAAAGATTTAGCAAGAAAAACCATACAACTGATGCCGAACAATGGAAAAAGATCATGGACTACTGGCAAGGTGTAGATAATGAAGATCCTGCATATTATACTGAATCCTACGACACAGAAAATACCGGTGCCAATATTCCTGCAGGTTTACCTGATGATAATTCTTTATGTATCGTCATTCTAGGTTTTAGATTAAAACCAGATGGTTCCATGGAGGATGAATTGAAGGGACGTTGTGATGCTGCAGTTCAACTTGCTAAGAAATATCCTCATGCATATATTGCTTGTACTGGCGGAGGTACTGCAATGTCAAATCCTAATGTTACCGAAGCTGACAGTATGAAAGCTTATATTACACAAAAGTATGGCTCTGAAATTGGAGATAAAATAATTGTTGAAAATAAATCAAAAACTACAGTTCAAAATGCACAATTCACATATGCCATCCTAGGTAAAGATTATCCGGAAGTTAAACATTTAGCGATGGTCACAAGCCAATATCACTTAAAACGTGGCTGCCTATTGTACTATACACAAATGTTGTTGAAAGCTTATGAAGCCGGAAATACTCCTATAGATATCGTTGGTACATATGGTTGGTATCGTGCAGATTTAACTTTTGAAGGCATCTCTATGGAAGCACGTAGCTTAGCTTCTTTAGCCGGTGTATCTATTGTCGGTCCAAGTCTATCTTTTGATAAATCTGTTCCTACTGCATTAGATGAAGTAGTAGTTGATAGAACTAATTTAGTTTATGGTGAAGATGTTAAAGTTATTAAAGCAACTGCTCATTATGCATTTGATGGTCAACCTATCCATATTAAACAGGATGTAACCAATAAAGTAACTGTCACTTATGATCCTACAATTTTAGGCCCTCAACAAGTCATAATATCTTATTGTGAAGGTGATATTACTGTTACTGCTAAAATAATGATAAATATCAAGCTTGAAAAGGCTTCATAAAGTAATTTTGATTTTAGTTTGTAGAATATTTTGTATTAAGACTCAATTAACATGATTATTGAAATCAACTAATTATAAGGTCAGCCAGAGGAAGATTTACCTGGTTGACCTTTATTTATTATCACTCATAGCAACTTCTACACTGCCTGAATCCCGGTGCATTATTCCGGGGTTCAAAAAGTGCTGCCTATCTTAGTTTGTGGGAACATAAAACACACATGAGAAAAAGGGTTAAATCTCTTTAACCCTTTGATTTCAAGCTATTTGAGCTCTATCAACGCAACGCACTCAACATGGCTCGAGAGGACAGCATTGATGTCACCGGCTGTTTTTATATCCTTACGTTCGTGGGAACATATCCATGGATTTTTGCCTGTTTTTATGTAATTGGACGTTCAGGGGAACATATCCATTATTGGTAGATAGGTAAGGGATCTCTGAAATACTCCCCTTGTCTCTACTGCCTTGAGTAGACAAAAATAATGCCGCTTGAACCTGGTAAGGCCTTGGCGGCAAATTATTTTTTCTTGAAAACAAATTATAAACTCTGAATTTTATCCGCATTAGGACTTCTATTTTGATAACAACATTTGGTGTCTGACCTCTCATAGGAGTGTTTCTAGCTTTTTAAGGAAAAACAAAATGACAAGACTCTCTAAAAAATCATCTCTCCTGGTTTATAACCGTCAGGCAATTCTTCTTCACTTAAGAATTTGAAATTGTCATCACGCAGTATTGGTAAAAATATTTCATATGGAATCCTAGGAAACTCACAGGCATAATCACTGGCTCCGAACCACTTACCCTCTTTGCTGCTCAAATTTAAATCTCTAGCAAATTTTGTATAGTTTGAGCAATCATGAACTACTAAATCCCACTTTTCTTCATCGGCTATTTTCATGAATTTCAGAGTTAATTCCCTACTCCAAATTGGAGATATATAGCCATGTCTGGAAATATACATGTTTTCCCCATAATAATTGTCTATGTTATTCTCATTTAAATGTAATTCTGCACAATTGATAAAATCGAGCTTTGTCTCTAAGATCGCTTTCTTTTTCTTAAAAAAAGCTTCGAAAAACTCAGGAGTCATTGGAGTTTCAATACCTACATTTTTAATAAATTTTTTTGCTATTTCAATATTTTCAATAACTTTGTCTGAACACTTAGAAGCACCCAGGTTGAAACGTATCTCGTTAAGACCGGCTTCACCTAATGCTTTCAATGTCTCTTCCGTAGCTAAAGTGCCATTTGTGTATAAATGTTGATAAATTTGAGCATCACTAAATTTCTTTATAACCGAATAGTATTTTTCAATTTCCATGAATGGCTCTAAATAAACGTAGGAAATGCCAGTGGGTTTCTGGTGGATAGAAAGAAGTAAATCAATATCCTTCTCATAAAATTTTGTGTCTCCAATTTCCCACATACCTTCGCCAATTGGAGGAATATCTTCTAGTTCTCCAAAATTATAACAGAACTTACACTCTATGTTACATTTGTTCGTTTTCCTAATTGCACTCAAACCGGTTCCCAACAGACAAGAACGACATCCTTTGGGGAATTTGCTTTCATTTCCCACAAAAAAAGTTCTATTCTCCAAAGTTTTCAAACTTCTAATTTCCGACATTAACGTATCATTTCTATAATCGATCGCTGCCTCAATTTGTGCAAAAGTAGAGAAAATGATTTCTTGTTGTTTTGTCATAAGTTCCTCATCCTCTGGCAATATTGAAAAAAATTCAAACCATATCAACGCGTCTTTCTTTGAAATTTTCATAATGTATCCTCCTCTAATTAATCTTCCTAAAGATTCAATTCAAATCTTCTTACTATATTTTTCACATATTCTTCTTCAAAAGACATACGCACTCCACATAGTCTGCTTGCTTCGCTTTCAGTTCTTGCGGCATAACCCGCCGGGCTTACACGCATGGCGGCTCCATTGCTATAGCTATTATACGGTTCCGGTTCATCATTGAATACCCACTGTGAGAACATCCCTCCATAACCGCAGCTCGGATACTTGCGGCCAATTTCCTGCATGTATTTGACCGTCATGTTCTCAAGAAGGGAGTAATAATCGCTGTCATATCCAGATCCGACAATTGATGGTTCTTTTATTTTCTCAGCTTCTATAATTGCCTTGGCAACGGCAAGAGTCATAACACTATCATCCGTTGGCTGACAACTGTCTGTAAATAACTCAAAGTCCTTATTTCTATGATTATGAAACTCAAAGCGAGAACCTACAATGTCTCCAATGATTGCACCTAACATCAGTTCTTCTTCCTTCCTTTATAATCACTATCAATGCGGTCTTTCCAATCAGCGTTGATAGACTTGCTCGCGCGAAGACTACAGATCGCTTCACTAACCACCTCGTAATTTAGTTGTGTACCTTCACCATCAGCATGATAGTTCGCAGCACGGTCGGCACCTATGCCAAAGCGGTCTGCAACCTCAACCGCATCAATGTTTGCACCCAAGAAAATAAAATCCCAGGCATATTTTTGTTTCTGCCGTTCTATCATCATCTTTACACGGTCTTCCTCACGGGTCCGCTTTATCCATTAAATCTAATTGATCATTGCCATATAGCGTAGTTAGATAAATAAGACGATTCTTCATCAGTTCAAGATTTGTGAGTTTTTTGCCACGGTTGTTCATTGTTTCAAAAGCAACAAAAACATCGTAATCGTCCTCAATCTCATGAATGTTGAACATTAACTGCAAAGTGAGTTTATGAAATAAATTTTCGATCCCCTCAATACCATCAGTAGCATACAATTTTACTAAGCAATCTACAAAGAACTCTTTTGCATATTTAAGATTTTGTGTGTAGTAAGTTTCATTAACAGCTCCGCTGTATGGCTCTTCATAAACCTTATACGTAAGGTAGTCAGCACTTGGATTATCTGTCTCATATCCAAACAAATAGGTTGTAATAAGGTTCTGTGGAGGGCGTTTCTGTGAAATATATTTTGAATTGATCACTTTTAAAGTTTGATAACAAAGGACAATTTCCTCGTCACTCTTTTCAGCATTGCATTCTAAGTTTTTGACGAAAGAAACTATCTCGTTTACAAGGATAGAGAAGGTAGTTAGGCGTTGCTGACCGTCAACAACATGGTAGGCCTTGTAACCCGAATCAATTAACCACTTATCATTATCCCAGCCTTTTGATTCAGACTTTGGTACTGCTTTTAGAGAAAGCAGCCCGGTATAGTGATATCGATCTTCCTGTAGATTCATTACTGAGTTGACAGATTTGATATCACCTCATGAAACCCAGTATTTTCAATGCTTTCAGAGTCTCACTTTTTCGACATCAAAACAATTGTTTCGACATGGCTCGAGAGGACAGCATTGATGTCTTTTGACCTGTCAGTTCTCGGAAACATATCCACCGTATTTTTTAACTCGAGGTTCAGGGGAACATATCAACTTGAATTATTTCATTTTTAAGCCTTGTCGATAGCTTCCTGAATAATCTTATGGCAACATAACCCTAGTGGATTGTTTTCTTTACAATTAGAATTTTTCATAGCTCCAGTCACAGCATTCACTTCTTTTACTGTTTTTGCACCGTGTTTAAGAACAGCTTCAATTACTTGTTCTTCCGTAACTTTACTGCAATAGCATGCATATTTAGGATCTGCATCCTTCTTAAACCAAATAGGGACATTAACTTGGTCTTGCAAGAATCTTATCCCATTATCTGCGTTATAGTAGACAACACTACAATTTTCATTCATGCAAATCTTATACTGCTCTCCTTCGATTGCCTTAAGATAATCTTCTTTTATTAAGTGCTCAACGGTTACTTTACTAACAGAAATTCCTTCTTTAATGCATACCGGGCAACTATCCTCAGTTTGTTCTATCTTTTGTGTATTGCACCCACAGCAACATTCATCATCAATCTCCATTTTCTTAACCTCCATACTTCATTATAATGTCTTTTTTAAACCAGGTAAAACTATCCCTAAATACTCCTGCCAATAATCATTATCGCCTTCCATATCATGAAGCCAATAGTACATTAGCAGTATTTCAAATTCCTGCTTTCTTCCTTTTGTGAAGGATTTTTTCGGCATCTTTCTATACAGAGAATCTAGATTAAAAAGATTACTTTTTTAGGACTTCAGGGGACAGTTATCAATTTTTATCTATTTATAAGCATTAAATAGGAAAAATTACTTATAATTGGGTATCAAGAACCTTATTTGCATAGAACATAAGAACTATACATCATCATTTCAATCCCCAACCTTCCCTAAGACCCTAGATAAAAGTTGATAACTGTCCCTTAGAATAACATATAAGTTGTCATCGTTCTTCAATTCAATCCCCCTCTTGCTTTTCTCCTTTATTCAGAGCATTATCGATTGATTTAAGATATTGTTTTGTGGTTGCGGTAGCCCCTGATACCGTATCAATTTTCGTGGTCTGCTTTTCAATAACTTCTTTGAACAATTCTGTATAGACTTCTTTTCTTAGTTCCTCTACAGGGATCATTGCGTCCCTGAGAATATCTATCTGCGAGATTTCGTGGTTCTTGATGGTTACCGCTAATTTATTTGACCTGAACAGAAATCCCGATTCCCCATAATACTTGCCGTCACTGAGCTCTTCAGGAGCGACATCGTTTATTGTAATATTCTTTATTTCTTTAAGCTCCATCATAAATGCAAATGCGGATACGGCACAAAGCAGAGTAATAACGCCGGCAGAAACACCGATAATTTTTAATATCTTCATAACAAACCCCCTTGATTCTTTTGGGTAGTGTCAGCATTCCCTGTGAATTGTTTCCGCCCAGAAAATGATGTCCTTCCAATTACGGAAGTCGCCTTCGGGCGCTTTTACTTTGTTAATGATCCACTTTTCAAAGGGATTCAGCGTTTTCAGCACCAGTTTACCGCCAAAGCAGGTGATTGCGCGAGGATGAATACGTTCAATGATCGGCTGGAGAGATTTGGGGCAAAACCAGCCGTCCATCTGTTCAATCGAGTTTCCAGATTCAGTTGGGCCGCATATAAAGATCCAAACAGGTAATTTTTCTAACGATTCGATGTTCTTTTTTAAAAAATGTACGACCTTCTTATGCCAACACCCAATATAAACCGAACTGCCGAGGATGACTGTGCTGTATAGAGTCAGATCGCTGACTGTACCGGCATCCAGTACATCCACCTGCAAGCCTTTTTGTCGGATTGTTACACCAATTTTTTCGGCGATCTCCGCTGTCGATCCCCGTTTTGACCCATAGACCACCAATATTTTCTTATCCATTTATAACCCCTCCCTTTTCAATGTCATGAGCGCATCCCGATATGAACGCAAGAATTAAGAACAGCAGTCCGATGCCCAAGGTAGATACCATTACCATACTGATGCTGTCTGGATTGGATATACCAGGCACAAATCCAAATATCGCAATTTGCAATGTATAAAGTATAAGCAGGGAACTGACAATCAGTAAAGGTCGCCACCGCTTTGACAGAAACCTGCGCACACCTGCGGGCAAAACCTTTCTCCACCAATTGAGCGGCTTGCGGATGCGCGTGGACATTACCCAACCAATCATAAAGAAAATCACCTGGGCTATTCCACCTCCGACTAAAAACAACAGGATAAACAACGACAGAAATATAAGAGAGGCATGCTTTTTATGCATAAAGCCCGCCGACCAGATTATGACGGCAGCCCCCACCAGTATAGCGGCAATACCGGTTAACAGAAAATTTGGGATGATGGTAAAGGCAGGTTCATTTCCATGAAGCCAAATTCTGTTTGCCTCTCCGATGGCATAAATTACATAACCATTCGTCGCAGTATTGCCTTGCAGCGTTTCAAAAAAACCATGACAAATGCCGCTTATGCCGAAAATGACGCCCAGTGTGGCAACGATTGTCTGAATCGCGCGATTGAAGTTGCCCTGTTTTGAATTTATAGTGTTTTCGCTAATCATTACTCTACCTCCTTGATTCGTCCGGATAATGCACAATTAATCATTTGATCTATCTTTTGCTTCCTCATTTTTTCATCAAAAAAATCCGTATCTAAATACCTGCTGTAAAGCTCTGGTTCAAGTACAATATGGTGAAACGGAATCATGAGCTGCAAGGCGATAATATTCAAATCTGATTCATCGCACTCAGTCAATATCTCTTTTAGCAGGGGCATGACCAATTTGCAGGAACTCTCGCATCCGGATTTCAGTTCAAGTGAAATGGCTATTTTGCATATATTGCGGTATTTGAATGCCGCGTCCGCTGTTGAGAACAGCATACTCCGTAGCTGTGTCTGTGCATCAGCGTTTGTAGGGTTATATTGATTAGACTGCTTAATAATATCACCCATCATTGTTCCTACAACCATGCTGAGCAGATTCTCTTTTGACTGGTAGTAATAATTAACAAGCGCAAGGTTCACACCGGCTTTTGATGCAATCTCTCGTATCGTTATCTGCTGATCCGTTTTTCCCTCAGTCACTAATTCCAATGCAGCCTGAAATATCTTTTCTTTAGCGGTTGATTCATCTTGATTCATACTTGATACTCCTTATTAATCACGTTTTAATCTTGTTTAATATTATACTCCATATTTAGAAATTGTCAATTACTTTTTACCATAACTGTGTTTACCTTAACGCAAAAGAAACGCAAAAGAAAAAACCGCCAACCAAGAAAATTTATCTTCTGATTGACGGTCGGCCACCAATGTTATGTTCATACATCTATTTCAACACCTGATTTAAACTCAATGGTCAGCTTATCATCATAAACCGTTACTTTCTCAATAAGCCGCCTTACAAGCTGCTCATCATATTCTGCTAATTCACATGACTGCTCATTTAAAAAAGATGTCATTTCAGCAATCCTTTGCCTTCTTCCTTCACGCTCTGCGTTTTCAACCAGTGCCTTTTGCTTCAGTTCCCGCAAGCGGTATATCTCATCAGCCACTTCGTTATAGTCATTCTTCGACTTTGCTTGTTTAAGAAGCTCATTTTGCAATTCAACCAATTTGACATCAATTTCATCAGTAGCCTTATCATTTTCCTCATTAAGGACGGTAGCTATATTATCCTGCAAAATTGAGAGGAAAGGTTCTTTGTTGCCTAATAGATCATTAATAGCTTTTATAACCGCAGTTTGCAACGTTTCTTCATTTATGGTAGGGGAGGTGCAGTCAGATCCCTTTTTCTCCAGGCGGCTGACACATCTCCAGACAATAGACTTATAACCTCGGTTGTTCCAGTGTACCCGTCTGTAAATGTCACCGCACTGTCCGCAGTAAACGATGCTCGATAAAGCATACTTGCTGCTGTAGATCCGTTTTTTACCGCCCTTGCCACTTCGGATGCTTGCCCTGCGTACCATTTCTTCCTGAACCTGCATATAAAGGTCACGGGGAATGATAGGCTCATGGCTGTTCTCTACATAATATTGTGGAACGATGCCGTTATTCTTGACCCGCTTTTTGGATAGGAAGTCCACCGTATAAGTCTTTTGTAAGAGGGCATCTCCGATGTACTTTTCGTTTTGCAGTATCTTTTTCAGTGTTTCGGGTCTCCATTTTGCTTTGCTTGCCGCCGTAAGGATACCGTCTGCCTCCAGTCTTCTTGCTATCTGCAAAAGGCTCGCTCCCTCAAGGTACTCCCTATAAATTCGTTTTACAATCTCTGCTCCCTCCGGGTCAATCACTAGATGCTTGTTTTCATCTTTGGTGTATCCTAGGAAACGGTTGTGGTTGACCTGGACTTCACCTTGCTGATAGCGATACTGAATGCCTAGCTTAACATTCTGGCTTAAGGATTGGCTCTCCTGTTGGGCAAGGGATGCCATAATGGTCAGCATGACTTCACCCTTGGAATCCATTGTGTTGATATTCTCTTTCTCAAAGAATACAGCGATGTTCTTATCCTTTAGCTGACGGATGTATTTTAGACAATCCAGAGTGTTTCTGGAAAATCGGCTGATGGACTTTGTAATGATCATGTCAATATTTCCAGCCATGCACTCATCAATCATGCGATTGAATTCCTCACGCTTTTTGGTGTTTGTACCCGTAATCCCATCATCCGCAAAAATACCTGCCAGTTCCCATTCTGGATTCTTCTGAATAAAGTTTGTATAGTGTTCAATCTGAATCTCATAACTTGTGGCCTGCTCATCACTATCCGTAGAAACGCGGCAGTAGGCAGCCACTCGAATTTTGGGTTTACTTTCGTTTGTTTTGTTGTTTCCGACACGCTTTATTGCCGGTATCACCGTAACATTCTTAGCCATCTGCTACACCTCGCTTTCTATCAGACTGTATGCATATTCTGCCTGCTTGAATGGGTTTTCGTATTTCTGCTCCAGAGGCTTTGCTTTGAACTTCACCGCATAATCCATCTCCGGCACATCCTTAGGCCCCCATATCCTCCCAAGCCTTTCTGCTCGTCTTTGTTTTTCTGCCCCGGCTTTTTCAAAGGTATCCTCATCAACAATTGGAGGATAAAACTCATCACCAAGGTAATGCTTGTTCTGTAACATCCTACCTACAGTGGCATGGTAGCAGTTTACTCCAGCTTTTTTAGCTGCATCCTTCAAGGAAAGCCCAGCCAAATATCCGGCATATAATTCCTTTATTTGAGCTACCGCCGTTTCATCTACCACAGCCTTTCCGTTTTCAATTCTATATCCATAGGGTGTATGGCCCATCTAATTCACCAACCTTTCTCTTAGTGTGATTCCACATTTTAATTCAAAATCAATCTCATCCCGTGAATAGACAATAATTCGCTCCACATAGTTTTCAAACAACTCATCCTCATAAGCTGTCAGCATTTTAGATTTTGTCGTAATCTTTAGCAGGCTGTTGACTTCCTCCACCTTTGCAAGATTACCGTTTACCGAATGAGTAAGCTGCTGCTTTTTGGCTCGAAGTCTAGCATCCTCTGATGCCAGTGAATTCTTTTCTTTATTAAACAGAGCAGGCTCCAGATACCCTTTTGTCATTAGACCCGTCAACATCTGACTCTGCTCCATATTTTTTTCAATCTTAGTTTCCAGTTCTTCTATTTTACGAAAACTGTCTGTATTATTCTGATTTCGTAGTCCATCCAACAACGGTCTTAAGATGAGCTTCTTACCGAAAATCAGTTTATTCATCATTGTGACAAATGCCGTCTTTATATCCTCATCTCGGATAAACTGCATGGAACACTCCGTTATCTGCTTTAGGTGCTTATTGCAACACCAAGCTGTATATTTTCTTATTCCGGCTGAATGAATCCGCCTTTTAAAGGTACTGCCACATTCCGAGCAGATAATTTTTCCAGAAAAAGAATATCGGTTTTGGTATTTGCCGTTGCGTTT
>Ga0123338_10003659_pt1 | contig 13737 bp, 7 predicted proteins | sample grotaG_FD_89793 | JGI IMG/M metagenome (GOLD analysis project Ga0123338, IMG submission 89793) | Glacier valley bacterial and archeal communities from Borup Fiord, Nunavut, Canada, to study Microbial Dark Matter (Phase II) -... | ecosystem: Environmental > Aquatic > Freshwater > Ice > Glacier ... | reverse complement strand
TAACGGGCACCGCTCGCTGCCGATGCGCCGATCGCCGAAATCTGCACGAATGCCGTGACGCCAGCCGCAGCAGCAGCTCGCGCGACATTGGCAGCACCATCGGCCTGCACCGCGGAAAATGTCTGCTTGCCCGCTTCGGCGAGGATACCGACCAGATTGACGCCCGCCGTTGCACCGTCAAAAGCGCGCGTCAGGCTAACACTGTCACGCACGTCGCCGCCAACGATCTGCACCTGACCAAGGCCGCCCAACGGCTTCAGGAACGCCGCAGCCTCGGGCGTGCGCACGACGATACGCATCCGCACACCAGTATGCGCCAGCTCCTGCACGAGGTATCGCCCGAGAAACCCCGATCCGCCGACGATGACAACCAGTCCGTCCATGCGCTTTGTCCCAATCAGTACCGCCGCATGCGTCATGGCGCAGCGTATGCCCGTTGACAACCGCGGCCCGTCGCCGTACCCCCCGCCCCTCGCAACCTGCCCAGGTGGCGGAATTGGTAGACGCGCCAGCTTCAGGTGCTGGTATTGGTAACGATGTGAAGGTTCGAGTCCTTTCCTGGGCACCACCACCCTGTTCGTGATCGAGCGGGGAAGGTCATTAAAATCCGGTAGTTTTGCCTGTATTAGAACCGCTCCCGGCTGCTGGTGATTGGGACAGGCGGGTTTTGTTACCAAGCCAGGCAGCGGTGGCCAGCGTCCGGGGCAAGCGGCACCATGGTCGAAACAATTCAAAATCGTTTCCGATTGGGGTGGTTTAGCGATCTACCCTTTGGCCAGGGAGCGCAGCATCGCAGCGTGATCGCTAAAATTTAGCGCACAGCGGGCGATGAAGTCGTCGATTTCCGGCAGCGCCGCATCGCCGCCGGGTTTGGGCCGCAGCTTGGTGGCAGGCGGAAAAGTGCCATAGCCAGCAAGCAGCGAATGCCAGGACGCGGCGGCATAATATTTGCCGATCCCCAGCCCCTCAATCTCGGCCTCGAGGTCGCCGCCGGTGTACCAGCAGGTCAGCACCATCTTGAGCGAATCCGATAGCCGGTGGTGGTCGGCATTGTCGCGCCAATAGGCAGTGTCGCGGCGCTGATTAACTTTGTAATGGCAGACGATATAGTCGCGGATGCCCTCGTAGCGCGCGGCAATGCGCTGATTGAAGGCATCACGATTTTTGGCCGTGAACTGGCCGCCTGCATAAACCTCGATGAAACCTTCGACAGTCGCCTGGACGATATGCAGCGCTGTTGCCTCCAGGGGCTCGAGGAAGCCCTGCGCTAGGCCGACGGCGAGGACATTGCGCGTCCACGTCGTCACGACACGCCCCACGCGCATCTTTAGACGGCGGGCTGCAACCGGGCTATCGAGCAACCCGAGGCGCGTACGTAGCTCGCGCTCGGCATCATCGTCGCTGCAATAGCGCGACGCATAGACGTAGCCGTTGCCGGTACGATTGGTCAGTGGGATGTTCCACGCCCAGCCGTTGGGCAGCGCGGTCGCTGTCGTCATCGATGCCGTGCCGGTCGTGTCGGGCGGCGTTGGCAGCACGACCGCGCTGTCGTTGAACAGATTGTCGTCGAAGCTGAGGAAGTCGACACCAAGCGCCGCCTGCGCGATCAGCGCGCGGAAGCCGCTGGCGTCGACGTAAATGTCACTGGTCGCCACTTCGCCGTCGTCGAGCCGCAGCCCGACGACATCGCCGTCGGCCGAGCGCTCGACCGCGACCATCCGGCGCGCGAGGTGACGGACGCCGAGCCGGGTCGTCGCATGCTCGCGCAGGAAAGCGCCGATGAGATGCGCATCGAAATGATAGCCATAGCCGATGTCGAACGGAAAGTTTTCGGGCGCGATCGGCGCCTTGCGCTGCGCCGCTAGCCGGGCTGGCAGGAAAAATCGGTCGGGATGCGCCGTGACATCGAAACCGCACCGTCGCTCACGCGTCGCGGCGAAGAACGCAGGCGCGGTATAGCCGTCGAGCGCGGTCGGGAACGGATGAAAATAGCGGCCATATCCCGGCCGCTCGGACCAACCGGAAAAGCCGATGCCGGTCTTGTAGGTCGCGTTGCAGCGCGGCATCCATTCGGCCTCGGTAATGCCGAGCGTGTCGAAAAACGCCTTCAATTGCGGCGTCGACCCCTCACCGACGCCGATGATGCCGATCTCGGGGCTTTCGATGACGGTGACGGTCGCGCCGGGCCACGCCTTCGCCATCAGGCACGCAGTCATCCAGCCGGCAGTGCCGCCACCCAGGATGACGACGCGCGGCGGCGTCACGGCATGGCCACGAAGCGCACCGCCGCGCCGCCGCCGGGCCCGAGCGGCAGCGTCAGCACGTCGCCGTGCGTCAAGGTGCGGGTCTCGATCGTCATCGCGTGACGCGCCTCGGTCCGGTAATCAGCGCCCGGCCCGTCGCGGTAGATTTGCGCCATGTAGCGCTTGCCGGGCGTCAGGAAATCGAGCGGCAGGCGAAGCGTCCGCGCCTCGGCATTGGTCACCGTGCCGAGATACCAGTTTTCCGACCGGCGGTCCTTGCGGGCCATGGTGACGTAATCGCCGACCGCGCCGTTCAGCACGTGCGTATCGGACCAGTCGACCGCGACGTCCTTGATGAACTGGAACGCGGCGGGATAGCGCGCATAATTCTCGGGGAGGTCGGCCGCCATCTGCACCGGCGAATAGAGCACGATGTACAACGCCAGCTGCTTCGCTGCGGTCGACAGGATGTCGCTACCGCCCTTGCCCTTCAGGCTGAGCACGCCCGGCGTAAAGTCCATCGGGCCGCCGAGCATCCGCGTGAACACGAGAGTGGCTTCATGCTCAGGTGGGTTTTTCGGATTGCCCCACGCGTTATATTCCATGCCGCGCTGCCCCTCGCGCGACAGCCAATTCGGATAGGTGCGCCGCAGGCCGGTATCCTTGATCGGTTCGTGCGCGACGACCGCGACGTGGCGCTTGGCCGCCTCGGTGACCACCAGCAAATGGTGACGGGCCATCACCTGCCCCTCGTGCCATTCGAAGTGGATCTGACCGTCGGCACCCCGCGCCTGCACGCCGCCGGCGTCCGAGACATAGCCGGTCTTGACCGTATCGATGCCGAGCCGCTGTTCAAGGTCGAGCGCGGCGCCGAGCTGTTCCTCATAGTGCGCGATGTTGGCGCTGGTTTCGTGGTGCCCGATCAGTGTCATGCCGTGCGCCCGCGCATAGGCCTGGACGCGCGGCAGATCGAAGTCGGAATAAGGCTCGGTGAAGCTGAAGCTCGATCCGTCGGCGAACCAGTCGCCGTCCCAGCCCTTGTTCCAGCCCTCGACGAGCAGGCCGCCGAAGCCGTTGGCCGCGGCAAAGTCGATAGCCTTCAATGCATTCGCCGTCGTCGCCCCATGGACCGGTCCCGACGCCCAGCTTTGCGAGCCGAGGTGCATGCCCCACCAGATGCCCATATATTTGCGCGGGTGCACCCAGCTGACATCACCGAGCTTATTGGGTTCGTTAAGGTTGAGGACTAGCCGGTTGGCCATATACAGGCCGGGCGCGTCAGCGGCGATCATCAGCACACGCCACGACGTCGTGAACGGCCCCATCCGGCTGACCTTCGGGCCGCTCGACGACGGCGTCAGCACGGCCTTCAACAGGCCGCCCTCGACCTTGGCGATGTTCATGCCGGCATAGTCGACGAGTGCGGCCTCGTGGATTGCGACATGCGTGCCGTCGGCGAGCCGGAGCGTCAGCGGCGTCTGCGCGGTGCCGATCTCGGCGATCGGGGTCCGATGATACAGCATCTCCTCGCGGTTTGATTCGAACGCCGCGCACCACCACGCGGTGGCTGGCTGCGCAATATTGAACTGGGTCAGCTCCTCGGCGATGTTCACCGGGCCCGCGTCGGGAAATTCGTAGCGGAAGCCGACGCCGTCGTCATAGACGCGGAACACGACATCGAGCCGACGGGCGCGCGCGGTCGTCTCGCGCAGATGCACGCGCAGCTCACGGAAGCGGTTTCGGACGGTCGTCCATTCGCCCCACGGCTGCGTCCAGCTTTCGTCCACCTCGCGCATCGCGGTGCCGTCGATCGCCATGTTGCGCGCGATCTGCGGCGCGTCGGTGAACAAGAAGCCGAGCTGCGATGCGGCGACAACCGGGGTGCCGTGCCGGGCGATGCTGTAGACCGCGCGCCCCTCATTGCCGATGTCGACCGATACCGCGATGGTGCCGCCGGGCGACGCCACGGTCGCCGCCTGTGCCGGCAGCCCGGCCATGCCGCCGAGTGCCAGCATGGCCGCGATCAAATGCCTCACGAAACCCATCGAAGCACCTGGCCGGAAAATGCATCCAGTCGCCCGTCGCAACCGCCGCCGTTGAGCCGGTAAAGTGGTTGCCAGCTTGCCGCCTCGGGCGGCTGCCAGTCAACGATCGCGTCGCTGAGATTGAACACGCACAGCAGCCGCTCGCCCGCCGCGACGCGCTCGAACGCCAGCACGGCGGAGGTCACTGCGACCGGCGTGAGCGTGCCGGTCTGCAAAGCCGGATGCGCGCGGCGGAGCGCGAGCAGCGCGCGCGTCAGCTGCAACAGCGACTCCGGGTCCGCTTCTTGCCGGTCGACCGCTCGCGCCGGATAGTCCGGGCCCTGCGGCAACCATGGCCTGCCGCTGGTAAAGCCGAGCGCCGGCGCGCCCGCTCGCCACGGCATTGGCGCGCGTGCGCCGTCGCGGCTCAGCGTCCGCGGCCAGTTGGCAATCGCCTCGGGGTCGCGCAACGCCGCGAACGGCACGTCGACCTGCGTCAGCCCGAGTTCCTCGCCGTAATACAGGAAGATATTGCCGCGCAGGCAGACCAGCAGCAGCAGCTTCGCCCGCGCGAACACGGTCGCATGCTCGGGCACCACCCAGCGCGACAGCGCACGCGGCGCGTCGTGATTCTCGAATGCCCAGCTCGGCCAGCCACCGCCGTCGTCTGGCCAGCGCGCGAGCGCGTCCGCGACACGTTCGGGCGTCAACGCGTCGGCGTAGAGGAAGTTGAAGCCATAGGCGCTGTCGAGCCGGCCGGTGTCGGTGAACGCGCGCATCTCGGGTTCAGCATCGGAGCCACCCACTTCCGCCACGGTGAAGCGATCGCCGTAACTGTCGGTAAGCGCGCGCAGCCGCGCAAGGAACAACGGAATATCCGGATGCGACTGGTTGTAAATATGCAGCTGATAATCGAACGGCCGCGTCCGCGCCGCGCCGTTGCTGGTCGGTGCCGGCGGGTTATCGCGCAACTGTGGATCGTGCATCGCAAAGTTGATCGCATCGACGCGGAAGCCGTCGACCCCTCGATCGAGCCAGAACCGCGCGACGTCCAGCAGTGCTTCCTGAACCGCGGGCAGGTGCACGTTGAGCTGCGGCTGCGAGCTTAGGAAATTGTGCATGTAATATTGCTGGCGGCGCGCATCCCACGTCCATGCCGGGCCGCCGAATACCGATTGCCAATTGTTGGGCGGGCTGCCGTCGGATTTCGGATCGGCCCAGACATACCAGTCGGCGCGGCTGCCAGTACGGCTCACCCTGCTGTCGCCGAACCAGGCGTGGGCGTCCGACGTGTGTGCATAGACTTGATCGATAATGACGCGCAGGCCTAGTGCATGCGCGCGTGCGATCAGCGCATCGAAGTCGCCGAGCGTGCCGAAGATCGGATCGACACCGCAATAGTCGGCGATATCATAGCCGAAATCGTTCATCGGCGACGGGAAGAACGGCGACAGCCAGACCGCATCCACTCCCAGGCTCGCGACATAGGGCAAATGCGCGGTGATGCCGGCGAGGTCGCCGATGCCGTCGCCGTTCGAATCGGCAAAGCTGCGCGGATAGATCTGGTAAATGGCGGCACCGCGCCACCAGGGATGTACGACGGCATCGACCGCCGCCTTCGCCAACGCACTCTCGGTCATCGGACTCCCTCGGCAGCGCACACCGCATAGCCGAATGCGGGCAAGCTGAGCGTAATACTGCCCGGCGCGCGTACCGTGGCGGGGCAGACGCCGGCCAGCGCAGTAAAGCGCGCCGAGCGGGTCTCGACTTCGACATTCACTGCAATCGGGGCCGCTGCGGTATTGAAGGCGAGCACCACCTCTGCGCCAGTTGCGGGATCGAAGCGCGAGACCGCGAACAGCCCAGGCGCGGCGCTGGCGAAGCGGACCACCTGCCGCCCGCGGCGCAGCGCCGGTGTCGCCCTTCGAAGCTGCGCCAGCTGTGCGATCGCCCGGTAGAAGGGGTGCGCGGTATCGAAGCTGCCGGTCGCGCTCGTGTGCGTCGCGCCGAGCTGCAGGTCGCTGTTGTACGACGCGACTTGCGACGCGAACATGTCCTGCCGCGCATCCTGGTCGCCGCCTTGCCCGACGAAACCCTGTTCGTCGCCAGCGTAGATCGTGGGCACGCCGCGCAGCGTCAGCAGCATCGCCTGCGCAAGCGCGACCCGCTGTTGCAGCTCGCCCGGCGATGCGCCCGGCAACGCATGTCGGAGCGCGGACGCGATCCGGCCGTCGTCATGGTTGCTGACGAAGGTCGGCAACCGCAGCGCCGCCTCCTCACCGCCCTCATACAGCACATCACCGTCGAACAGCCGCACAAGGCCGTCGCTCGAACCCGTTGTCAGCGCGTCGACGACGGCGCGGTGGAGGGCGAAATCGAGCACGCTGGGCAATTTGTCGACACGGGTGTGCTCGGCAAGCAGCGCCGGATCGACGTCGCCAGTCGAAACCTCGCCGAAGATGTGGAAGTTCGGAATGCCACGCGCCTTCGCCCGCGCCAGCATTGCGGGCACGAACGCCTGCCAGAACGCGGCGTCGACATGCTTGGCTGTATCGATGCGGAAGCCGTCGACGCCGAAGCGGTCGATCCAGCCGCCGTAGATGTCGATCATGCCGGCGACGACGCGCGGATGCTCGGTCATCAGATCATCCAGCCCGGCGAAATCACCCATGGTCGAGCTTTCGCCGGTGAAGGTCGAATTCCCGCGATTATGGTAATAGATCGGATCGTTGAGCCAGTCCGGCACCTTGGCGTGGCGCTCGGCGGCCGGCACCTCGACCGTATAAGCATAAGTCGGATCGGTCAGCCGCGCGAAATTGGCCGCACTATGGTCGCCGTCGCCAGCAAAGCCCGCGTTGATCGCGGCGCCGTCCTGCGCGCGGCGCTGGTAGGGATAATCGGCGCGGCTGCGGTAGATGCAGTCGTTCGCGGGGCACTCGCGGTACTTGATGACGTCGGCGGTGTGGTTCGCGACGATGTCCATATAGACCTTCATGCCGCGAGCGTGCGCCGCATCGACGAGCGCCTTGAAGTCGGCGTCGGTGCCGAAATGCGGGTCGACATGCGTGAAGTCGGTGATCCAATAGCCATGGTAGCCCGCGCTTTCATGGCCGGGTCCGCCCTGCACGGGCTTGTTGACGAACACCGGCGCGAGCCAGATCGCGGTCGCGCCGAGCCCCTGGATATAGTCGAGCCGCCGGAGCACGCCCTTCAGGTCGCCGCCGTGGTAAAAGCCCTTGTCGGTGGGGTCGAAGCCGGTTTCCAGCCTGCCACCGGAGCGCCCGCCGCGGTCGTTCGACGGATCGGCATTGTCGAAGCGGTCGGGCAGCAGGAAATAGACGATCTCGTCCTGCGGCAGCCGGTCGCGGAACGATGCGGCGGCCACGGGAACGCCCGCGAGCAACAACGCGAACAGCGTGACGATGCGATGCATCATGCGGCCCGCGGCAGCCCGGCGGCGCAGTGCCGCCCGATGAAATCGGCATGGCTGCCATAGCGTTGCGCCTCGCGCGCATAGAGCGCCGCCAGCGTCTGCATATACTCGGCCAGCTCGCGCGGTTCGATCGCGTCGGCAAGCAGGTGGTGGGCGGCGGGCATTACCTCTTGCCCGATCAGCACCTGGAGCCAGCCGACCTCGGTAAACAATTCCTCATGTTCGCGCGTGATCGCGCCGCAGCTGCGGAACAGCTCGAGCTTGTGCTGCAGGCTGTCGGGCAGCGGTGTCGCACGGCACTGCTGCCAGAACGGCTCGGGCCGGTCGTTCGCCGCGTAATGCAGGATCAGGAAGTCGCGGATACGGTCATATTCGAAATCGGTCTGACGGTTGAACTCGTCGCGCTGCGCCGGGGCGACACGGCGGCCGGGCAGCAGCTTGAGCAGCCGCGAGATCGCCGACTGGATCAGGTGGATGCTCGTTGATTCAAGCGGTTCCATGAACCCTGCCGCCAGCCCGACTACAACGACGTTGTGGTGCCAGAATTTCCGTCGCTTGCCGGTGGTGAAGCGCAGGAAGCGCGGCTCGGCCTCGGCGCTGCCGTCGAGATTGGCGAGCAGGCCGGCGGCTGCCGCATCGTCGCTGAGGGACGCACCACAATAGACCCGGCCGTTGCCCGTGCGGTGCTGGAGCGGGATGCGCCACTGCCAGCCCGCCGAATGCGCGGTCGCGCGTGTATATGGCATAGGCTCACCGCTGCGCGCGCACGGCACCGCGACGGCGCGGTCGCACGGCAGCCACCGTGTCCAGTCGACATAGCCCGTGCCGAGCGCTGCCTCGATCAGCAACCCGGCGAAGCCGGTGCAGTCGATGAACAGGTCGCCCGTCACGACCTCGCCACTTGCAAGCGTCAACTGCGTCACGTCGCCCGACGCCCCGTCGCGCGCGACGCCGGCGATCGTGCCCTCGGTGCGCCGGACGCCGCGTGCTTCGGCAAAGCGGCGCAGGTACGCGGCATACAGCCCGGCGTCGAAGTGAAAGGCATAGGGCATCGTCGGTACGGTTGCCGCGGTGAGCGGGCTGCCGCGGTGCATGCGGCCGCCGCGCGCCGCAATCTCGTTGAGCGAATAATCGGCGAGCGGCCCGGCGAGCCCAAGCGCGCGCGCGCGCAACCAGTAATGCTGGAACGCCACCAGCCCGACGTCGCGGCCGATACCGCCGAACGCGTGCATGTAGGCGTGCCCGGGCCGCGTCCAGCCGTCGAACTCGATGCCGAGCTTGAACGTGCCCTGCGTCGCCCGCAGGAACGCGTCTTCGTCGAGGCCCAGCGCCTCGTTGAACAACCGGATCTGCGGGATCGTTGCCTCTCCGACGCCCACCGTGCCAATCGCATCCGATTCGATCAACCGCACTGCAAAGCCACGCTCGAGGAAATGCCCGAGCGCGGCGGCGGTCATCCAGCCGGCGGTACCGCCGCCGGCAATGACGATGGTGAACGGTCGTTCGCTATCCACGCGGTGCAACTCCGGCGTGCCGGGGGCGGCTGCAGCCGCCCCGTGTCGATCAAAACTTGTAGGCGAGGCCGATGTAATAGTCGCGGCCGTAACGCTGGTAATCGATCACCTGGCGCGGGTCGTTGTTCTGATAGGTGATGAACGGCCGGTCAGTGAGGTTCTTCGCCTGCAGGAGTATCGACAGCCCGGCAAGCTTCGATCCGGGCTGGAATTCGTAGCCGACCTGCGCATCGAGGATCGCTTCCGCCGTCACCTGCCGGAACGTCGGATTCGCCGAAAGCCCCGCGACCTCGCCAAGATAGGTCGAACGATAGCGATAGCTGACCCGTGCCTGGAAGCCGTACTTCTCGTAATAGACTTCGGCGTTCACCACCCACTTCGACAGGCCGGGCAGGGTGATCGGCATCGTGGGATTGCTGCCCAGGATGATCCGGCTGTCGGTGTACGACCCGCTGCCGAACACGCCGAAGCCGTCGAGGAAGCCGGCAACGGTCTTCAGCGGCAGCGACAGCGTCGCCTCGAAGCCCTTCAGGTCGCCGTTGCCCCGGTTGGTCGGCGCGCTGACGGTGCCGAGTGTGGTGCCGATCTGCGCGGCCTGCGCCGGCGTCAGGCTGGTCGGCACTGCGGCCTTGAAGTCGTAGAGGATGCTGCTGCTCGCATCGACGTAACTGCTGAGATGCTTATAATAGCCGGCCACCGCGACATAGCCGCCACCGGTAAAGTACTTCTCGAAACTGATGTCGGCGTTGTCGGAGATGTACGGCCGCAGGTTGACGTTGCCGCCGCTCGAGCTGAACACGCTGTTGCCCGGATCGGGGTTTCCGAGGTGGCTCAGGTTGATGTTGAACTCCTGGTTGACGCGCTCCTGGTCGAGCCGCGCACGGACCATCGTCCGCGCGCCGCCGAGCTTGACGTAGGTGAGCGGCGCAACCTCGAACGACAGCGCGGCGCTGGGCAGGAAATAGGTGTATTTTGCATTGCCCGAGGCTGGAACCACGGTCACCACGCCGTTGGAGAAGTTCGAGATCGACCCGTCCGAACGCTGGTTGGTGTAGACCACCTGGCCGCCGACCTTGCCGGTCACCGGCAGGCCGCCGACGGTGCCGTCGAGCTTCAACAGCGCATAGCCGGTCAGCACGTCTTCCTTGACGTCGTTGTCCCGAACCAGCGAGACGGGCCGGTTATCATAGGACGAATTCAGGAAGTTATTGTAGAGATAGAGCGGGTTGAGGCCAAGTACCGCGGGCACGCCGAGATAGCCGAGCGGCACGTTAGTGCCGAGGATCGCGCCCTGTGGAATGGTCGCCGAGGTCGGCGTGCCGCTCGCCAGCGTGCAGCCTGTACCGCCGCCGGGCGGGCACAGGAAGTAGGACAGGAAGTTGCTGGTCTTCTTGCGCGTCGTGAAATTGATCCCGGCTTCCCAACCCTTGACCGGGCCGAGATCGAAATCGCCGTCGAGGCTGGCGCGCAGCGCCTTCAGGTCGTCCTTGAAGTCCGGCTTGTTGAGGAAGCCCGACTGCACCACCGTCTGCGTGCCGTTATATCCCCAGCCGCCCGGATCGGTGATCTTGACCAAGCCGGTGTTGGTGTAATCGAGCGTCGGCACGATCTTGAAGATGCCGTTCGGCTGCTGCGTCACCGTCACCGTGTCGCCCGGACCGCTGCCGTTGTAGCCAAAGCCCGAATAGGTCTCGAGCAGGAAATCGGTACGCTTCGAATGGCTCCAGCTCGCGTCGACGGTCGCGCGCAGATGATCGGTCAGCTCGAGCTTGTTATTCCAGCCCGCCGAGAAATTGTCCGCCGTGCGCTTGTTATAGTCGTTGCGCTGGATCGCGTGGACATTCGAGAAGGTCTCGATCGTATCGATACCGTTGACGGTCGTAATGTTACTCGTGTGTCGTGCAGTTGCGTAGCCGGGCGACGTCGGATCGTTATTGATCCCTGAGAAGCCGAGCGGGAATTCGATGCCGCGCAGGTGCTGCGTCTCTTCGAAATGCGAATAGAGTAGGTCTAGCGTCGAGTGGAAGTTGTCGCTCGGTGCCCATTCGAACGTGCCGACCGCGCCGTAGCGCTTTAGCTCGTTCGACTGGACGTAGGGCTTGGCCCCACCCAGCTGAACGCTGTTGTTGGCCTTGTCGTCCGCATAGCCCCAGGCGTTGTAACGCTCGTCCTGCGAGGGAATCAGCGACGCCGACAGGCCGATCGCGACGCCGAAGGTGTCATCGGCAAACTTGTCGACATAGGTGGCAGACGCACGGTAGCCCTTGTTCGTGGCATCCGGATTGAGCGACTTTTCGCCGTTAACCTCGCCGCGCGCCTGGACCGCTATGATGCGGTTCGCCTGCTCGAGCGGCCGCAGCATGTGCAGGTCGACGGTCCCGGCGACGCCGTTCGGCAGCACCGACGGATCGGCCGACTTGTAGACCACGACGTTCTTGAAGAACTCCGACGGATATTGGTCGTACTCGACTCCGCGGTTGTCGCCGACCGTCACCTGCTCGCGGCCGTTGAGCAGCGTCGTTGAGAAGTCGGGGCCGAGGCCGCGGATCGACAGGCGCTGGTCGCGACCTTCAAGTCGCTGCGCTGTGACACCGGGCAGCCGCGCGAGGCTATCGGCGATCGAAACGTCGGGCAGCTTGCCGATGTCTTCGGCAGAAATGCTCTCGCTGATATTCGGTAGCAATCGCTTCAGCTTGGCCGACGCATCGAGCGAGGCACGGATGCCGGTGACGACGATCGCGTCATCGGGGGCATCGGTATCGGCGGCGGTGGCGGGCGATGCGGCGACGGTCGCCAGCACGGCAACGCTCGCCAGCAACAGCGCCGAATGGCGAACGCGCACGGAATGATGCAGCATGAATGACCTCCCCCGAAAGGCACGGACGTTACCGCGCCGGACTTTTTGCGCCTGATGGCGTCGCCACACGAATGTGACAGCGACGTCGCAAAGCCAAGCAAGCCACATACGTATTCAATCCCGACAGCCCCGGGCGTGGCCTTTGGGTTACACCTGTTCGGCGAGGAAAGTGTTGACCGTCAGCCGCCCGCGCGCCGGGTCGGCATCGAAGACGCTGCCCGGCGGCAGGTCGGCGCAGTGCAGGCTGTGGCTGCGGTAGATGATCGCGCGGTTGGCGATGCCGTCATAGCGCGCGACCTGTTCGAACAGCGGCGATGTGGCGTCGCAATAGGCGGGCGGCGGCACGCCGGTGCGGTCGAGGTCGGCAGCGAGCGCGACCCGGTACGCCGGCAGGCGCGCGGCGGTGACGGTCTCGAACCCGGTCGAGCGGTGGCGATAGAAGGCAGTGCCGCCGGGCGTCGCCGCCGAGAGATAGTGCAGCAGCGCGAGGCGGCCCGGCTCGACTCCGTCGAAATGCGGCAGCCGCTGGATCGGGGTCAGCGCCTCCGGGCGCGTCGTGACCAGCGAATAGAAGGCGTCGGCGACGGCGTAGCTGCCGCCGAAGGTCGTTGCCAGCACGGGAGCCAGCGCCGCCAGCAAGGGTTCGAGCAGCGCCATCGGCACCGCCGCCCGGACGCCCGGATAATGTTCGCCCATCGGCCTGAAGCGCAGAAAGCTCGCATCGTCGATCAGGCGTGCGGGATCGGGCGCGAAGCCGTCGATGACAACCACCGGCTCGGCCTCCAGCCCCTGCCGCTCGATGCGGATCGACCACGCATTCACGGCGTGACCGCCAGCACGCGGTAGCTCCATGGCGGCAGCGTCATGCGCGTCGCCGCATCGACCGTGACCGCCGCACCAGTGCCGAAATCGCGGTAGCGTCCGGCGAACGGGCCGTCGATGAAGGTGATTGACTGCGCCGCCGCCGACAGATTGAACACCGCCAGCACCTTGTCGGCGTCGTGTTGCCGGACGAACGACAGCACGCTGGCGGGCGCGCTGTTGACCACCGGGATCATGCGTGCGCCCCAAGGCGCATTGGCAAGCGCCGGATGTGCATGGCGGAACGCGATCAGTTTGGCGAACAGGTCGCCGTTGGGGTGCGGCTGCCATGCGATCGGATCGCGCTCGAAGAATTTCAGCCGACGCGGGTTGCCCGCTTCCTGGCCGTTATGGATCAGCGGAATGCCCTCGCCGACGAAGGACAGCACGATCGCGTCTTCCAGCGCCGGGCCAAAGCGCTCGAACTCGGTCGCTTCCCAACTGTTCTGGTCGTGGTTCTCGGTATAGACCATGCGCTGTGCGGCGTCGGGCCACGCACCCTGGTTTTCGGAATAATAGCTGATCAGCGCGCCGACGTCGGCCTTGCCGGCGGCGATCTCGGCGAGGGCATTGTTCCATTTCCACGCATAGGTCGCGTCGAACGCGCGCGCATGCATGTCGCGCTGATCGAATTCGGCGAGCATGTAGACGGGCTTGATCCGGTCCAACTCAGATCGGGCATTTTCCCAGAAATCGAGCGGGACATAGCCGGCGACGTCGCAGCGGAAGCCATCGACATCGGCCGCCTGCACCCAATATTTCATCGCATCGGTCATGTAACGGCGTAGCCCGGGCTGCGCATAGT
>Ga0123338_10003657_pt1 | contig 13740 bp, 6 predicted proteins | sample grotaG_FD_89793 | JGI IMG/M metagenome (GOLD analysis project Ga0123338, IMG submission 89793) | Glacier valley bacterial and archeal communities from Borup Fiord, Nunavut, Canada, to study Microbial Dark Matter (Phase II) -... | ecosystem: Environmental > Aquatic > Freshwater > Ice > Glacier ... | reverse complement strand
TTGGCATTGACTGTCTTAACCGTTTGATCAAGTGTTGCAGAGGATTGCTGCATCTGCTCCAACGACGCATTTTTGAACTGCTCGATGGTTGCGGAACCAAGAGCACCCAGTTCTGCTGCTGTGTTCTTAGCTTCCTCGATCGACTCACTCAAATTCTTTGCGCCTTCTTGAACCAGCTTTTGAGCGGCAGCGGTTACTTCTTGAGCTGATTGAAAGAAATTCATGAAGGTGACGGATGACGAACAGGACAAAACTTAAGACAACTCTGCCTGATCTAGCAACGAGGCTCTCAATGAGCCTTGAAAATTAGTTCTGAACACAGAGTCCCATGCCATTTCTAACTCAGGAAAAGGATGGATGTCTGCAACTTTGCAGAGGCTACATATATCTCCTAGATGGAGACCTTCACACTCCACGAGTCATTCGGAGCAATGGAACGGGAAGTATACTTAAGCCTGAAAGCCACGCTCCTATTGATTTGTAATGGTTACCTCAGATCTTGCACCAGTCTCAACAAGGCAAGGGTAGGGACTTGACGATGATTTCAAACCCTAATTCATCAGCGAGGCTGCGATTCTTTTGAATTTGACGTAACAGCTTCATCCAGAGCACTTGGGGTAGGAGGACAGTGAGAGCCTTAATACTCACCTCGCCCCAATCAAGCCGAGACCAGGATGGGAAGGATTGAGACACCCAATAAGCAAGCAGGTAAGTGATCAGAGACAACATCAACCAGCGATAAGTCCCAAGCCGAGTCTTCTGTCCAAAACAGTGCAAGCCAAAGCGATGTTTGATGGTTTTGAAGAAGCCCTCAATTGCCCAGCGTTATCGCCCCAATCGTACCAGGTAGACTCCAGAGTAAGGGTAGGTGGAAGCGACAAAGCGTAATTCTCGGTTGCCCCCGCTGCGCTTGAGCCAAAACCAAGAGACTGTCAAAGGAGCCTCAATGCCAACGAGTCGCACCTGTTGTCCTCGTTTTGCATGACGATAAAGCGATTTGAGGGGTTTGCCATTGTCCATCAAGCGAGTACAGCGCATCCCGACTACCGCTCGCCAGCGGCGTTTTTGCACTGCTTTGAGGAACTCCACGGTGCCAAACTCGGTATCTGCCAGCACAATCACGGTGCAGCCCTTTGTCAAGGTCTTCGGGACACGATTGAGGAGTTTGCAGGCAAGTTGAGGAGGACTCGGGGTGCCCTTACCGCGCCAGATACAGAAACTCCAGGGCACTCGCCACGAACCCAGCATCAAGAAGAGCATCACAACGTGCAGTCCTCGCTTGCCGTTGAGCACTCGCACCCAAGGCTTGGACAATTCTTCAGTCTCGGTTGGGTCGCTGAGATGCAGAAACTTGCCGCACTTGGGCAGGGTCGTCAGGTCAATCAGCACTTTGAGCGACCTGCCACTGCCGGGGAGATGCTCTGCCATCTGTCGCAACACGGCTTGTCGAGTGGTTCGCAATACTGACCGGGTAGACCAGTCGTAGTGATTGAGAAATCGGCTCAACGCACTGGCAGATTTGGTCTGGCACTGCTGAGGAACAGGATGTCCTTGCGCCTCTAAAAACAGTCCCAATAGAGAACTAAGACTGGCGTGTTGGTAGGAACTAGGCATCAGGTGAAGCAGGGCGTACACTAATCCTTGGGCGTGTTTCAAGAGGGTGTCCATAAACGTCCATTGAAATATTTCTACGCCCTTTCTTACAGACTTTTAGCTCTTTAGCAACCCCTTACTGACACTGGTGCAAGATCTGAGTTACGGTCCCATCTCATTGAGGACAGATTTCCGTGCCTTGGCAGGGCTGATTAGTTGTCGTCAGATAAAATTTACAAGCTTGGTGTTCCCGTAGCAAATGGACCAAAAACAACTCTAAGCCTGAAAGCCCCTCTGTGATTGACTTTTGATGGTTGATTTCTCCGATTGCCTAAAGCAAGAAACCACTCGACGAATCAGGTTTTCAAATATCTCGATTAGGCTCGTCTCTCTGCCCGTCCGGCAGAAGCGATTGTCTGAAATGTCAAGCCTGTTCAACAAGATTGGGTTGCCAAGGGGTGGCACTTTTAACCATCGCGTTGAGAATAATCAAAAGCTTATGCATACAAGCAGTCAATGCGACCTTCTTCGGCTTACCTTTCTGACAGAGTCGCTCGTAGAACGCCTTAATCACTGGATTGCTTCGACTAGCCACCAGGGTTGCCATGTACAACACGGCTCGAACTTGAGCACGTCCGCCCCAAATGACCTGCTTGCCTCGATGTTTACCACTGTCATGATTGAGCGGAGCGACCCCCACCAAGCTACTAATTTGCTTGTGACTCAAGCTGCCCAACTCTGGCAGGTTCACTAGGAGGGTACTCGACGTCACTTCCCCCACTCCCGGCACACTTCTGAGCAGATTGACCCGTTCGAGCCACAACGGACTTTGCCGAATCGCCTGCTGGAGTTGAGCTTCTAGCTCTTCTAGCCGTTTCTCTAACCACTCCAGGTGGTCCTCAATATCTTGCCGCATTGGACCGCGAACCGTCCCTAAGCGGTTCTTCTCTGCCGTCAGCATTTCCACAATTTGGCGACGACGGGTGACTATCTCAGCCATGCGCTGAGATGCCTCATCGGCGATCGTACTCACCCTCGGTTGAATCGCTTCGGCAAAATGAGCCAGCACTGCCGCATCAAGGGCATCGGTTTTGGCGCGTTTCCCCGTCGCTTTCGCAAATTCTCGCACTTGACGCGGATTGACAATCGCCACGGGAAGTTTAGCGCTATTTAATCCGACCGCTGCTGGGAGTTCTAATCCCCCAGTCGCTTCTAGAACGACCAACCTTGGCTGCAATGGTTCAAGTCGTTGCACTAACTGGGCGATTCCCTCAGTCGTGTTCGGGATTTGAAACCGTTCAGCGGTCGGTCGGACATGAACATCTAAATGGGCTTTGGCAACATCAATCCCAATCCAATAGTGCGGTTGATTCATTGCTTTTTCTGAGAGAGACGGCAACTCTAGCTGAAGGCTCAAACTTGCACGATGCGGAATCAAAGTTCCAGGCGATTGTTCGAGTTAGGCAGTTAGAGGATATGGCGACCCAAGCTTCTGCACGGTTTTTACAACTCAGTCCCAATCGGTCTACCACACTCTCTCAAGATACAAGTTCAACGCAAACACAAGGATTTCAGCCATTAGGAAGAACGAGTGAATCAGAGTTTCAGCTCTTTGTAGTGCAGTGTAACCGTCCAAAATTAAGCCCGTTCTGTAGTATTGGCGAAAATGAATTTAATCAAACTTATCAATTGTCTGGCTGAAATTCCCTACCGTTGTTTCTGACTCAGAAGTTACGGGAACGCCGAACCGTTGAACGCCGCATGAACTTGAGCCCCACCGTTAGCACTGAGAAACGCCTGCATTACGTATTCCTGGTTGATTACTTTGCTGCAATGTGAAATTATACTGACATGCAGAGAAAAATTAGCTATAACAGGTGAGGTAGGCAAATAGGTTGACCGAATTCACTCTTTGTGATGGATTGCAATCATTCAGCTAGGCGCATTCGAGTACGTAGCAGTAGCGTCTCGATGCTGTTTTAGCCTACAAAGACATTGGTGCTTCAATCTTAGTTGTGGCTGGTTAAGCCTCTCCAATTTGATAAAGACTTGATTCAAGAGCTGAATATGGAACTTAGGGGTGACCAAGTAGAGAAATTGAGAGAAGCCTTGCAGCGAGCTTTTCCTAGTAGAGCCAAGTTAAGTATCTTGGTACGTGAGAAATTGAATGTGAGGCTGGATGAAGAAGTAGGATATGGCAATCTTACAGACACCGTGGCTGAGCTGATTGCCTTTGCAGAAGCGAAAGGACGACTAGCAGAGTTAGTAAGTGCTGCGATTCAGAGTAACCCAGGTAATCCAAAGCTACGCTCGTTCATTGAGTCTTTTGGGTTACTGCCCCCTGAATCAAAGCCGATTGCAGTTCTTCCTTATGGACCTGAGTTTAAATGGCGTGGTCCGACTGAAGAACTTGAACTTCAAAGCTTCCGACGTCCTAAACCGGAAATATGGGACATGGCGTTTCTGAGCCGTGGTGTTGATCAAGCTGTTTCGGTCTGCCGTATTGAATTGGAAGGACAGAAAAAAGCGATCGGTACTGGATTCTTGATAAGTCAAGATTTGCTGTTGACTAATTACCATGTGCTCGAAGCTGGCATTGATGCAGATCCGGCCAGCATTGCTAAGTTTCGATTATCTTTTGGACGCATGACATCGACTACAGGTACGGAGACTACAGGGCAGACCTTCCGACTAGCAGACAATCCGATCGTTCACTTTAGCCCAACCGATGAGTTGGACTATGCGTTGCTACGGGTAGAATCAGCCATTCTAGGAGTTAAGACGATTTGCCCCGTGAGCTATGTTCAAAAATCTCCGGACAAAGGGAGTGGCATTCACGTTCTTCAGCATCCCGATGGCGATGCAATGAAAGTAGTTTTCGGAACGAATGGTGTTACTGGTGTATATCAACAAAATGGGCTCATTCAGTACATTAGCCAAACGTCTACAGGCTCCAGTGGATCTCCATGCTTTAATGACGATTGGCAATTAGTGGCATTGCACCATGCCCAGCGAGCCACCACGTTTGGTGTTGTGTGCGAGGGAATACTGTTTAGTGCTATCTATCCACAGATTGCGGATGTTCTATCTTAGGTCGGCTTAGTGGTTAACAGGAGGCACATTAATGGGACGACGAATTGTCAGCAGACGACTGGAGTCTGGTACATCCAAAGATGCGGTAGATGGGTATCAAGACCGGGTACTTAAGTACATTCCTGCCGATATTAATGCGGCGTGGTTAGCACTAACAGGTATCGTTAAAAGTGTAACAACGATCCCCCAAAGTACTGTCTTGTGGGGATTGTTCGGTCTTTTGCTCATTCTTACACCCATCTGGATTTGGAAGCAGACCGCCGATGCTAAGAAGCCGCCTGCTGTAACTCAGATTTTAGTATCAACCGGTGCTTTTTTTGTATGGGTCTTTGCACTGGGAGATCCTTTCACTAGTCTCAGCTTTTATCAGCCCGTTTATGGCTCAATTTTGCTGATTTTGTACACTCTTATCGTTGCAAAAATCATCCCTTCAGAAACATAAACTAAGTGCTCTCAATAGAGATTGAAAAGAGATTGAAATGGCTGGAAAAGACTGGGAATTAGACGACGGTCAAGATGTCGAAGAACTCATTGCATCTTTTGAAAGCGTTTTCACTAATGAAGACTCTCTTAAGCAGATGCTTCGTTTGAGGTTGAGTGTTCGTTGGGACACCATTAAAAGTGGCGAAACATACCGCGATAGACTTTTTAATTTAATTGATTCATGGGCTGTGGCTCAAGGTAAAGTAAAACAACTTGTTTTAGCTGCTGTAGAGTGGGAATCAGACAATCTTAAGATTCAAAAGTTTGTTGAAAACCATCTTGAGAACTTACTAGAGCTGGATGTGAACTTATTGTCTAAAGATGCATTAATCGAGCTAATTAATGTTCTTAAGAAAATCAATAATTTTGCAAAAGTTTGGAGTATTGTTCAAACGATATTGCCAGAAAGGATTGCTTTAGATCGCCCCAAAGATGTGCAAGCTCTAGAGCTGCCAGGTTTATCCAACTGGGTCAAGTGTTTTACTCTTTTGAAGCTACTACTAGAAGACTACCCTCACTTTAAGCAAGATTCTAGCATCCTCACTTTTGTAGACCAGCTATCAAGGGACGCTTCATTAGACGATACGGTCAAACAAGTCCTAAGAAAATGGCTAGATAAAGTTGCTCCCAACTTTGGTCAGCGGTCTGGTGAGTTTACACAACCCTCTTCAGCCTCTAGTCAGCCATCAAGTAGGGGGCTACAAGCCTACCTGATGATTATGGTAAATCCTGAAAAAACTAAACTGCGAGCGACTGCGAGTCTTCTTTGTATTGCCCCAACAGGGGTAAAAAAAGAAGTGTCAGTGCATCTTGATCCAGAGTCTAATGAGCGAGGGGTGCTAACGACCCAGAAGAAGCTGTCTCAGGTTGTTGCCCAATTCATCCATCGAAGCACTTCAATTGAACTGGAGCGCCCCGAAAATAGATTGGGATGTCTTTACTATGAGTTGACTATCGAGCTCTTTTTACCAATCTGCTACCTATGTGAGCCCATTGATCGGTGGCAGGTTAAAGATGACATTAATAGACTAGTTTCCCTTGGTTCCAAATATCGATTGGTGGTGCGCTCCTACGATCGCGCAATCAGACCGGAATTGAGAAATGCTTTCTTCAGGGCATGGGATAAGACGAAAAGCTGGCGAGAGCAGAATCCAGAGTCCGCTGTGCTAGATGATAAGATTTACCATCTCACCAAGATTGACTGTATCCGCTTGGGAGCACTCAAGGAGGCACTAAAAGAAAAGATTGGTATTAATATTACATGCCCACTCCCCGAATCAACTAAAGAAGCAGAGAAATTTCTATATGCAATACTGGAATCAGGAGTACCCATAGGAACCTGGATGCGCAGCTGTGAACAACTTGCCTCAAATGTAGAAGTTGATATTAATCAATTCTGGACTCCTGAACTAATCCTTAACCCTGGAGAATTTTTGGAGAAAGTACGAAGTATCCGTGCCTTTGCCTTCGATGAACATGAAGCGCCAGAACAGCACTGGGGAGGGCATCTTACCGTTCTATGGGATGATTTGGAACGGATGCCTTTGGTGGAAACCTTGCAAGCAGGAGGGTAGCGATCGCGATGGGGAACGAATGGACGATTTTTCGGGGAAGTCCAGATCCCCACAATGAGATCGATCGCCTCTTAGCGATTGAAGCTCCTAGTTGGCGTCAATTTACAAAATCCGCCGAACAGGTGGATCCAGAGAAGGATGCTGCCTATTGGGAAAAATTGCAGGCAATTGCCCGCAAACGGGTGCGAGATTTGCAGCGCGGACAGAGTTTCCGTGTGCAGCAGTCCCAAGCAAAGGTGTTGGATGCAATCAATGCCGCTCTTTACCTGCGGCGACCGTTACTGATCACTGGCAAACCAGGGTCTGGGAAAACGTCATTGGCTTATGCAATTGCGCGTGAGTTGCAGTTAGGTCCAGTCTTAGTATGGGCTGTTACAGCTCGCTCAAATCTCCAGCAAGGTCTGTACCAATACGATGCGATTGCCCGGTTGCAGGATGCCCAGTTGAGCCAAACAGACTCTCCTGAACTAAAATCTGAGCGGAGCTACCGTGATATTGGTCAATATATTCAGTTAGGTCCAGTCGGTACCGCTTTTCTACCCTCCCGACGCCCACGAGTGTTGATGATTGACGAAGTTGACAAAAGTGACATCAACTTACCAAATGATCTGCTAAACCTGTTGGAAGAAGGGCGGTACGAGATTCCTGAGCTAAGACGACTGGCTAAGCAAGGTAACCAGACACAACCTGTGGAATCAGAGGATGGTCTAGAGGTACTCATTCAGGGTGGGCAGGTACAATGTCTGGAATTTCCCGTCGTGATCATGACCAGCAATGGAGAGCGGGAATTTCCGTCTGCTTTTTTAAGACGTTGTGTACGCGTTCAAATGCCAACTCCCGAAAAAGAAGCACTGGTCAGCATTGTTAAAGCTCATTTAGGAGACAACTTGACCCAGCGTTTTGAGGCAGTCATTGACGAGTTTGTAGAGCTTAGTGAACAAGAAGACGGCAATCTAGCAACCGACCAATTGCTTAATACCCTGTATCTACTCTCTCAAAATGCCGATGAGGCAGCAATTAAGGACTTGTTATTTAGTACTCTCAGCAGTCTTGGGTCTGGGCAATGATTGATCACCTGCTTGCAGAATTAGGCGATAAGTTGGACCTCACTGCCGAAGAACTGGCAGATGTTATTTGGCTGACCCTGATTCGGCAAGAGGGTACCTTGACCGATGCTAAAGTGCGTGAACCAAAGCGTAAGACAGCCGCAGCTGTGAAACCGGGCGTGGCTACTGCGCCAGTGCCGTCGCAGATACCAAACCCAGCACCCAACACCCAACGCCCAGGAACTATTGGCTCAAGTACAGGCATGATCACTCCTCGATCATCAACGGCCAATACCGTGCTAAATCGGCTGCCCATTAAAGTGGCAAACCCACCCTCACTACGTAATCCCTTAGCGCTTGCCCGCTCACTGCGTCCGCTCATGCAAAAGGTGCCATCAGGACGGGTAGAGGGCTTAGATGAGCAAGCTACTGCTCAACAAATTGCCGAAGCTGGGATTTGGCAGCCGATTGTTAAACCAGTGCTGGAGCCTTGGTTCGAGATCGCGCTAGTGGCCGATGAAAGTGCGTCCATGTTGATCTGGCGGCAAACCGTGTTGGAATTTCGTAAACTATTACGGAATTATGGGGCCTTTCGCGATGTCCAGCTTTGGGGATTGCATTGTGAGGGGGACCGTTTGTGCTTGCGTCCCGGTATTGGTTCCGATGCCCTTCAACAGCCAACGCGTCAACCAGACGAACTGCTCGAACCGAGTGGTCGACGGTTAATTCTGCTGATTACGGATTGTGTGTCTTCCTACTGGCAAGAGGAGACGTTGATCAAGACTCTCAAGCGGTGGGCACAGCAATCTCCGCTTGCGATTGCTCAAGTATTGCCGGAATGGCTCTGGGTTCGCACAGCGATTCGAGGGTTTGAGTCCGTGCAATTAACAGGCTTGGAACCTGGTGTGCCCAGTAACCAGCTAGTGGTTGATTGGAGTGCAGTCTGGCAATCTGTGGCGAATCCCCAAGCTGGAGTTTGCCTGCCCATTGTGCCGTTGGAGCCAGACTCGGTGTTGACTTGGAGCCAGATGGTGATGGGACGATGTGAAGCCCCAGGCTACTGGCTACGATCGTTTCCATCCGAGACCGATTTACCTGCAAGTGCCTCCCGGCCACCAGCGCAACAACTGGAACGGTTCCAGCTCATATCATCCCCTGTAGCACAGCGACTCATGGGATTGGTAGCAGCCTCTCCGGTGATTACCCTGCCCGTTATTCGTTTAATTCAAGAAACTCTGCTGCCTAAGTCCCAGCAAATGCATGTAGCAGAAGTTCTGTTGGGCGGTTTGTTAGAACCCATCGTTCCGCCAACTTTGGGAACTATTCCTGATGAGATGGAGTATCGCTTTATCGATGAAGCGGTTCGTGACTTACTGCTTGCAGAAACCCCTGTTCCAGATACAGTACAAGTGTTATCAGGCTACGTCGAACGCCAGTTTGACCAGTCGCTAGATGAATTTGTCGCCGAACTACAACTTTGGACCCAGAACGAAGACCTTGCGCTGGTCAATAAGGCTCGTTCCTTCGCTACGGTGACCGCAGCTGTCTTGAAGCGGAAGGGTGGAAAATATCGCGAGTTTGTCCAGCAGGTAGAACGTCAAAACCAACATCACGCAATCGAAGAGGCTACACAATCGCGATTCATTAGTGAGCAGGATCAGCAAGAGGTAGAACTGGCATCTACCTGGATTTGTGAATTGTCGTTTTCAGCTCATGATGAGAATGTTACCTGTGTTTGTTTCAGCCCTGATGGCTTGTTGATTGCTTCATCCAGCGATGACTCTACTATCCGTTTATGGAATCTCCAAGGTGAGAAGCTTGGTCAATGCTTGGGGCATTCAGGCTTTGTTCGATCCATTGTCTTTAGCCCAAACGGCCACCTACTCGCGTCTGCTGGGAATGACGAAACTGTACGACTATGGGATTTACAGGGTAATCAGATCGGTCAACCACTCCAAGGACATGAGGGAGTCGTTACTTCCATTGCCTTCAGTCCATCTGGTCAAGTGCTTGCTAGTGGTAGTAGTGATGGAACGGTACGATTATGGGATCTACAAGGCAGTCCAGTTGATCACCCTTTTCGAGGACATGAAGGATTAGTCAATTCTGTTGCCTTCAGCCCAAATGGTCAAGTGCTTGCCAGTGGTAGCGATGATGGAACGATGCGATTATGGACCTTGTTTGGTGAACCAATCGGTCAACCTTTACGACATAAGGGCGCTGTTGTCTGCGTGGCTTTTAGCCGGGATTCTCGATTAATAGCGAGTGGAAGTGCGGACGGTACTCTCCGATTATGGAATTCGAAAGGTAACCCAATTAGTGAGCCGATCCAGGGGCATGCGGGCACGATTTACTCTATTGCTTTTAGCCCCGATGGGCAACGGCTTGTAAGCAGTAGTCAAGATAGCAGAATTCGGGTATGGAATCTTGAAGGAAATCTAATTGGTGAACCGCTTGAAGGACATAGAGGCGGGGTCAATTCTGTTGCCTTTAGCCCTGATGGACAGCTGTTTGCCTCCTGCAGTGGTGATAGAAGTATTAGGCTTTGGAGAAAGCAGGACGCTGAAGTAACAGCTGTTGAACCTGATGTTTTGAGCATGCCTTTCTTTGATGCACCGGGAGGGCAAATACCACCAGACTCCTTTATTTACGTAGAGCGTCCGCCGATTGAGACGCGCTGTTACGAAGCGATCTCTAGACCAGGTGCTCTGATTCGAATCAAAGCCCCCCGGCAGATGGGAAAAACATCCCTGATGGCAAAGATTTTGCACTATGCGAGAGAGCAGCGCTATCTGACTGTGTCCTTAAATTTTCAGCTGGCAGATGCTGATATCTTTAACGACCTGAACCAATTTTTGAAATGGTTCTGTACCAAAGTAGGGGACGAGTTGAGACTGCCTAACCGGCTGGAGGATTATTGGGATGACGTGTTTGGTAGCATGGATAACTGCACGAATTACTTTGAGGACTTCCTGCTAGAGAGCATCAACAGTCCGCTGACGCTGTGCCTAGATGAAGTAGACAGGGTGTTTAACCATCCTGACATCGCATCGGACTTTTTTGGATTGCTGCGAGGATGGCACGAGAGAAGTAGGATTAGTGACTCCTGGAAGAAACTACGGCTCGTTGTAGTGCATTCCACCGAAGTCTACATTTCCATGAGTATCAATCAGTCGCCGTTCAACGTGGGCTTGGCGTTCGAACTACCAGAGTTCAGCGTCGCACAGGTGCAAGATCTCGCTGCACGACACGGGTTGGATTGGACCGCAGAGGAAGTGACGCTACTTGTGGCGATGGTAGGAGGACAGCCCTATCTGGTGGGGGTGGCGCTGTATCACTTAGCGCGGCAGGAGATGACGCTACAACAACTGCTGGAAACTGCTCCTACCGAAACAGGCCTGTATGGGGAGCATCTACGCCGTCACTGGTGGATCCTGGAGCAACAACCAGAGATGGCAGTGGCCATGAAGCACTTAGTAGAAGCGTCTGGGCCCGTGCGTTTAAAGTTTGTACAAGCGTTTCAGCTTCACAGCATGGGGTTAGTGCACTTGCAGGGCAATGATGTGACGTTTCGGAATGAGTTGTATCGGCGGTATTTTAGCAATCGATTGGCAACTTCGGATAGCAACGATACTGAGCTTGAACCTGTAGAGCAATCTCTAAGCATCGAGTTAAGAGAGGCAGTAGCAATTGTAGATGAGCAAGAGCGGGCTGAAACTCTAGCTCGTTTAATGGCGCGATCACCCGAAGCTCACTCAACACTACTGCGTAGCCTATCAACAATCGAGGATGAAGACGATCGCATTCTTGCTCTAATCACATTGATTCCTCACCTCACAGACGATTTGTTGTCTGCTGTTCCAGCAAGAGATATCGCTATATTCCAGCACCAACACGGAATTCTTGCCGATGGAGTTTGTGGACCTCAGACCCTCCGTGCAATAACAGAGGCTCTTCATTCTAGCAGTAGCCAGACGACTGACGTAAATCCAGTCATAGAAGGTCCTGGTCGCACTTTACTCTGGCAAGCGGAGAGTACCCAAGTTTATACACTTTGTACGTCCAATCCCTGGTATCTACCACTTGATGCTTTAGTCATTCCAGTTGGCTATCAAGGAGGACTGGGAAACTTAGCAGCAGATTTTCAAGAGTTTATAGGAATTCGCTCGAAGTGGCTTTCCGACGCTATAGGTAACGCGATGAGAGCTGAGAAACTGAGGCGCATTAAGCCCGATCAACCCTTACTGGTACAAGTACCTTCTGAAATAAATACTCAAATCTCCTCCCTAGCAGGTTCTATATCAGAACGATTTATTATTTGTGCTACATCAGAATCAGAGCATGAACTCAGTAGTTCTAATACAGCAATTGCATACAAGTCAATTATCCGCTTGGCCATAGAGCGAAACTTTAGCCGAATAGTAGTCCCTCTAATTGGCACTGGAAGAAATCAACTATCCGTGGATGATGTCACAACAGGTGCGTTGAGGGCAATTAATGACGTTCTTACATCGCTCCAACCCACAAATCTTGAAGAGATCACGATTGTCGATCGTGATGAAGATAAGATCGCAGCAATTACTAGAATCTCCCATGCCTTCAGTGTTTCAAACATTGAGCCTCCAGCGAGTAAGGTTGTGGAAGTCTTCTTTTCTTACTCTCACCGAGACGAAGCTTTACGAGACGAACTGGCTATCCACCTCACCATGCTGAAACAACAGGGGATTATCGCCGCTTGGCACGATCGCGAAATCACTACGGGAACCGAATGGGCTGGTGAGATCGATGCTCATCTCAATTCAGCCAGCATCATTCTGCTACTAGTCAGCGCTGACCTTCTCGTCTCTGACTACTGCTACGACCTTGAGATGCAACGAGCCTTGCAACGCCACGAATCGGGTGAGGCACTTGTAATCCCGCTCATCCTCAGATCTTGCGACTGGACATCTGCTCCCTTCGGCAAACTTCAGGCACTGCCCAAAAACGCTAAACCAGTGATAGAGTGGCGCGATCGTGAAGAAGCCTTTCTCGATATTTCTCAGGGAATTCTCAGGGCGATCGCGAAAATACCTACTCATAATAATGAAGATAGGGTTGCAGCCACTACCAGAGTTTCCCAAGACTTCAGTGTTTTAGAAGCTGAGACTCAGATCAATCGCTCAATGCCCTCATCCAATGTAGAACCACAAACGATTCTATTTCTGGCCGCTAATCCTAAGGACACCAGTCGCCTGCAAGTGGATCAAGAGTTGCGTGACATTGCTGAAGGGTTGCAACGCGCCCAGAAGCGAGACCAGTTCAACCTGGAGCAACGCTTAGCCGTGCGTCCTCGTGATATTCAACGCGCCATGTTGGACATTGGACCGCAAATCATTCACTTCTCTGGGCATGGAGCGGGAGAAGCAGGGCTGATGTTTGAGGATGACATCGGCAACACCAAACTGGTGGATGGGGCTGCCTTGGCAGGACTATTTGAACTGTTTTCTGATCAAATCAATTGTGTGGTGCTGAATGGCTGCTACTCAGACGTGCAGGCAAAGGCGATCGGCCAACATATTCCCTACGTCATCGGCATGAATCAGGCGATCGGGGACAAAGCTGCAATCGCGTTTGCCGTCGGCTTCTATGATGCATTGGGAGCAGGTCGCTCGATTGAGCTCGCCTACAAACTGGGCTGTGCCGCGATTCGCCTGGAGGGTATTGCCGAAAACCTGACGCCGGTTCTGCTGCAACAGTCCACTACGGGAGATGCTATCGGTCAGCCCCAACCCGATGAGTCTACCCCTTCAACTCCTCCGGCTCCACCCGGTCCCAATGACCGTGAGCCAATCGAAGTCTTCATTTCCTACTCCCATAAAGATGAGAGCTTAAAGGACGACCTCTACATGCATCTGGCGAACCTGACCCGGCAGGGCAAGATCAAACCCTGGCAGGATAGAGAGATCGAAGCG
>Ga0123338_10003656_pt1 | contig 13743 bp, 12 predicted proteins | sample grotaG_FD_89793 | JGI IMG/M metagenome (GOLD analysis project Ga0123338, IMG submission 89793) | Glacier valley bacterial and archeal communities from Borup Fiord, Nunavut, Canada, to study Microbial Dark Matter (Phase II) -... | ecosystem: Environmental > Aquatic > Freshwater > Ice > Glacier ... | reverse complement strand
GAGTAAGCAGATGATGCCGGTTTATGACAAACCGATGATTTACTACCCATTATCAACACTGATGATGGCAGGAATTTTTGAAATTCTCATCATTTCTACTCCCCAAGATTTACCAAATTTCGAGAGACTTCTAGGAGATGGTTCTCAGCTTGGTTGCTCCTTCTCCTATTGTGTTCAAGAGGTCCCTGATGGTCTTGCTCAAGCATTTGTTCTGGGAGAATCATTTATAAAAAATGATAAGGTTGCACTAATACTCGGTGATAATATATTTCACGGTGATGGCTTGCCTAAACTTCTTCAAGAATGTTCGGATCCTGAAGGAGGAGTTGTATTTGCTTATCATGTTTCTGATCCTGAGCGCTATGGGGTTATAGAATTTAGTAAAGAACTGACGGCAATCTCTATTGAAGAAAAGCCAAGCAAACCAAAGTCGAACTATGCCGTTCCTGGCCTTTATTTTTATGATAATACAGTTGTCCAAATAGCTAAAAATATTAAACCCTCCCCGAGAGGAGAATTTGAAATAACTGATGTCAATAAGGAATACTTAGAACAAGGCAAGCTTAAAGTTGGTATTTTGAGTCGTGGCACAGCATGGCTAGATACGGGTACTTTTGACTCATTAATGCAAGCCGGTCAGTTCGTTCAGGTAATTGAAGAAAGACAAGGACAAAAAATTGGATGTATTGAAGAAGTAGCCTTTCGGATGAAATATATTGACAAAAAACAATTACAAAAAATCGCTGAGCCGTTAAAAAAGAGTGGTTATGGCAAATACCTATTACAGATAGCTGCTGAATAAAATTTATTCAGAATAAATTAGGTGCTTGATAAGGATTAAATCAAGTTCCACTAAAATAAGAAATTAGAATATTAAATATAAAAAAATTTGAAAGTTGCATTAATTACCGGAATCACAGGACAAGATGGAGCATATCTTGCAGAGTTATTATTAAAAAAAGGCTATTTTGTACATGGTCTTAAAAGAAGAAGCTCTTTATTCAACACAGATAGAATTGATCATTTATACAGTGATCAACATAATTTAGGTATCAAATTCAAACTCCATTTTGGCGATCTTACAGACTCTACCAACCTTATCCGAATTATTCAAGAGGTTCAGCCAGATGAAATTTATAATTTAGCTGCTCAGAGCCATGTAAAAGTCAGTTTCGATACACCTGAGTATACGGCGAATGCTGATGGTATTGGAACCTTGCGAATTCTTGAAGCAGTAAGACTATTAAACCTAATCAAGAAAACTAAAATTTATCAAGCTTCAACATCCGAGCTATACGGCTTAGTGCAGCAAGTTCCCCAATCCGAAACAACACCCTTTTACCCAAGGTCACCTTACGGAGTAGCTAAACTATACGCTTACTGGATGACTGTAAACTACCGCGAGGCTTATGGAATGTTTGCATGTAACGGGATTTTATTCAATCATGAAAGTCCTGTGAGGGGAGAAACTTTTGTCACGCGTAAAATTACAAGAGCTGCTGCAAAAATAGCTTTAGGCTTACAAGACAAACTTTATCTTGGGAATCTAGATGCAAAGCGAGACTGGGGTCACGCCAAAGATTACGTTGAAGCAATGTATTTAATGCTACAACAGGAAACACCTGAAGACTATGTGATAGCAACGGGTGTGACCACTGAAGTAAGGGAATTCATTCGTATGGCATTTGAAGAGCTTGGAATAGACTTAGAATTCAGTGGGAAAGGTGTCGATGAAAATGGGATTATAATCGACTTAGATGAAGAACGCTTGAAAGAACATGGTTTAGATATTAGCAAGCTTAATCTTGGAAGTACCGTCGTTCAAGTTGACCCTAGGTATTTTAGACCAACAGAAGTAGAGCTACTAATTGGTGATCCGACAAAAGCAAATACCAAATTGAACTGGAAACCAAAGTATACAGTTCAAGATCTGGTAAAAGATATGATCCACTCAGATCTCAAACTGATGCGCAAAGACAAATATCTGTCTGACGGTGGTTTTGAGATTTTAAACTATTTTGAATAGTAACGTAATTTAATTGTGACATATTGAAAAGAATGAGATACCTCTTACCGTTTTTTTTTCTGTTTTTAGTCTTTAGTTTATTCAATATTAGCCTGTCGACTGCTCAGAATATGAACTCACGCGACCTTAGCTCAGTGAATGCAGATGAGTTAACAGATAGTCAGATCCGTGAAATTATACAGCAGATGCAGGCTGGAGGCATAAATAATGAACAGTTTAGCCAGTCAGCAATTTCAAAAGGTATGGACCCCCAGGAAGTTCAAAAATTGGTTAATCGAATCGATGCGTTGCAAAAAACAAATGATCAGGATACTACATCCCAACAGAACGTTCGTGGCTCCGAGCCCAAGCCTAGCAAAAGTAAGACTCAAAATTTTCAAAACGATAGTAGCAAAAACTCATTTAATACAGTTTTAGAAAACTTAAGACCTAAAATATTTGGGGCTGATTTATTTCGAAATGCGCATATGACCTTCGAGCCAAATCTTCGGTTAGCAACTCCATTAAACTATATTCTAGGGCCAGATGATCAGCTACTGGTCAGCGTTTACGGAAATTCCGTAGTAGACTTCAAGCTGACCATTAATCCTGAAGGATATATTCAGATTCCCAGAATTGGCTTTTTAAATGTAGGAGGAAAGACCATTGAAGAGGCTTCAATTGATATTAAAGATAAACTTGCAGCTAATCACTATGCAATCGGGCATGGAACATTTGTAAAGGTCAATCTTGGAAATATAAGGAGTATAAAAGTGCTCTTAGTTGGGGAGATAATAAGACCCGGGACCTATACATTATCTTCTCTTTCTACTGTTTTTAATGCGCTTTATTCATCAGGTGGACCTAATCAAAACGGCTCTTTTCGAGAAATTGAAATTATACGAGATAATAAGCTCTATAAAAGTCTTGATGTATACCAATTCCTGCTAAAAGGTTTTCAGAAAAATAATATCAATTTAAAAGATCAGGATATCATTAGAGTGCCAACTTACAAAGTTCGTGTAAACGTTCTAGGAGAAGTAAAAAGACCAGCTTTTTATGAAGTCTTATCTGGGGAAACTATGAAAGATGTAATTGGTTTTGCAGGTGGGTTTTCAGACTTAGCGTACACCGCTAGAGTTAAGATTCTTCAAGTGACAGGTAAAGAAAGAAGAATTACAGACGTAACTGAAACGGACTACGGAAATTATATTCCACTCAGAGGCGATAAATATATCATTGAGCCAATTCTTAAACGATTCGAAAACCGTGTTAAAATAAAAGGTGCTGTTTTTAGACCCGGTTCTTATGAATTAAATACAAAAATGACTTTGATGCAGCTCATTGCGAAAGCAGATGGGCTTAAAGAAGATGCTTTTGTTTCAAGAGGGTACATAAGTAGACTAAAATCCGATAATACTTTAGAATTGGTATCATTCGACATTAAGGGAATTGAGAATAAAACGGTTGCTGATATCCCTCTGCAACGTGAAGATGAAATTACAATATCTTCAATTTTTGACCTTAGAGATAGCTCAAAAGTAATTATAAAGGGTGAAGTTAGAAAACAAGGAGACTATAACTACAGTGAAGGTATGACTCTAGAAGACCTAATTTTACAAGCGGGAGGGTTTTCTCAGGCAGCGACAAGTTCTAGGGTTGAAATTGCTCGGCGAATTACTAACGGAGATCCCAAATCAGCTTCGTCTGTAGAAGCTCAGGTATTCCAAATTAATGTTGATAAAGATCTTAGACTCGGTGGTACTCCTTTTATCTTGATGCCGTTTGATATCATATCAATTTACAGCCTTCCTGGTTATGAAAGGCAAAAATCTATCAGAATAGAGGGCGAAGTTATTTACCCTGGATATTATACCATCAAACAAAAAAATGAAAAGATTTCCGATCTTATCAAGAGAGCCGGAGGTTTTACCGCTGCTGCTGACGTAAGCGGAAGTTCTTTAAAAAGATCACTACTGAGCAATATAGACTCGTCTAAAAATAAACTAAATGCGAAAGAGCTATTAGAAGAGCGTATGGACCGCATTTCAAGACTACGTGGAGCTGCGAAAGATACCTCAACAACACTAATCAAAGAGGAAACAAGGAAAAATCAATACGTAGGTATAGATATGACTAGAATAATTCAAAAGCCTGGATCAGAATTCGATTTGATTGTAGAAAATGGTGATATTATTCGAGTACCCAAAGAGGCTAGAATCGTAAAAGTTTCTGGGGAAGTACTATTCCCGAGTCTTATCATATACTTCAAGAATAAATCATTACCTAATTATATTGATAATGCTGGAGGATTTTCTCCAAATTCATTGAAAAAAAGAATTTACGTAGTTTATGCAAATGGAACGGTAAAAAGTACACACAAGTTTTTATTTTTTTATAACTATCCTTCGCTGAAAGCTGGATGTGAGATTATTGTTCCTAAAAAACCAGAAAAAAGAAAGCTAAGTGCTGGTGAAGTCGTTGCAATCACAACTGGTATAGCTTCTTTTGGTGCAATTATTTTGACAATAATAAACTTAATAAAATAATTATTTTAAAACATGTACAAGCCTTTAAGACGCATTAGAACTTTCTTCAAAAAAATTAGAAATGACCAGTGAAGACGAGGAAGTTTCAATTAGAGAGATAGTATTTAAGATACAGGGCTGGTATCAGTTTTTAAGAAACAAACGTTTCATTTTAATACTAGTATTTATCGTAGGTATCGGTGCCGGCATAATCTACTCTTCGCTCGTAAAAACGAATTATACGGCTGAACTAAATTTCGCTATTCAAGACGATCAATCAGGAGGATTAGGATCTGCTGCAGGTTTAGCAAGCCAATTTGGTTTTGATATCGGGGGCACAAAAAGCGGAGCCTTTTCTGGGGATAACCTGATTGAGCTTCTAAAATCGCGTGCAATGGTAGAAAAAGCGTTGCTTTCTCCAATTAATTTTAAGGGAAAAAATGAAACGCTTGCTAGCTTGTATATAGATTTTAATGATTTACGCAAATATTGGATTAAAGAGGGAATAAAAGTTTTAGTTTATCCAACAAACGAACTTAGGTCAAATTTCAGTTTAAAGCAGGATAGCATTTTAAATCAAATTTTTAAAGACTTAATTAAAAATAGTCTAGCTGTTGATAAATCAGATAAAAAGCTAAGTATTATTCAAGTCAAAGTTGTAAGCAAAAATGAGATTTTTTCAAAACTCTTTGCCGAAAACCTAGTCAAGACAGTCTCAAAATTTTATATAGAAACAACTATCCAGAAAGAAAGTCAGAATGTAAATATTCTTCAACACCAAGTAGATTCAGTTAGAAGACAATTGAATATTGCTATTTCAGGTGTTGCACAATCATTGGATATCAATCCTAACCCGAATCCTTCTTTGCAAATCTTGCGTGCTCCATCTCAACGCAGACAAATTGATGTGCAGGCAAATACGGCTATTTTGACTGAATTGGTTAAAAACCTAGAATTATCGCAAATCACACTGAGGAAAGAAACACCATTGATTCAAATAATTGACTATCCTATTTTACCGCTAGAAAAAACACATTTAGGGAAACTTAAGGCAATCATTATATGCTGCGCCATTCTAGAAATTATTGCAATTATGATTTTGTCCATTCGTTATATTTTTAAACAGTTGATGAAGTCTTGAAGAAGTTCACAGACGAGCAAATGATCCAAACAAAAAGATCAATGTTTAAGAAATTAAAGGATGAAATACAAAAATTTTTCAACTCAGGCCATGAAAGGTCTATTGTAGCAAAGAGAAATATTGCATCTTCATTATTGGTAAAGGGATTAACTGTAGTAATTGGGTTCATCCTGTTACCTTTAACAATAAGTTATGTTAACAGGTCTAATTTTGGATTATGGCTAACACTAAGTTCAATTATTACCTGGCTAAATTCGTTTGATATAGGCCTGGCAAATGGTTTAAAAAATAAACTCGCGGAAAGCCATGCTAAGAATGATAACTATGGGTCAAGGATTTATCTAAGCACTACTTACGTTTTAATTGGTGCATTGTCTACCCTAATTTTTATTTTATTCCTAGCAATCAATCACTATCTTGATTGGCAGAAAATTCTAAATGCAGAACAAAATACATCTGAAAATTACAACATTCTTGCCGTAGTTGTAATAGGCATATTTTGCGTACAATTTATAGTGCAAATTATGAATGTAGTGTTAACAGCAACTCATGCCAGCGCAAAAATGGCTTGGATAGGCCTGTGTGGTCAAGGATTTAGTCTCGTACTAATATTTATATTCCCCTTGTTTGCCAAAGGAAGTTTACTGAATTTGATACTGATCATCGCAGTTGCACCATTATTGGTTCAGATTATTGCAAGTATCTGGTACTACACGCATGAGTATCGGGTTATAGCACCAGGTATAAGATATATTCGTCTAAAATATGCTAAAAGTTTATTGAGTAGCGGTGGAATATTTTTTTTAGTCCAAATCGGTGGTCTTTTATTATTTCAGACCGACAATATTGTAATAACGCAACTATTTGGTCCAGCGGATGTAACATTATTCAATGTAACATATAAGTTGTTTTCAGTTGTTAGCATAGTATTTACCATTGTCTTGACTCCATTTTGGAGCGCCTTTACTGATGCGTTCGTAAAACTCGACTATGATTGGATTAAACAAGTTTTTGACAGAATGTACAAATATTTTTTTCTCTTAATTGTGGCAACAATTTTCCTACTTGTCGGCTCACCTTTGATATTCAAACTCTGGCTCGGAAAAGAGTTCTCGATTCCAATGTCATTATCACTGGTTATGTCGGTATATGTACTGGAATTCTGCTGGATGCTCATACACTGTTTCTTTCTAAATGGAATCGGGAAAATACGACTACAGCTATACCTTTACATTGGAAGCACATCCATAAATATTCCAATGGCAATTTATTTAGGAAGGTTTTGTGGAATACAAGGAGTTACACTATCAAATATTATCGTAATGTTTATCATGGGTGTTGTATTATATATTCAGTGCAGAAAAATAGTAAATAAATTAGCTGTAGGAATTTGGGACAAATAAAAAAATCTGTGATTAATAAATCAAAAATCTTCGTCGTATTTCACAATGAGCTTGTAGCAGAATACTACGATCGTGAACTTTTAGCTGAATACTTATTTATCAATGTCAGCCCATCCAACAGATCAGAATATCCATCAGGCTTTAATATAATTAATCAATATGACTTCGATAAATTTAAACCCATAGGCAAAATTTATACAGAGTCTGAAGTTCTTTACAACGTATTTAAAAACCCATATCTAACTGCAGATGTGGATTTCGTAGGATTTTTACAATATGACATTGATTCTACAAATATATCTGTCCCTTTACTTTCAGAGTGGGAGACCAATTATGAGCATATCAACTTTCAGCCATATAAATTTGATGTTGACTATAACCAGAAAATTTTGATGGACAAAACCCAACCAAATAAGAGAAAAGGCAGCGGAGTAAACTGTTATAATGTAATTTTAGAGGATTATAATGAATTTTATGGTACGAAATTTACCTTAGACGACCTTAGAGGTAAAACAATTAATCTTTGTAGCTCTTTTTTTCTTAAAAAGAGCTTGTTTGTAGAAATGATGGATTTCGTAACTCCTTTAATTGAAAATAAAAAACTAGAAGCATTTGATCCAGATCGCAAATATAGGATTCAGGGAGGGTTACTTGAAAGGTATTATGCCGTATGGCTGTCACTTCACAATTTGAATGATCTCTCATTTAATCTCGATCATTTTTTCGCAGAAAGCAAAATCCAAGATTCCATTTTTAATAAACTAGTTCGAAGAATACAAAGATTATTTAACAAATGAGTCTACCACTGGTGATTACATCGACCGTATTTGTCAATAGCCAGTTGACTACATTAACTGATCCGAAACTTAGATTATCACAGTATATTGATAGTTTAATTTTCTACATAAAATCGGGTGATTTCGCAGATATAATTATTTGTGACAACAGTGGATTTGACTATTCATCGGTAGATTTAATTAGCGCAAAAGCAAAGGAATTTTGCGTTAATTTCGAAAGCCTACATTTCAGTGGCAATAATTCTAAAATCTTGGCCCTCGGAAAAGGCTTTGGAGAAGGTGAAATTATTGCTCACATATTGATGTACAGTACGTTACTAAAAAGTAAACATGGGTTTATTAAAATAACAGGCAGGATTAAAGTTCTGAATATTCGTACAATCCTAAAATCAATTAATCCCGATATTAATTATTTTCAAAAAATCGGACTTAATCCGTTGCGGCAACGAGGAATGGTTGATACACGATTATACTACTGTCAAAGGAAAATTTTCTTAACCATTCTATTAGATCGATATAAAGAAGTAAATGATTATAAAAATTACTACCTCGAATGTGCATACCATGATGCCCTCAAAAACTCTGTTAGATATCAAAACTTTCCTATTATTCCTAGATTCCAAGGTATTTCTGGAAGTCACGGTGGCAGTTTAACTGAAAATGCAACTATCTTTTATATAAAGCTATTTATAAACTATCTATTTGTTAAGTTACATATTACATGATTGACCTTAATATACTTCCGGAATTATTGTCGCCGAAAGTTTCGGTCATTACAGTGGTTTTTAATTCTAAGAACTTAATTAAGGCAACGTTAGAAAGTGTTATAAATCAAACTTACAAAAACCTAGAATACCTAGTAGTCGATGGTAATTCTAATGACGGAACTTCAGAAATTATAAATTTTTATAGTTTGTATATTGCTCGTCATATAAGAGAGCCCGATAAAGGTATTTACGATGCCATGAATAAAGGCATTCGCCTTGCAAGTGGTAATTGGGTAGTCTTTATGAATGCTGGCGATATTTTTGCAGATGACGGAGTTTTGTCAAACATTTTTTCGGTATTCATACCCCAAAATATCAAGTTTCTCTATTCTGACTTCATTGTTTCAGGAAAAGAAAAGGATAATAATAAACTATATAACGCAGATTACAAGAGAGGTGTAATTCTTCATCAGTCTGTAATTTATCAAAAGGAATTACACCTCACATATGGTTATTATCTGGTGACCAAAAAAATCATAATTTCAGACTATCTGTTTTTTAATTCAGTACCTGAAGAAATGATCGTAAAAACTGATATCATAATTTCAATAAATAATGGCGAGGGCATTTCTCAAGGGTCCTGGTGCTATTATCAGAAAAAATGTGCTGATTATATTTTTGGCCGAATTAACCTTTCTTCTTTATTTAAATCAATACTTCTCTTTCAATTAAAGCAGCTAATACTAGCTATACCTGGCATTTCTAAAACTCGGGCTATTATTAGATGGAATAAAAATATAAGTAAGGTTTCCATACTTGACTCTAACTTAAGTACCTATTTACCCAAAAGATGATAATTTACATACTCATCTATATCTTACTGTTTTTACTAAGCATTCACACATATAATCGACCATGTAAAGTCTATCTGTATCTTACCGGTTTGTTCCTTATTCTCTTCGCTGGACTGAGAGGTAAGAACGTGAGTAGCGATTATTCGACTTATGTTGAATTTTTTCTTGATATAAAGCAACAGGGGGAACTCAACCTGATTTCCTTGGTTGAGCCAAGTTTTATCATAATTTCTTACTTATTGCCGACTGTCAGGGCTGTAATGATTGTGTTCGCGTTATTCGCTGTTTCGATTAAGCTATATGCAATTAATACAATGACACCATTTGTTTTCTTTTCTATTACGCTGCTATTTTCTAGTTTCTTTCTCGTTCAAGAAATGAATCAGATACGAGCGGCTGTTGCGACAGGAATACTACTTTTAAGCATACCGTCTATTCTTGATAAAAAGCTGTTTTCTTTTTGTGTCATAATAATAGTAGCTATGTTATTTCACTATTCCGCCATTGTATTTTTTCCTCTTTATTTTCTAAGTAATAGTAAGATTCAACGCTTTTACTTTCTTGTCATTCCAGCGGCTTATCTACTTAACTTGCTAGGCATCGGTTTCCTAGACATTTTAAAGCATATACATATAAATTTTGTAGAAAGCAAGTTAGAGGCCTACAACGAATTATATTCAATGGGGATGTATACCAAGATTAACATTTATAATCCTATCGTAATTTTGCGAATCGCAATAATTTATACCCTTATGGCAAATAGCAAACAGCTCAGTCTTAAAAATAGGTACTTTATTGTTTTAATGAAGTCGTATGTTATTTCAATTACAGTACTGGTTTTATTTTCTAATCTCCCAGTTTTTAGTCTTAGAGTATCTGATATTTTTGGGATAGTAGAAATTCTGCTTATTCCTTTCTTTTTTTATATCTACAAACCAAAATCTTTAATTGTCTTATTTATATTTCTATTTAGTTCATTGATTTTATGTATTGATCTGTTTTACAACAAATTTCTGAACCCCTATACCCTTTAGAAATGACCCTAGACTCAATTTTACCAATACTGGTGGTATACAAGCAAAATTTGCGCAATTCAATTAGTTTGAATGCTCTGTCCACTCACCTAGATAAAACTGGGATTAGGATAGACCTATTCGTCTATGACAATAGCCCAGCGCTTTCTGAACTCGCCTCTTTTAAGTTTAAGCAGTTCGATGTTACTTATATTCATGATCCCTTAAATTCAGGTGTGAGTAAGGCTTATAACTCAGGAGCAAGATTTGGTTCTACCAAAAATAAAGAATGGATTATGTTACTGGACCAGGATACTGGTTTCCCAGATGATTTTATGATTAAATATCAGGAGGCCAGCATAAAAAACCCAGAAATTAAGCTCTTTTGCCCTATACTAACAACCCAATTTGGTCAGATTATGTCGCCTTGTGTATACAGACACAAGCAAGGACAATGGGTTAAGCAGTTGAATAAAGGAGTATATAGTTTGTATTCTTTTAGTCCCGTTAATTCTGGCATGATGATCAATCTTAAAGCATTTAATAAAGTTGGGGGATACAATGAATCGGTAAGGCTTGATTTTGCAGATTTCCAATTTATAGAAAGGTTTAAAAATTCTTTTAAAATGTTCTGTTTAATTGACCTGGTTTGCCATCAGGAGTTTTCAGGATTTGAAAAGAATATTGTTACCCTTAAGAATCGATTTGTATTATTTTGTGAAGGCGCTAGGAATTGTGATCGGCGTGTATTTTCAGATAATATATGGTATTTATTTGCCGTATTAAGGCGACTTATCGGTCTTACCCTTAAAACAAAAAAAATATCATTCATCCCAATTTTTATTAGCGTTTACTTATTAAAAAAATAGTTATGAATGTATCAGTATGTATGGCAACTTACAATGGAGGTTTGTACGTCAATGATCAGATAGTTTCCATTTTAAAACAACTAAAACCTAACGATGAACTTATCATTTCAGACGATTCTTCTACTGATGATACAGTAAGAATAATAAAGGCTATAGATGACAGCAGAATTTACCTGCTAGAGAATAATTTGTTCCGGCACCCAATAAAGAATTTTGAGAACGCGTTGAAATTCGCCTCAGGAGATTATATATTTTTAGCCGACCAAGATGATGTCTGGTTAGATACAAAATATGTCGATTGTCTACGATTACTTGAAAAAGCAGATCTAGTTCTTAGTGACTCAATTGTTACTGATGAAAATCTAAACATAATTCACAAGTCTTTTTTTGAATTTTTTGGTTCAAAAAAAGGAATTCTTTATAATATTTTACATAGCTCATATTTCGGTTCGTGCATGGCATTCAAAAAGCATATACTAAATCGCGCGCTCCCGTTTCCTGATACCAAAGAAATCGGGCACGATCTATGGATAGGTTTGGTTGCAGAAATTACAGGAACAGTCTATTTTTATGAGAAGCCTCTCATTCTTTACCGGCGACATCTTGGTACATCTACAAGTGCAGGAATAGGAAAGAGTAACCGTTCTCTTTATTTAAAGATTAAAGGCAGGTGCATAATATTTAGGGAATTATTTAAATTCTATTTCAGATATTTACTAAATGGAAAAAGGACTCGTATCCATTATAACCCCTATATATAACGGAGCACGCTATGTTAGTGAAACAATTCAGTCCGTTTTAAATCAATCATTTAGTAACTGGGAAATGATTATCATTGATGATGGATCGATAGATAATAGTTGTGAAATAATTGATAGATTTATTCATAAAGAACCCAAAATTCGATTATTTTCTCAAAAAAATGCTGGTTCAGCTTCCGCTAGAAATAATGGTATAAAAAGAGCACGAGGTCAATTTATTTGCCTTCTGGATGCTGACGATGTTTGGGAACCAGAGTTTCTTACGTCACAGCTTAGATTCATGCACGTTAATAGTGCAGTTTTGGTTTGTTCCTCACATCGAAGAATAAATGAAAATTCGATTGAAATTTTGAAGCCATTTATTGCACCTTTCAAAGCTAGCTATTCAGATTTACTTAAAACTTGTTCTATATCTTGTTTAACTGGGGTCTATGATATAGAGCCCTACGGAAAAGTGTATTTAAAAGAAGAATTTAAAAGTTTAAGGGACGATTATATTTATTGGTTAGAAATAATCAAGAAAATAAAATTCGTTTATGGTAATCCAGATATTCTAGCCAGTTATAGGATGTTAGACAATTCTGCCACAAGAAAAAAAAGTAAATTAATAATTCCACAATTCAAAGTTTTTTATTCAGTTGAAAAATTAGGTATCCTTAGGAGCATATATTACTTGGCAAGCTGGGCAACTTTTGGATTTTTAAAATACCGTAAATAGAAGAAGTAGAAACAATAACAATGAATCTTTCAATTAGAAAAATAATAGCCAAGCTAAAGATTTTCTACAATAAAAAATATAATTATAGTATCCTTAAAAAGAGTGGAGCGTCATTTAGTACGTTTAATATTAATGGCAGAATATTTATTAAGAACAATGGATTTCTGAAAATCGGACAAAATTTTAGTGCAAATTCAGGGATAAATGCGAATCCTATTGGAGGGGATACATTGCTTCGTCTTATTGTTCATCTACCTGAGAGCAGATTAATTCTTGGGGATAATATTGGAATGTCAAATTCAACCATTTATTGTTGGCAAGAAATAACAATTGGAAACAATGTCTTAATCGGGGGTAGTGTAAAAATATGGGACACAAACTTTCATTCAACAAATTCAACAATTAGATTGAGCAAAAACGATATCAATATAAAATCGGCTCCCATAAATATATGTGACAACGTATTTATCGGAGCTGGTACTATTATTTTGAAAGGTGTTACTATAGGAGAAAACTCAATAATTGCAGCAGGGAGTGTTGTGGTAAAAAGCATTCCTCCAAATGTTATTGCAGGCGGAAATCCATGTCTAGTAGTAAAAAATATTGCCTTGTAGGTTCTTAGTGATTTTAATTAATTTTATGTAACCTATCACTATTAAATAACGTAATAATACCTGAGAGCGTTAATTTAGATTAAGCAGGGTTCAAACTCCCAAATTTGACCCTGCTTCTTTTTTGTCCTAGTTCTCATTAAAAAGCGGCAAAACACCCATAAACTTTTCAATTTCATGTTTGATTTCGTTGAGATGTGGGCCTTCTACACCCTTTGATATAACAAGATCAATCAAATCAACTATCTTTTCCATATCAGCCTCTTTTAGACCCCTGGTAGTAATAGCAGAAGTACCAATACGAATACCTGAAGTTATAAACGGCGATTTATCGTC
>Ga0123338_10003653_pt1 | contig 13750 bp, 15 predicted proteins | sample grotaG_FD_89793 | JGI IMG/M metagenome (GOLD analysis project Ga0123338, IMG submission 89793) | Glacier valley bacterial and archeal communities from Borup Fiord, Nunavut, Canada, to study Microbial Dark Matter (Phase II) -... | ecosystem: Environmental > Aquatic > Freshwater > Ice > Glacier ... | reverse complement strand
GCCTTTTTTTCCTTCATCTCGGTCTCGGTCGCGGCTCCGACCTTGATCAGCGCCACGCCGCCGGCCAGCTTGGCCACGCGCTCCTGGAGCTTTTCCTTGTCGTAGTCGCTGGTCGCTTCCTCGATCTGGACGCGCACTTGCTTGACGCGCGCCTCGATGTCGGCCGCGGCGCCGGCGCCGTCGATGATGGTGGTGTTCTCTTTCGCCACTTCGACGCGCTTGGCTTGGCCCAGATCGGCCAGAACGACCTTCTCGAGCGTCAGGCCGACTTCTTCGGCGATGACCTTGCCGCCCGTCAGGATGGCGATGTCTTCGAGCATCGCCTTGCGACGGTCACCGAAGCCCGGCGCCTTGACGGCGACGACCTTCAGGATGCCGCGCAGCGTGTTGACCACGAGGGTCGCGAGTGCTTCGCCTTCGACTTCTTCCGCGACGATCAGCAGCGGACGGCCTGACTTGGCGACCTGCTCGAGCGTCGGCAACAGATCGCGGATGTTGCTGATCTTCTTGTCGAACAGCAGCACGAACGGGTTGTCGAGCGCAGCGGTCTGCTTCTCGGGGTTGTTGATGAAGTAGGGCGAGAGGTAGCCGCGGTCGAACTGCATGCCCTCGACGACTTCGAGCTCGGAATTGAGCGACTTGCCGTCTTCGACGGTGATGACGCCTTCCTTGCCGACCTTGTCCATCGCCTCGGCGATGATCCGGCCGACTTCCTCGTCGCTGTTCGCCGAGATCGTGCCGACCTGGGCGATTTCCTTCGACGTCGTCGTCGGCTTGCTCTGCTTCTTCAGCTCCTCGACGAGCGCCGTGACGGCCTTGTCGATGCCGCGCTTCAGGTCCATCGGGTTCATGCCCGCGGCCACGTACTTCATGCCTTCGCGAACGATGGCTTGCGCGAGCACGGTGGCCGTGGTCGTGCCGTCACCGGCGATGTCCGAGGTCTTGGAAGCGACCTCCTTGACCATCTGGGCGCCCATGTTCTGGAGCTTGTCCTTGAGCTCGATCTCCTTGGCGACCGAGACACCGTCCTTGGTGACCGTCGGGCCGCCGAACGAACGCTCGAGCACCACGTTGCGGCCCTTGGGGCCGAGCGTGACCTTGACCGCGTTGGCGAGGATGTTCACACCCTCGACCATGCGCGCGCGGGCGTCGCCGCCGAATGAAACTTCTTTTGCTGCCATGTTTGTTCTCCTGAGCCTTACTTCTCGACCACGGCGAAGAGGTCTTCCTCGCGCATCACCAGCAACTCGTCGCCGTCGACCTTGACGGTCTGGCCGCTGTACTTGCCGAACAGGACGCGGTCGCCCTTCTTGACGTTCATGGCGACGATGTCGCCACGCTCGTTGCGCTTGCCGGGGCCGACCGACAGGACTTCACCCTGGTCAGGCTTTTCGGCGGCGTTATCGGGGATGACGATTCCCGAGGCGGTCTTGGTTTCCTGCTCGACGCGCTTCACGATCACGCGGTCGGCCAACGGACGAAGGTTCATGGCATCTCCTGAATGGGGTTGTGGCCCTGCTTGGGGTAAGAGTCCGGCGGCGCGCCCCAAGGGGCTGTCGCGGACTCCTCATCTGCTTTAGCACTCATCATCTACGAGTGCTAGCAACTTCATTATAGGGAGACTTCCCGGCGTTTCAAGAGCAATTCCTGCGCGGGGCGCTGTGCGAGGGCTGTCCGCGTCGGGACAATCCGGCGCGAAGACATGGCTACATTGGACCCATGGCCAGACCGCTCATCGCCCTCGACGCCGACGGCGTTCTCCTCGACTTCCACCTCGCCTACGCCGGGGCATGGCGACGGGCCTTTGGCGCCCTGCCCGTCGAGCGCGATCCGCTCGCCTACTGGCCGATCGACCGCTGGCAGGTCGATCGCCTCGACGAGACGGGACGGGCTCATTTCCGGCGCCACTTCGACGACGAGTTCTGGTCTTCGGTGCCCGTGATCGACGGCGCCGTCGAAGCCTGTCACCGGCTCCACGACGGCGGCTTCGACCTGGTCTGCGTGTCGGCGCTCGACGCCGAGTTCGAGGACGCGCGCCTGCGCAACCTGCGCGACAGCGGCTTTCCGATCGAGCGCGTCGTTGCCACTGGCAACGCAGCCGGCGCGCGCAGCCCGAAGGCCGACGCGATCACGGCGCTGCGCCCTGAGGCGTTCGTCGACGACTACCTGCTGTACTTCCGCGGCATCCCCGACAGCGTCCACGCGGCACTCGTCAAGCGGGCGCCGAACGGCAGCCCGAACGAAGGCGCGGAGCTGACGCTGGCGGCGTCGACGCACGACGATCTCGACGGCTTCGCTGAGTACTGGCTCTCGCGCTAGCGGCGAGAACCATCGAGCGGGCTCTAGCCGCCGGCTTCGCCTTCGGGATCGTCTTCGTCGTCCCTGGGCTTGGCCGCGAGCGCGAACGCCTCGCTGGCCCAGGCGCCGAAGTCGTTGTTCTTGCAGCGCACGCTGCAGAACGGCCGCGACGGATTGCTCGCCGCGTAGACGGCCTCGCCGCCGCATCCGGGACAGCGCACGACGCGTGCAGAAAACGGCTCGCCCGGATTCATGCACACAGCGTGAGCTCGAACGGCGTGTCCTCGCTGCTCGGCCGCAGACGCCCGTCGGCCTCCTGGCGCATCAGCCGAACCAGGACCATCAGGCGATGCCCGCTGATCTCCGGCACGAGATTCAGGGCCTTGTCGATGCGCACGCGCATCAGCGAATAGACGCGGCCCGCGGGCAGGCTCTGCGTGAACTGGCCGCCGTTGGCGACGACGCGATGCGGAGCGCCAGAGTCGCGCAACAGCCCGAGCAGCACCTGCAGCGCTTCGGCGAGCGGCGTCAGCGAGGCGACCCATTGCATGAGGTCGTTGCGGCGGCGCGTCCCGTCGAGTTGCTGCCAGGCGTAGTAGGCGGGCAGATCAAACTCGCAGGTGCCGCCGGGAATGCTGATGCGGCTTCGGATGCTCATCAGCCATTCGTTGGCCGTGAGCGCCGCGCCGGCCTTGCCGGCCAGCTGGTTGAGCCGTGCATAGGCACCGTCGATGCGGCCGATGACTTCTTCCAGCGTCGCCTCGGCGATCGAGGGATTGCCGCGAAAGCCGAGCAGCTGCTGGCGATGGCGCTCGAGCTCCTTGAGCAGATCCGACTTCAGATCGGCCCGGGCGCCGACGTCCATGATCTCGAAGATCGTCGCGAGCGCGTAGTGATGATCGACGGCGGTGTCGCGCGCGATCAGCTGGCCCAAGCGGTCGAACAGATGCTCGAGACGCAGCATCGTCCGGATGCTTTCGTTGAACGGATATTCGTAGCGGATCAAGGGCGAAGGCGTCGGCAGTGCAACCGCAGGTCATGCAGGCCGGCCACGGACCGGCGGTCGCGTGGATTGTTTCATAGCGACTCGCTGCCGCCGATTTGGCGCGCTCATGACCTGCCCTGGACCGTGACCTCCCAGAGCGCTCGCACCTGTTCGCCGAGTTGGGCGAGCGACAGGCGATCGTTGCTGATCACGGCGTCGGCGACGGCGCGGCGTGCCACCCGAGAAGCCTGTTGCGCGATGACGGAGCGTGCCGCGGCCTCGCTCCAGCCGGCACGCGCCGCGACGCGTTCGACCTGCACGGCTTCGTCGCAGTCGACGACCCAGACGCGATCGACGCGACCGCGCCAGCGTCCCGACTCGACCAGCAGCGGCACGTCGAAGACGATCGCGGACGCGCGGGCGCCGATCGCCTTCGACTGTCGCTCGACCGAGAGACCGATGAGCGGATGCAGGATCGCTTCGAGGCGCGCGCGCGCGTCGGCATCGCCGAACGCCGCCGCGCGCATGCGCTGGCGATCGAGGCTGCCGTCGGCAGCGATGAAGTCGGCACCGAAGGCGGCGCGGAGTGCATCGATGGCGGCGCCGCCGGGCAGCGTGAGCTCGCGCGCGATCACGTCGGTGTCGACGAGCCCCGCGCCGAGCGCGGCGAGCATCGCACCGACGGTGCTCTTGCCGCTGCCGATGCCGCCGGTCAGTCCGATCCGCAACGGCGCCATGGCGACCCGGTCCTTCGCGTCAGGCCCAGCGCAACCAGCCCAGGACGCGCGCCTGGCCTGCGAACAGCACGACCAGCCCGGCACCCGCGAGGAACGGACCGAACGGCACGTAGCGGCCTTCGCGCAGGGCAGACGACATCTTCATCCCGATGCCGACGATCGCGCCGATGATCGATGCGCCCAGGACGATCGGCAGAATCATCTTCCAGCCGAGCCACGCGCCGAGCGCGGCGAGCAGCTTGAAGTCGCCGAAGCCCATGCCTTCCTTGCCGGTCGTGAGCTTGAACGCCCAGTACACCGACCAGAGCGAGAGGTAGCCGGCGACCGCGCCCCAGACCGCGTCGCCGAGCGGGATCGTCCAGCCGAGCGCGGCGACGACGATGCCGGCCCACAGCAGCGGCAGCGTGATGTTGTCGGGCAAGAGGGTCGTGTCCCAGTCGATCCCGGAGAGCGCCACGAGCGTCGCGCAGAACAGGCACCACACGATCGCGACCGGTTGCGCGCCGACGTGCCAGCCGACGAGTCCGAAGAGAGCGGCCGTCGCGAGCTCGATGAGCGGATAGCGCGCCGAGATCGGCGCCTTGCAGGCCGAGCAGCGCGCGCGCAGCCAGAGCCAGCTCGCGACCGGGACGTTCTCGTACCAGCGGATCGCGTGGCCGCACGACGGGCAGCGCGAACGCGGTGTCGACAGCGTGAGAGCCGGTGATTCGTCATGGACGACGCCGAGCAGGTCGGCGCTTTCCATCTTCCAGCCGCGCTCGAGGATGAGCGGCAGCCGATGGATGACGACGTTCAGAAAGCTGCCGACGCACAGCCCGAAGAGTGCGAGGACGAACGGGGAAAGGAACAGCTCCTGGACGGGCATATCGCCCGGCCTTAGACCACCTGGCCCAGCTTGAAGATCGGCAGATACATCGAGATGACGATGCCGCCGATGAGCGTGCCGAGGATGACGATGATGAACGGCTCCATCAGGCTCGACAGGCCCTTGACGGCCTCGTCGACCTCGTCTTCGTAGAACTCGGCGGCCTTGCCGAGCATCGCGTCGAGCGAGCCCGACTCCTCGCCGATGGCGCACATCTGCAGCACCATCACCGGGAAGACGCCGGTCGCCTGCATCGAGGTCGTGAGCGCCGAGCCGGTGGAGACGTCTTTCTGGATCTTCTCGGTCGCTTCGGCGAAGACCGCATTGCCCGAGGCACCACCGACCGAATCGAGCGCTTCGACCAGCGGCACGCCGGCCGCGAACATCGTCGAGAGGGTGCGCGTCCAGCGCGCGACCGACGACTTGTTGACCAGCTCGCCAAACACCGGCACGCGCAGCAGGATGCGGTCCATGTAGCGCTGCATCTTCACCGAGCGCCGCCACGACTGCATGAAGAAGTAGATGCCGCCGCCGATGAATCCGAAGATCAGGTACCAGTACGACGTGAAGAACTTCGATATCGCGATGACGACCAGCGTCGGCACCGGAAGGTCGGCACCGAACGACTTGAAGACGTCCTCGAAGGCCGGGATCACGAAAATCATGATGACCGTCAGCACGACGAACGCGACGACCAGGACGGCGACCGGATAGATGAGCGCCGACTTGATCTTGTTCTTGATCGCCATCGTCTTTTCCTGGTAGATGGCGAGTCGATCCAGCAGCGTTTCCAGGATACCGCCCTGTTCGCCGGCCTCGACCAGGTTGCAGTACAGCCCGTCGAAGTAGAGCGGGTGCTTGCGGAACGCCGCCGACAGGCTCGTGCCGGTCTCGACGTCGGAGCGGATGTCGGTGAGCAGGCGCGTCATCCGCGGATTCGTGCTGCCGCGGGCGACGATGTCGAACGACTGGATCAGCGGCACGCCGGCGCGCATCATGGTCGAGAGCTGGCGGGTGAAGACGGCGATGTCCTTCTGCTTGATCGACCTGCCGCCGCTCATGCGGCGCTTCTTCACCTTGTTCACCATCACGCCCTGGCGGCGCAGGCTCGCGCTCACCATGGCTTCGCCGCCGGCACGCATCTCGCCGCGAACGGGCTTGCCGTTCTTGTCCTTGCCTTCCCACTCGAAGACGATGTCCTTGATTCGCGTCTTCGCAGCCAGTGCCGTTGCCATACGTCTTCGAGGAGCTAACCTCGCCTTTCGCTTCTCGTTTGCTACTCGTTCGTGACGGAGATCAGCTCTTCCAGCGTCGTCACGCCCGCACGGACCTTCAACAGGCCCGACTGGCGCAGATCGCGCACGCCGTCACGCTGGGCCTGCTCGGCGATGTCCATCGAGCTGCCCGAGCCGAGGATGATCTTCTGCATCTCTTCGTTGATCGGCATGACTTGGTAAATGCCGACGCGGCCCTTGTATCCGTTGTTGCACATCGAACATCCGACCGCGCGAAACGGCTTCCAGTTGCCGTCGAGATCCTCGGGCTTGAAGCCCGCCTTGATCATCGCTTCGCGAGGATAGTCGGCCGGCGTCTTGCAGTTCTCGCAGAGCTTTCGCGCCAGACGCTGCGCCGTGATGAGCAACACGCTGGCCGCGATATTGAAAGCCGCCACGCCCATGTTCGACAGGCGCGTCAGCGTTGTCGGGGCATCGTTGGTGTGCAGCGTCGACATCACCATGTGCCCGGTCTGGGCCGCCTTCAGGGCGATGTCGGCCGTTTCGAGGTCACGGATCTCGCCGACCATGATGATGTCGGGATCCTGACGCAGGAACGACTTCAGCGCGACGGCGAAGTTGAGGCCGGCCTTGTCGTTGACATTGACCTGGTTGACGCCGGGCAGGTTGATTTCGGCCGGATCCTCGACCGTCGCGATGTTCACGCCAGGCTGATTCAGGATGTTGAGGCAGGTGTAGAGCGACACGGTCTTGCCGCTGCCAGTCGGACCGGTGACGAGCACCATGCCGTAGGGCCGGGCGATCGCCTTCAGCAGGCGCTCCTTCTCGATCTTCTCGTAGCCGAGGGCCTCGATGCCGACCTTCGCGCTCGACGGATCCAGGATCCGGATCACGATCTTCTCGCCGAACAGCGTCGGCAGCGTGCTGACCCGGAAGTCGATCGCCTTGCTGCCGAACTTCAGCTTCATGCGGCCGTCCTGCGGCACGCGCTTCTCGGCGATGTCGAGCCGCGAGATGACCTTGATGCGGGCGGAGAGCTTGTCCTTGATCGCCAGCGGCGGCTGCGTGATCTCGCGCAGCTCGCCGTCGACCCGGAAGCGCACGCGGTAGTGGTACTCGTACGGCTCGAAGTGCAGGTCGGACGCGCGCAGGTTGATCGCGTCGATCAGCATCTTCTGCAGGAAGCGGACGACCGGCGCGTCCTCGACGTCGCTGGTCGCCTCGGCCGAGTCCTGCGGCGTGGTGACGTCGTCGGTGACGTCGAATTCGAAATCGCCCGACGAGAGCGACTCCATCGCCTCGTTGGACGTCGCGCCCGTGGTCTCGAGAAGCTTCGAGAGCTTGTCGTGCTCGACGATGACCCACTCGGGCGAGAGCTGGGTCGCGAACTTGATGCGCTCGGCGGCTTCCTGGTCGGTCGGATCGGCGCCGCCGATGAAGAGCCGGTTGCCCCGCTTGCCGAGCACCACGACCTGGTACTGCGCCGCGAGCTTGGACTCGATGACGTTCTTCGGCAGCTTGGTCGCGTCGATCGCGCTCAGGTCGAGCAGCGGCAGCGCGAGTGCGGTCGAGAGCGTGTGGGCGAGGTCGGCCGACGAGACCGAGCCGGCACCGATGACCGATGCGACGAAGCTGGTGCGCTTGTCGCGCGAAGACCGGACAAGCTCTTCGGCGGCCTTGGGATTCAGCTTGCCGGCGTGAACCAGCACCCTCGCCACGCCGGAGAGGGCGGAGTGTGGAGCATCGGCAAGCGTGTCCAACGTCGAGGGGCCCGATCAATGGTGAGAAAAGCGAATGATCATCGCCGATTCACCCCGGGCTGTAAACGCTGTGGACGGAAGCGTGCGCCAACAATTCACGCGTGCTTGCAGGCCATCCGAAGGATCGTGAAGCCTGCCGCGAAGAGACGAGCCTGGTCGGGGTGAGAGGATTCGAACCTCCGGCCTCTACGTCCCGAACGTAGCGCTCTACCAGGCTAAGCTACACCCCGATTTCGATCGCCGCGAATCCTGGTCCGACGGTGCTTGCGCAGGGCGCGGCACCTTGACTGTCGGTCAGGACGATCGGTCGACGGATCGAACCGACAAGTCTAGCAGAGCGTCGCGGTAGGGCGAGCCCGGCAGCACCGCCAGCGACGCGCAGGCCTTGTCCGCTTCGGTCCGCGCCGCGTCTCGCGTGGCCGCGAGCGCGCCGGTCTTGCGGACGATGGTCACGATCTCGGCCAGTCGCGCGACTTCGCCGTGCTCGATCGCATGCCGCACGATCGCGCGCTCGTCGGCCGAGCCGCGCTCCATCGCGATCAGGAGAGGCAAGGTCGGCTTTCCTTCGCGCAAATCGTCGCCGACGTTCTTGCCGAGCTGCTCGGTCGCGCCCTCGTAGTCGAGCAGGTCGTCGACGAGCTGGAACGCGGTGCCGAGCGACCGGCCGTAGGCGGCACAGGCTTCCTCGGTGACTGCGTCGGCATCGGCCAGCACCGCACCGAGACGGGCGCTGGCCTCGAACAGCTTCGCGGTCTTGAAGCGGATGACACGCAGGTAGTCGTCGACCGAGACGTCCGGGTCGTGCATGTTCATCAGCTGCAGCACCTCGCCTTCGGCGATCACGTTGGTCGCGTCGGCGAGCACGTCGAGCACGCGCATGCGATTGACCGAAACCATCATCTGGAAGGCGCGCGAATAGACGAAGTCGCCGACGAGGACGCTGGCGGCATTGCCGAACAGCGCATTGGCCGTGCGGCGGCCGCGACGCAAGCCGGATTCGTCGACGACGTCGTCGTGCAGAAGCGTGGCGGTGTGGATGAACTCGACCGTTGCGGCGAGCTCGAAGCGCTCGCGGCCGCGGTAGCCGAGCGCGCCCGAGAACAGGAGCACCAGGAGCGGTCGAATGCGCTTGCCGCCCGCGCTGATGATGTAGTGCGCGATCTGGTCGATCAGTGCGACCTTGGACGCCAGCCGGAGCTGGATGACGGCGTCCACCTGCCGCATTTCCTCGACCATCGCCAGGCCGGCGGCCGGCAGGGGCGAAGAAGAAGGCGGGAGGGAAGATGTCAGCGGCGGGGACAAGACTGGCAGCGTCAAGCCAACGATTATAGAAAGCGCGACACCCAGCCGGCGCGAGGGGCTTTGCCGGGGGCGTTGCGCGCGAATCACGGTGACTGCCCGAACGAGGCGAGCTTGGCCGCGCCCTGCGTCGTGGTACAGTCGCGGGCTTTTCGCGGAAAGCCCTTGGGGCACTTTCGCAGCTGCGAGATTCGGGACGGTCTCGGGTGCCGGGCGCGAGGCGCCCCGATCGCAAGACGCAGCAATGCGCAGCGGCCATGCCGCGACAACGAAGGACTACAGATGTACGCCGTCATCAAGACCGGTGGCAAGCAATACCGGGTCGCCGCCGGTGAGACGCTGAAGGTGGAACGCCTGGTTGCCGACATCGGCGCCGACGTGACTCTCGACCAGATCATCGCGATCGGCAGCGGGGCCGATCTTGTGCTCGGCGCCCCGCTGGTCGCGGGCGCCAGCGTCGTCGCGAGCGTCGTTTCGCACGGCCGTCATCCGAAGGTCCGGATCTTCAAGATGCACAAGCGCAAGCACTACCAGAAGCGCCAGGGGCATCGCCAGAATTTCACCGAGATCCGCATCAGCGCGGTCAACGCGGCCTGACGGCGCCGCGCATCCAGGAAGCACTGACATGGCACAGAAAAAGGGCGGCGGCTCGACGCGCAACGGCCGCGACTCGCGACCGAAGATGCTCGGCGTCAAGGTGTTCGGCGGCCAGGTCATCCCGGCCGGCTCGATCATCGTGCGCCAGCGCGGCACCAAGTTCCACGCCGGCCCCAATGTCGGCATCGGCCGCGACCACACGCTCTTTGCGCTGGTCGACGGCGAGGTGAGCTACGCGATCAAGGGACCGCGCAATCGCCAGACGGTGACCGTCAAGAACGCCTGAGTCTCGCGCGGGCCAGCGAAGCCCCGGCACGCCGGGGCTTTTTCATTCCTGCGCCGACTCGAGTGCTTCACGGAACACGGAGCGCCTGAACTACCATGATCGCCCCCCATTCCCGAGCGAGGTTCGCATGAGCTGGAGCGGCGCGCTGACCGTCTTGTGGCTTCAATGCGGCATGCCCGGATCGGCGCCGGAGCAGGATGACGCGACCCGATCGGACGACAAGCGATGAAATTCGTCGACGAAGCTACGATCGAGGTTGTCGCTGGCGACGGCGGCAACGGGTGCATGAGCTTCCGGCGTGAGAAGTTCATCCCGTTCGGCGGCCCGAACGGTGGCGACGGCGGTCGCGGCGGCAGCGTCTACGCCGTGGCCGATCGCAACCTCAACACGCTGATCGACTTTCGCTACGCGCGCCGGCACGAAGCACGCAGCGGCGAGAACGGCCGCGGCTCCGACCAGTACGGCGCGGCCGCCGACGACATCGTCATGCGCATGCCGGTCGGCACGATCATCACCGACGCCGAGACCGGCGAGCGCATCGCCGAGCTGCTCGAGCCCGACGAGAAGACGCTGATCGTCAAGGGCGGCGACGGCGGCTTCGGCAACCTCCACTTCAAGAGCAGCACGAACCGCGCGCCCCGCCAGAAGACACCGGGCTGGCCGGGCGAGCACCGAAAGCTCAAGCTCGAGCTGCGCGTGCTGGCAGACGTCGGTTTGCTCGGCATGCCCAACGCGGGCAAGTCGACGCTGATCGCGGCGATTTCGAACGCCCGTCCAAAGATCGCCGACTATCCGTTCACGACGCTGCACCCGAACCTCGGCGTCGTCCGCGTCGCGCCCGAGCAGAGCTTCGTCGTCGCCGACGTGCCGGGGCTGATCGAAGGCGCGGCCGAAGGAGCGGGCCTCGGCCATCTTTTCCTTCGCCATCTGCAGCGGACGCGCCTCCTGCTGCATCTCGTCGACTTCGCGCCCTTCGACGAATCCGTCGATCCGGTCGCGCAGGTCAAGGCGATCGTCGCCGAGCTCGAGAAATACGATCCGGGGCTCGCTGCGAAGCCGCGCTGGATCGTCCTCAATAAGCTCGACATGATTCCCGTCGACGAGCGCGCCGAGCGGGTCAAGGCCTTCCTCAAGCGGCTGCGCTGGAAGGGGCCGGTGTTCCAGATCTCGGCGCTCACGCGCGAGGGCTGCGAGCCGCTCATCCGCGCGATCTACGACCACGTCGCGGCGCTGGCCAATCCCGTGCCGGTCGAGCCCGATCCCCGCTTCGACACGAGCGGAGCCGACGCGCCGCGATGAGCGAGGTGATGCGCGGCGCGCGCCGGATCGTCGTCAAGGTCGGATCGAGCCTGGTCACCAACGAAGGACGAGGCGTCGACGCCGACGCTGTCGGCGGCTGGTGCCGCCAGATGGCGGAGCTCGTGCGCCAGAAGCGCGAGCTGGTGATGGTCTCGAGCGGCGCGATCGCCGAAGGCATGAAGCGGCTCGGCTGGTCGTCGCGGCCGCGCGCTGTCCACGAACTGCAGGCCGCAGCGGCCGTCGGCCAGATGGGCTTGGCGCAGATCTACGAAACGGCGCTGCGCTCGCACGGCATCGGCAGCGCGCAGGTGCTACTCACGCACGCGGACCTGGCCGATCGCGAGCGCTATCTCAATGCGCGCTCGACGCTCGTCACGCTGCTCGGCCTCGGCGTCGTCCCGGTGATCAACGAGAACGACACTGTCGTCAACGACGAGATCAAGTTCGGCGACAACGACACGCTCGCCGCGCTGGTCGCGAACCTGCTCGATGCCGATGCGCTCGTCATCCTCACCGACCAGAGCGGCCTGTTCTCCGCCGATCCGCGCAGCGACGCCGGCGCGCGCCTGATCGAGAGTGCGAACGCCGGCGACCCGGATCTCGAGCGCATGGCTGGCGGCGCGGGCTCGCCGATCGGCCGTGGCGGGATGCTGACCAAGGTCCTGGCGGCCAAGCGCGCGGCGCGCAGCGGCGCGGGCACGGTGATCGCATCCGGCCGCGAGCCCGACGTGCTGTTGCGCCTGGCCGCGGGCGAGAACGTCGGCACATCGTTGATCGCGACGACACCCAAGGTCGCAGCAAGGAAGCAGTGGATGAGCGACCACCTGCAACTGCGCGGCGCGGTCGTCGTCGACGAGGGCGCTGCCTCGAAACTGCGCGACGGCGGCAAGAGCCTGCTGCCGATCGGCGTCGTCAGCGTCGAGGGCGATTTCCACCGCGGCGACGTCATCGCCGTACGGTGTGCAAACGGCGAGGAGATCGGCCGCGGTCTCAGCAACTACGGCAGCGCCGAGGCCCGGCTGATCGCCAGAAAGCCGTCATCCGAGATCGCGCGTCTGCTCGGCTTCGTCGGCGAGTCGGAACTGATCCACCGCGACAACCTCGTGCTGGCCTGAGGCCGGCGCGCGCTCAGGCGCGCGGGCTTTTCACCGGTGGATCGAGCTCGGCCGGCATGGTCGGCTCGAGCAAGTCGGCCGGAGCCGTCGGCAACCCCGAGTCGATGGGCGGCGCGCCAAGGTCCCCGTAAAGGTGATCGACAGCCGACGATACATTGTCCATTCGCCGATAGTGCTCGGGCGCTTCCTCGCGATGATGGGGACGCAGTCCTGAGCGCAAATAGCGGTTGTGCTGTGCGCCGCGCGGCAGGAAACGGGCAAGCTCGGTCAACGCCATTTGATAGACGTCGCGCTTGAACTCGATGACAACATCGAGCGGGATCCAGTATTCGTTCCAGCGCCAGGCGTCGAACTCGGGGTGATCGGTCGCGCGCAGGTTCATGTCGCAGTCGCGACCGGTGAGCTGGAGCAGGAACCAGATCTGCTTCTGGCCGCGGTAGTGGCCGCGCGCGTCGCGCCGGATGAAGTGCGTCGGCACCTCGTAGCGCAGCCAGTCGCGCGTGCGCGCAACGATGCGCACGTGGTCTTGAGAGAGCCCCACTTCTTCGTGGAGCTCGCGGAACATCGCCTGCTCGGGCGTCTCGCCGTAATTGATGCCCCCTTGCGGGAACTGCCAGGAGTGGGTGCGTATCCGTTTGCCCCAAAACACCTGGTTCTTCGGGTTGAGCAGGACGATGCCGACGTTGGGTCTGAACCCATCACGGTCGAGCATAATCAACCTCGATTCTTGCGTTGACCGATTATTGCACCGGCATGACGCGAGTCAAACCCTCGCGCCCTTCGGCCGACCGGCGCACGATGCCTTCCGGCGGCCAGTGAACGCATCAACGCGCCCACGACCGCCGATGAAAGCCAGCCAGTTCTTCATCTCCACCCTGAAGGAAGCCCCGGCCGACGCCGAGGTCGCGAGCCACCGGCTCATGCTCCGCGCCGGCTTCATCAAGCGGCTCTCTGCCGGCATCTATACATACATGCCGATGGGCTTGCGCGTCATCCGCAAGATCGAGGCGATCGTGCGCGAGGAGATGAACCGCGCCGGCGCGATCGAATTGCTGATGCCGGTCGTGCAGCCGGCCGAGCTCTGGCAGGAATCAGGACGATTCCAGAAATACGGTCCCGAGCTGATGCGCGTGAAGGACCGGCACGACCGTGACTTCGTGATCCAGCCGACGAGCGAAGAGGTCATCACCGACATCGCCCGCCAGGAGCTGCGCAGCTACCGCGCGCTGCCGAAGAATTTCTATCACATCCAGACCAAGTTCCGCGACGAGCGT
>Ga0123338_10003652_pt1 | contig 13750 bp, 13 predicted proteins | sample grotaG_FD_89793 | JGI IMG/M metagenome (GOLD analysis project Ga0123338, IMG submission 89793) | Glacier valley bacterial and archeal communities from Borup Fiord, Nunavut, Canada, to study Microbial Dark Matter (Phase II) -... | ecosystem: Environmental > Aquatic > Freshwater > Ice > Glacier ... | reverse complement strand
TGATCGAGATCCACTGATCGAGATCCACTGATCGAGATCCACTGATCGAGATCCACCGCCCGAGCGTTTGTGCACAACAGCCACGCAGGCTGGCTCAACTGCACAAACCTTCGGGTGGACGTCGGTGTGAGACGTCCGCGTGGACGTCGGTTGGAGGGGCCGATCAGTGGGTGTGGTGGAAATCCTCGGCGACTGCTGCGGCGAGCGGACGCTCATAGGCGAGCGCATCCGAGCCTTCGTGCGCAAGGACGAACTTCGTCTGCTCACGAATTGCCGGACCGACGAGGGTTAGGCCGGACAAGCCCGGCAGCGCTTTGACACGCTCGTCGACGCGGTCGATCAATTCGATCCCTTCGCCCTCACCGAACAGGAAGGCGCAGGCGAAGGCGGTTTCTATCTCCGGGACATCGTCGCTGCCGACGGGGGCCCACTGATGGCGGAGGAACCATGAGGTCACCCTCTGCGCACGTGTGCTGTCCGCAAGCAGGTCCCGGGCCCAGTTGCCGTAGAACGCCGCGTGGCGTCCCTCCTGGCGCATGATCCGCCCGAGCAACTCCGTCAGGACCGGATGGTCTGCGATCTGTGCGAGGCGGTTGTAGGCGGCGTTGGCCGTCCACTCGTTGATCGCCCCCCAGGTCAAGTGCACCGCTGGGAACTGCCGCACGCCGTGGCCGATCGCCCAGAAGATGACCGGGCTGACGGTGAGCATGCGCTTCTTGTAGACGCGCATCGCCTTCAGCCGCTCGTCGTGAGCCGGCATGTCGTGCATCGCCAGAATGCGTCCGAGTGCCTGGCCGTGCCAGTACTCCTCGTAGTTCCACAGCGTGAGGAACGACGTGAACTGCGGGTCCTTCCACGCAGGTGTCAGCAACAGCTCGCGGGTGTACATGACAGTGTGGTACTCGATGTCGTGCATGTAGGCGATACAGCGCAGCACTTTCGGGTCGAGCGGCTCCGTGCGGAAGCGCTCGAAATCGATGTCGTCCGTCTTCAGCCGGCCGCCCTGTTCCTGAAACTTTTCGATCGTGGTAGCCATCACTAGTCCTTCGGTATCGAGTCTAACTTTGGATCACACACGAGTTCACGGCTCCTGAAGCGCTGCTTCGATGGCCGCAAGCATCGCCGATCCGTAGTTGTCGATCTTCGCCGGGCCGATTCCATGGATCGCTGCCAATTCAGCGGCGTTTCGCGGCAGCGCCCTGGCCACGAGATCGGTCGTTGCGTCGTCGAGCACGACGTATGCCGGACGTCCTGCTGCGAGTGTCTTGCGCACTTGGCGCAACAGATCGTCGGCTCTGACCTGCGCCGCAATCAGCTCACCTGGCGGCGTCAACGCACCTTTGCGCGCACCGGCAGTTGTCACGGACTTGCCGAAGGCGAACCGGCGGGTCGCTTCACCCTGACTGGCAACGACGCCGTCGTCTCCGACCGCCTCGATGTGCCATTCCTTGCCCTGATCGACGAGCACAAGGCCGACGCCTGCGAAGACGAGCCTTTTACCGGGACGATCCGGCTTCGACGACGACCCGCCGGGGGTCGATGAGGACGGGCGCGACGGGTACGTCGAAGGGGTGCTGCCCGAAGCGCTGTGCGCGCCTCGTCGGTCCGATGCATCGCTTCCGGCATGCTGACGGTTCGAAGCGCCTCCGGGGCGCGTCGGCGGCGCCGTGTCGAGGGGCGGTTCTTCGACGAGTTCGGCGAGGAACGGCGTGCACTCGGGTGGCGAGACGATGGTCGCCCACTTCGATGCCCGGGTCAGCGCGACATGGAAGAGCCTGCGTTCTTCCTCGTGGTCCTCGGCGAGCCGGTGGGGGAACTGATCGGCCGCTGCGTGGTGGATCACGACGTGCGGCCACTCCTGACCCTTGACGCGGTGAACCGTCGACAGCGTGACTCCTGTGCCTGATCTGGCATTGCGTTGGTCGAGTTGTTCAGCGAGCCATCCGGGGAACGTCGCCGGATCCGGTTGCAGCGAGGCGAGTTGGATCAACGCTGTCAGGTCGTCGTTCTGCGACGCTCGGTTCATGCCCGTACGGTGCGTGTCGAGGGTGGCGACAGCACCGCCGAGACCGACCTGGTCGCGCAATTCGACGAGCAGTTCCGCTGTCGTCGCACCGCTGGCAGCCAACGACCGCAGTCGTTCGAGGTCGCCGACGAACTCGCGTACGCGTTGTGCATCGCGTTCGGTCTGTAGACGGTCGGCGAGACGCAGGAGTTCTGCGGCGGACTGCTGTTCCGCAACCCATTCGGCGATGCGCGGGTGCAACGGCCTCGATGGACGTCGGAGTGCCTCGGCAACATCGTCGCGGTTCATGGCCCCCCGACCGGCGGCAATGCGCAGCCATGACAGTGCAGATGAAATCGACGTGCGGTTGAGGAACTCCCTGCCGACCCCGCCAGCTACCGCGACGCCGGCGCCGAGCAACCCGACCTGGACCGGCGCAAGTAGCGAGTTGACGCGCGTCAGCACGGCGATTTCTTGCGCATCGGCACCGCCGGAGATCGCCTGCAGCACTGCGTCGAGGGTCGCCGTCAGGGTGTCGTCGCCGACGACGGCTGACCATCCGTCGAGCGACGGCGAGGCACTGCGGATCGTCTTGGCGATACGACGACGGTTGTGACGGAGCAGGCGGTCCGCAGCCGAAACGATGCCGCCCGGGCAGCGATAGTTGACCTCGAGTGGATGATCTCCTGCGCCTGGGAAGAGATCAGCGAAGTCGATCAGCCAGCCTGGATCAGCGCCGTTGTAGCCGTAGATCGTCTGGTCGTCGTCGCCGACGGCGAACACAGCACCCTGCGGACCGGCGAGCAGGCGCACCAGTAGCACATGCGCGGGCGTCAGGTCCTGGAACTCGTCGACGAGCAGCACCCGCGACGCCATCTGCGCCGTTGCTCTGGCGACCGGATCGACGAGCAGCACCTCGATCGCACGGTAGATCTGGTCGTCGAAGTCGAGCACTCCGCGCTCGTAGCACCGCTGCCGGTACAACGGGAACATCGCTGCGAACCCGTCGATGTCCCCGCCGTATCGGCGTTCGACAGAGATCGGCGAGACGAGCCCCAAGCGGCACAGAGTCAATGCTTCGATCCACGGGGCGACGGGGTCGGTATTGCGTCGCTTGGGGAACTGCACGAGTTCGCCGATGAGCTTGCGGACCTCCGGCTCGTCGATCGTCGTAAAGCGCTTCGGCTGCGCAGCGAACGGTCGGGAACCGTTGACGATGGCCAGCGCGATGGCGTTGAGCGTGCGGACCTGCAACCCGACGAGGTCGCCGGTCCGCTCGCTCATTTCCTGCTGGGCACGCTTGTTGAATGCCACAAGGCTCACCGCTCCCGGCGGGAGTTGCCAGACGTCGAGCAGGTGGCGGGCGCGCTCGGTCAACACCCTCGTCTTGCCGGACCCTGCCGGCGCGATGATGCGCGCCGAACCACTCGGGTGGGTCACCGCAGCGCGCTGATCGGGTGCCAATTCACCCGCAGAATTGCCGTCGCCGAAAGCTCGCGAACTGCCGTGTTCGAGAGCAATACGATGAACGACGGCGACATCGTCGTTGAGCCTCCATGATGTGATCGCGCCACCGTCGAGCCACAGCGGCGCACCGCTGCGATCGACGACATCGCCCGTCACAGCAGGCCCGGCCATAGTGCATCCAGCAGCCGTGGCCAATCCGATCAAGGACCACGTCGCCTGATCCGGCACCCTCGCATCGACGCTGTTCGACCAGATCAGCGCCGACAACTCGTCAACGTCGAAGGAGAACATCGGCCCCAGCAGATACGGCTCGCGCCGCTCCGAAACAGCGGGTAGCTCGAACTGCTCATCGACTTCGAATGCCAACCGTTCGCGCCTGATCGCCGCCTGACGAAGGGCGGTCAGCAGCTCGGCGAAGCCGGATGAATCAGTCAGTATCTGCGAGGTGATCCGATATCGCCTGGCATCAGTCCAGGTCGTTGCGACGACCGGATTCGCAGCGTCGACGACGAGGTTCCGCCCGAGCACATCGGGCCCGGCGATCCCGTCGGCCGACGCGTACGTCGCGCGATTGTCAACCGGTGACGGACGGTTTCGTGGCGACGAAGAACGCTGAGAAGGCCTCGACAGCGGACGTTCGATCTCTTCGAAGTCGAACGGATGCTCAGACGGCGGCTCGAAGTCATCCCTCCGGTCCTCGACTGCCTGACCCTGGGCAGTGTGCCGCTGCCAGCACTCACGCACCTGCGCGGCGGTGTCGTGGTGCTCTCCGCAGTACCTGCAACGCATCGCCATTCTCGACAACCGGTCTCTCGATATCATCAGGTGACTAGAGCCAACGAGTGTAGGAACGGTCGAGCGTCGGCGCACCCCGCAACGGTGATCAGCCGCCAATGGCTACGGCTTGGTGTCCGCAGGGGGCCCGAATGGCCTGAGGTGGGCGTGCTCACCGTGGCGGTCGAAGATCGTCAACACCTCGACGGGACCGCCGAAGCCGGCGATCCAATGCGGTGTCATCGTGTTGAACTCTGCGGCCTGACCGGCTTCGACGAGATACTCGCGCTCACCGAGCACTAACCGCGCTGTGCCCTGCAGCACATAGAACCAATCTCGGCCAGGGTGGACCTGCGGGTCAGGGCGCCTCTTCGATACCGGGATGCGCATCTTGGCGACGGTCCGCCCCGACGGATCGTGCAGCCTGGTGAGCGGCCATTGCACCGCCCCGTTCCAACCGCTGCGGCGCGTCGGACGGATGACGACGTCTTCCTCGTTGTCGTCACCGAGGATTTCGTCGACTGTGGTCTCGAGCGCCTTCGCCAAGTCCGCGAGGTTGTCGATCGCCAGCCTGCGGTGTCCCGTTTCGATGCGGCTGATCGTCGATGCCCCGATGTGCGACCGCCGAGCGAGATCGTCCAACGTCCAGCCTCTCGCCAGGCGCAGGCTGCGCAGCCGACGCCGGGCGACGTCCTCGATACGGGTCTCACTCACGGCTGTCTCTTGCTTCATTGGCAAGAGCTTATGCTGAATCGAGGGCGGTTTCTAGCCTGGCCGACATGACCACACACGAAACCGACGGACACGAACGTCACGGACACGGGCACCTCCATCTCGACGAAACGGACTGGAAGGCGATGGCGCTACAGACCGAACTCCAAGGGGAACTGATGCTCGCCTACGTGACAGACACGGCCGCATGGATCGCCGAGTTGCGTGGGCCCGATGCATCACCGGTGAAACGGGTCTTCGATATCGGCAGCGGACCCGGCGTCGGTTCCTGCGAGCTGGCGCGGGTGTTCCCGGAGGCGCACGTGGTCGCAGTCGACAGCTCACCTGCAATGCTCGAGCGGGCGGCACATCGCGTCGCCGAGCACGGCCTGTCCGGACGGGTCAGTACCCATCTCGCCGAGTTGCCGGGAGGTTTCGACGGATTCGGTTGCGCCGACGTGATCTGGGCTTCGATGTCCCTACACCACATCGGCGACGCGGTCGGAGCGTTGCAGGTCCTCGGCGCTGTGCTCGCCTCGGATGGCCTGATCGCCATTGCCGAGATCGCCGAGCCGATGCGCGTACTGCCGGACGATCTCGGCGATCCCGACCTCGGACGGCCCGGGCTCGCCGACCGGCTCGACCGAGCAGGTGCGGAATGGTTCGCCGGGATGCGTAACGGCTTAGCGGACTCCGTGGCGTCGACCAAACTCCTGGCGATGCTGGCGTCGGCCGGATTCGAAGTGGTCGGATCGCGACTTGTCCGTGAACGAGTCGAAGCCCCGCTCCCGGAATCCGCCCGCCGCTTCGTGCTCGGTCATCTTCGCCGGGTTCGCGAGCAGTTCGGCGAATTACTCGAGTTCGACGATCTCGAGACGCTCGCCGGGCTGAGCGACCCGGACGATCCGCGCAGCGTGTTGCATCGCTCCGACGTGTTCATCGCTTCGTCCTGTCAGATCGTCATCGCCAGATCGATCGGCGGGACGTGATGTCCGTCGACTGGGACGTGTTGATCATCGGCCGCAGCTAGACCCAGATGCGACCGCTCATCGATTTCGCCATCGACTGGATCACCGAACACCGCCGCTAACCGACCCACCCGGCGTTCTCGGGCACTCTGACGGAGCGGCGCCGTGGGTGCAGTTGCACAGTTTTTGATGCCTGTGTACTGGTTGCCGTGACCGGTTCGGACTCGATGTGGTGCACGCCTGTCGCCGTTGACGCGCTGTGCAACGAATGCCGGAGTGTTTTCACGCTGTCATTCTCACGCACTGGACCGAGGGCCGCCCACATGGCAGTGTTCAGTAGCGCCAAAGCGGCTCGAGAGCCGTCAAGTCGGCCTCGCCAGGGAGAGGCTGTAGTGATCGTTCGACTTCGTGCACGCAGGTGGGCTGGATACAGAGCCGTGACAGTGATGCTATTCGTCGTCGCTGCAGTCGACCCTGGGTGCACCTCGCTTACTGGGTCGAATTGCGAATCGTTCCCAATTCCACAGTTCGGGTTGCACGGGTTGGTGTATCAGCGATTGACCGCGGTCGGGGAACCTGTCGCTGCGGCTGACGTTGTCGATGCGGTTGAGACCATCAATGATTCGTCGCTTCCCTCAGCGGCGTCGCGCTGTGGCAGATACACGCTTGCGGATGGTCGAGGCACACTCGCGGTCGGAACGAAGATCTATTCGATCAAGGGTGTCGATCCAGCAGTCGCTCTCGCCGTTCCCGACGGGACGGGCTACGTGCGTTTCGAGCCGCGGCTGCCCCCCAGCCAGCGCGCTAGTCGCGGCTCGGATCGGGCGATGCTCTCGCACGAGCGACCATCCTGCGAGCCTGACGACGTGGCGCAACCACATCGCACAGGTGATCAATCCACGGTCCACTTCGGCTTTCCGAGTGTCCACGGCACCCGCCGAACAGTCCTTGAGTTTCGATTCAGTGGACATGACGTCCCGGCCGAGTACGAGCCGTCGACAGCGCAAACGCCGATCTCACCCCCCTGCCGACACCCTGATTGAACGTGAATGGGACGCCAAAGACCAAATCCGTAGCCGAGCGTTCGTCACTCCGCAGTTCCGGCTTACAGGGGGTTGCGGTGGTGATCATGTGAGCATTGCTCGTGCAACGCATCCTCGATCAGGGCATTCTGTGCTGTTGGAAACCTTCGTCGTCGTCGCGTCCAACGGTGACGAGGTCTCGTTCGTCCGTTGTCATCATCGCGCTGGCGGTATGTGCTTGTTCGTCTGATCACAAGGACGATCACGTCGACCGAACACGCTGACGGTTGCCAACCCACCGGGCGACAACTAGGGTTGTCGCCGTGGAGATCTTGCCGAGTGCTCGCAAGCACGGGATCTCCGATGACGACATCCGGCACGGATTCGACAACGCCGTCGCCGCAATCACTACGCCAGACCAGCCGGACTTCACGATGGTCGTCGGCCCGAACATGAACGGGCAACTGTTGGAGATCGGAGTCCTGGCGGCTGACGACAACGACTACGTGATCCATGCGATGTCAGCACGCAACGAGTACGTGAAAATGATCGAACCGAAACGAGGTGGCCAGCCATGAAAACCAAGAAGCACCCACGAGATCTCAGCGACGCCGACGTCGAGGCCGTCGTCTCTGCCTTCGAAGACAACGTCGACGATGCCTATTCCGTCACCGATTCCGCGACGCTGGGCGAACTGCGTGCAGCTGCGTCAGCTCGACGCGAAGCAGAAGGCCGGATCGAGGCCGCCGCCCTCGCCGCACACCGTGCCGGGCTGTCCTGGGGCGTGATCGGCGCCCAGCTCGGTATGACTCGCCAGGGCGCACGCCAACGCTTCGAACCACTCGTCAACCACTGACCACCACGCACCCCCAGCAGTGACGTGCCGACGTCGGTGCGTCGGCGAGCGACAGAAGACGTCCCTTGAACTTCATCGTCGACGATCGAAGCCTCGTCATCGACGGGGTCTGGTACCTGGCATCAGTACTACCGGACGACAAGAGACCCGCGCCGCTCATCGGAGCGGCAAGCCTCGAGAACCCGACGAACTGGTCGGCACTACCTGCGACGTTGTCGCGGCACAGATGCGCTCCGCCGCATAGCCGGCATCGGTATCGATATCGGACAGTACTCAGCCGATCGACCACACCGCAGTCCAGCCAGACCAGCCACTGCCGACGCCTGGCGTTGCAGTGTCCACATATACGCCGGCCGAGCTCGTCACCGTGAGCTTTTCGACCGGATACGTATCGACCTGCACGCTCGTCGACGTGATCGTCCCGGGAGGCGCCTCGAGGCTCGACCATTCCGACCAGCCGGACCCGAGGCCCGGTGTCGCATAGTCGTGATAGACGCTGTTGTCGTTGCCGACGATGAACAGCTCCTGATTGTTCTGCGGGTTCTCTCCCGCCGACACCGAACCGTGGGCGCCGACCCCTGGCCCGCCCATCGAGGCCCAGTCCGACCATCCACTCCCCTGGGCCGGCGTGGCGAATTTGTGCCACGTCACACCAGTCGAGTCCGTCACATACAATTCCTGGTTGCACAGGTAGTTCGCCCCGACCTGCACGTCGCCGACGAGCGTGGCACCAGCGGGCTTGCCATCGGATCCCAGTTCGACCATCCGCTTCCCTGTCGTGGGGTCGAGAATTTGTGGTACACCTGCCCGTCAACGCTCAGCACGTAGAGCTCCTGGTTGTGCAGATAGTTGGTCCCCTCGAACACCTCGCCGGAGATCCCGCCGGACGGAGCGCCGATTGGATCCCACCCCTGCCACCCCGAACCCGCGCCCGGGGTCGAAAAAAGGTGGTACACCTGCCCGTCGCCGCCTTTGACGTACAATTCCTGGTTGCCCAAGTAGTTCGTTCCGGTTCGGACCCCGCCAGCGACACCCACCGCCGGTTTGCCGACCGAATTCCAACCCACCGCGACCCCCGACGGTCCTACATAGTTGTGGTAGACGAGCCCGTCGCTAGCGACGACGAAGGTCTCGTGATTCACCGCGTCACCGATTTGAAAAGCACCGGCGAGGCTCTGCGGCAGCCCACCGGTATCTCGCCACAGGTCAGATGAACTGTTCCGTCGACAAGCAGGACTGCCGGGCGACTGCACATGGGCGTTGAACGTCATTGCGATCGAGCCATCAGACACCGCTGCGCAGAGTGTGGCGCTCATGCAACTGACTCCGACGAGGTGGGCGAGTTTCGGATCGGTCACGGTGGTCAGCGACCACGGCGCGCGAGCGGACGAAATAGCCACCGTCGACCCGACCACAGCAGTGCACGATCCGTCCGGCGCGCACGACACGGCGACACCTGCCGAATCAACGGATGTGACCAACGCGTGTGGTAGTGATATCCGTTGGGAGAAGCATCAATCGAGTGGACGCGGCGGACTGCTCGGCGACGGTGTTGGGCGAGGCCCACGGCATGTTCATCGCCAACGGTGCAGGTCGACTGGTCGACAGGCGGCGTCGCGCCCCCCCCCACCGAATTGCCCAGGCGCGCCAACGTCTCAGTGAGTCCCGGTCCGGTAACGCTCGAGGCTCACTCAAAGACGACGTTCTCTACGTTGGCGTCACGCCATAGACAGCAGCCCCGGAGTCGCGCGCTCATGCTCCACTGACGATCACCAGTTCGTTGCCTTCGGGGTCAGCGACCCGCCAGCGATCCTCCGGCTCGTCAAGCAGCCGGCCACCCGCTGCGACGATCGTGGCGAGGCGCGTCTGCGCGAGGTCCGACGGCACCGCCAGCTCGAAGTGGATACGGTTGCGCTGCCGGCGCCGCTCAGTCTCCAGCGCATCGAGCTCTTGAAACAAGAGCACCGGGTTCAGCCGTCGCGGATCATGGATGTCGCTGGCACCGGCTCGCCGGTCGTGGGTGCATCCGAGTGCAGCGACCCAGAACGCGCGGACTGCGGCGACGTGGGCGGCGTCGAGGAAGAGCTGAGCGAAGCGCGGGAGCCCCGGATCCGCAACGGCCCCGAGTTTCCGGGCCGCGATCTGCAGTTTTCCGGCGAGATCGGTGAAGTCGACCTCGAGGCCGTGGGCCTCGTCTTCCCACTGGTCCTTACCGCTGTCGATGATCACGAGCCCGGGGCGCACGTCGACCAGCAGAGGAAAGCGCGTGGCGTCAGCCAGCGCCGCCGCCGCCGCAGCCAGGTCACGCTGCTGAGTCGGCGAGGTGGTGCGGTAGCACGCCATCGCGCTGAACACCGCCTGCCAGTCAGCTGTCCCGCTCCCCTCGCCGAGCGCGTCGCCCGGCACCAGATCGACCTCGTTGCCGTCGGGGTCGCTGTGGCAGACCCCGTACGGTCCGGACGCCTCACCGAGACCCGCCTGCTCGACCACTGCGGCCGGCCGCACCACGTCGAGGTGAATGCGGTTCCGAAGCGGCCGTGGCTCCGTCGACTGCCGGATCCGTATCGCTGGGTCGCGCCGCAACGGATCCACCAAACCGCCGTGCTCCCCGGGCGCGTAGTCGAACACGTGCTGCCAGAACTCCCGCACCGCAGTCGGGTTCGCGGCTTCGAATACGACGCTCAGCTGCTGCAGAACGGCAGGGTTCGCAGCCAGCCCGAGATTCCGTGCAGCTGCGGACACCGCCTCGGCGTGCTCGTTTGAGTCGAGGCGCACCCGCACGCCTGTTGCGCGCAGATCGACCACGATCTCCGCCGACATCTCCACGATGCCTCCAACCAACGCAGCCCCCTCGATCAGCGACGGCGCGTCGAACCATGCCGTCGCGACGGCATCGACCACGCGCCAATCCGTTCCGATCTCAGCCATTCCCCGACAGTAGTGCCCATTCCGGACGACTCCCGTCCGGATAGTACCGATGTCCCGGCCGGGGCCTTGAAGCACGCCGTTGATCATGATCAGGCTCGGCGTCACCTGATCACGTACCGCCGGGCCACGTCGCCGACCACATCGGATCACGTGAGCGTAATCCGGGCGTCCACCATCAAGGGCGACGACCGGCTGCCTCGGCTGGAACCGACTATGCCGACTTCAGCGCCGCTTCCGCCGTCAAAGATGCCGCCCGGCTGGCACTCTCCTCAAGACGGGCAGATCGGCGAACAGAATGACCAGTCGACAAAAGAGCTCGAAAGCCGCACGTAGCATCGCAACGGAATTCCGTGACCCGCTCGAGTCAACCAGCACCGAACGAAGCCTCGGGAACATCCGCATCCCGGCGTCTCAGGCGCTGATTGCCGGGCCACCCTGCCTGAACCAGGCCTTCTTTCAGAGGGCGCGGACTTTGAGACCACGAACCTTTTCGAAGTCCTTGAGGTTCCGTGTCGCCAGCCCGAGTCGATGCTCGAGAGCGGTGGCTGCGATCAGCGCAGCGGGGAGTCGAAGACCGAATTCGCATGCGACTCGGCCGGCGCGTTCCGCGACGGCGCGATCGACGAGGATCTCTCTGAACGGCGCAAGCAGTTGGGTCGAAAGGTTCGTTGCCGTGTTCCCGGCGAACAACTCGGCGCGCGTGATCACCGAATAGTGCAGACGATGTCTGCCAGGTTTGAGTTCTGACGCACCGCGGAGGTGGTCGATGAAGACATCTGTGTCGATGAGGAGGTCAGCCACGTTGCCAGTCGTCTCGTGATGGCACGGTTGCCGTCGGGTCAGCGCCGAATGTCTGAGCGAGGGCGTTGCTGGCGTCGATGTCGTCGCCGAGGTACTGATCGAGGGCGCGACGGATCACTTCCGCCATCGGCAGTCCTTCGGTGTCGGCGATCTGATCGATGCGCCGACGCTGACTCTCGGTGAGGTAGATCTGTGTACGCGTCGCTGACATACAGCACAAATATACAGCAGCACTCGACCGAGCCAGCGCGGAGAGGTGCCGGGAATGGCACTCTCGACGAAACGATCGAGTTTCTCCTCGACCTGCCCGCAACATGGTCTGTGCCCAGTGCCGTTTGGTACCGCGTGATCACTCGATTCCCACTCCGGGCTCTGCGCCGACCAGGTCTTTTCAGTTCTGTGACACAACGACACATCCGTTCGTGCATCGATCAGTTGTCGAGCGGTTTCGCAATCGTTGGGTTGCAATCCAGGACGACGGACATGTCGTGGCCGACGCCGAGACTCTCGATCGACTCCTCGAAGCGCTTGAGGCTCTACCTCTGGCACAGCGTCGATCCAACGGATTCCGGCGGTGGACGAGCCTCTGTTCGCGCACGTCATGCCGGGTCAACAGGCCCAGGCGAGGAGGCAGTTTCCGCGTTGCTCGAACGTGCCGTGACCAATCGGTGACCAACGGACTCTATTCGGCGGTGTGATGCTGCTCGGGCTGCCGCAAAAGCCCTGGTCAGCGTGGAGCCCAGAGTGGGAATCGAACCCACGACCTGCTCATTACGAGTGAGCTGCTCTACCGACTGAGCCATCTGGGCGGCTCACCGAGTGTAGCGAGCCCTTCTGGACATCGACACCTACATTTCCGGCTGGCTTCGGGCGAGACTGCTGCGGTGCGATTCGTCCTTTGGAACATTCGCAGCGGCAGCGACCGCAAGTGGCCGGCGCTGACGTCGATGGCGCCAGACGTCGCTGTGATCTGCGAAGCCGCTCAACGTCCGAGGGCGATGACGGCAACGGCGCTCGGCGATCCGCTGCTGTCGTGGGAGTGGGATGGAACGAACGCCAACAAGGGCTTGGCGATCGCCAGCTGGGGGCACGAACTCCGTCGCGTCGACACCACGAATGCGACGGGCCGATGGTCGATCGCTGCGAGGGTCGAGGGCGTCAACGTCATCGGCGTCTGGTCGTGCCCGCTGACGAGCGGGGCGTACGCCGGCGAGGTCGGCAGAGCCCTCGACGCCTTCGCCGCTCCGATTTCCTCTGGCGCGCCGGTCATCGTCGCCGGCGACTTCAACGTGTCCGGCCGCCATTCGACGTTCGAGCCGATGCGCAGGCGTTTCGCAGAACTCGGCCTCGTCAGCGCCTACCACCACGTGACCGGCGAACCCTTTGGCTGGGAGTCGGCGAGAACCTGGCATGCGCGTCACGACGCCGAACGCAGCTCGCACATCGACTTCGCCTTCGTCTCCGAGTCGTTGGCCGGGTGCATCACCCATCTCGAAGTCCGCGACCCATCGACGTTGACGACGGCCGGTCTGTCCGACCACTCTCCGATCATCGTCGACTTCGACCTCGCCCGACGAGAATGTTACTGAGGACGCTCACCCCGTCAACGACGTTCCCCACGTCCTCAGTAACCCGGAAAGGCCGGAGAATCTCGGTACCGAGCCGCTCAGCGGCCAGGGTAGGCGAGGGCGACGCAGACGACGAGCACGCCGGTGAAGGCCATCTGTTCGGCGGCGCCGAGGACGTCGCCGACCATGCCGCCGATCTTCTTCTGGGCGAGCAGCCCGACCAGCCCGACGCACACGGCGACGACGGCGATGGCGGCGATCGACCACCACCCGATCGCAACGATGGCGATGACGACGCCGGCGCCGACACCGACGTAGACGGACGAACGGTTCAGGGCTCGCGCAGAACTCGCTGCCAAACCCCTCGTTCTCGCAGGCTGCATCACCGCCAGCAGGACGACCGCGCCGGCGCGTGCGAGCGTCTCGGCGGCGATGAGCACGAACAACCCGTGGCGGCGGCTCAACGAGGCGAGCGACGACACCTGGATGATCAACACGATCGCCAGCGTTACGACGCCATAGGTTCCGTGCCGCGAGTCGTTGAGGATCTCCAGACGACGTTCCTTCGTCCATCCCCCACCAAAGGCGTCGGCGACGTCGGCGAGTCCGTCGTAGTGGAACGCGCCGGTGAGCAACAGCCCGGTGGCGAT
>Ga0123338_10003650_pt1 | contig 13751 bp, 9 predicted proteins | sample grotaG_FD_89793 | JGI IMG/M metagenome (GOLD analysis project Ga0123338, IMG submission 89793) | Glacier valley bacterial and archeal communities from Borup Fiord, Nunavut, Canada, to study Microbial Dark Matter (Phase II) -... | ecosystem: Environmental > Aquatic > Freshwater > Ice > Glacier ... | reverse complement strand
GTAAGTGCCAGGCTTATCACATCCAGTACTATTCTCCATCTCTCTTCGGATGAGTTAGAGCGGGCCATCAACCAAGAGCAGATCGAGAATCCAGCGATAGAGGTAACAGAGCAGCGCGTTTGCTTGCTCTGCGGAACACGCATGTACGGTCAGGCTTGTACCGCGTGTGGACGGGCGACCCAACCACCTTCTAAGGTTGGTGAGTCGCTCACAAAATACGAAAATGCCGAGCCACAATGGGAATATCAGCAGCAAACATTCTACGACATTGATAACTATGGCTTTGTAGAAGTTGATAGCGACGATGAGTACGACCCCCTGGCGCATCTCACAACGGGTGAGACACTCGCCGAAACGTTGTTGCAGCAGTTAGAGGCCCTCGTTTCACCCGACGACGCGCCGATTGCGGAGCAGTTGGTGGGCAACCTCAACGAACGCGGCTATCTCGAAATCAGTACAAGCGAGATCGCCAACCATCTGGAAGTACCCTTCGAGCGTGTAGAGTATGTTTTGAGCCAGTTACAGACATTGGAACCGCTCGGTATTGGCGCAAGAACGTTGCGCGAATGTCTGCTTATTCAACTACAGGCGATCAGTGAGCAGGAGGTTCCCCATCCACTTGTACACACCTTGCTTGACCAGTACCTTGACGCGCTTGGCCGTAACCAGTTTCACGAGATTGCCCGCGCATTGAAGCGGCCAGAGCAAGAGGTACGCGAGGCAAGTACCTATATTCGGACAATGCTACACCCCTTTCCAGCGCACATCTATCGCGAGGATAGCAAGTATATCCAGGCCGCGAGTGGCGCGACGTATATACGGCCCGATGTTGTCATTCGCGCGAGTGAGATTGGGTGCGAGATTGAACTCATCGAAGAAAAACGCTATGGCTTCCGCGTAGAGACACGCGACACGAACAGAACCGATGACGAAGTACAACGCTATATGCATTCACAGAGTGACCGCGCCAAATTCTTTGTGGATTGTGTGCATCGACGCTGGCGCACACTGCACCGCGTGATGGAGCTTGTAGTTGAATATCAGCGTGATTTTTTAGCGCATGGCTTGCCTTACCTTCGTCCCCTTACCCGCGCCAAGCTTGCGACAGAACTGGGACTCGACGAGGGAACGGTGAGTCGAGCGACTGCGAACAAGTACGCGCTCTTGCCCAATGGTCGCCTCATCCCGCTCTCGGACTTCTTTGATGGTTCATTGGGTGTCAAAGATATCTTGCGTGGTCTCATTCAGTCCGAAGAGCCACGCCGCCGCTTGAGCGATGATGAGTTAGCGCGACTACTCACCGCGCAAGGTAGCCCAACGGCACGACGCACCGTAACGAAGTATCGCGAGGAGTTGGGGATTGGCTCATCAAGGGAGCGTGGTTAAGTGCGGCCGATTTTACATAAAATTGGCCGCACACTCATTTCACCAATGCCACGATGTTTTCCGGCTCCGCGTAAATGGTGCGTTCACGTTCATATGTAACCATACCGGGGCCGCCACCTTTCATGTGCTTGACGTACTTTTGTAGCGTGTAATCAACGGCGACGCTGGTACTTCCTCGCGCCTGACTATAGTACGCGGCCAGGCTCGCGGCTTGTGCGATGGTGCTTTGAGGTATCTCGCGTCCGGCGGCTTTGATAATCACGTGCGAGCCAGGGATGCCGCGCGCGTGGAGCCACATGTCATTGGGCGTGGCCTGTCGAAATGTCACCTCTTCGTTTTGGCGACTATTTTTGCCGATTATGACGGTGAGACCATCCCGACTTTGCATGTGGATAGGCACGCCCCCACCAGGGCCTGCGGGCTTGATTTTCCCGTTGCCGCTCTTGGCTTTTTTAGCCGCCTTCTGCGCTCGTTTGTCTAACACGATATTCTTGCCACGTATATAGCCTAGCCCCTGCACCTGCGCGTTGACGAGGACAACCTCTTGCGGCGTCTCGGCAAGCATGAGGTCCGCCAATAATTGTTGTAGCGTGGCGAGTTCGGCATTATTCTCTTCGATCTGGTTGGGCAACAGCGTCAAGGCGCGACGAAGTTTGCGGTATTTGGTGAAGTAGCGGTTTGAGTTGCCAATCGCATCGAAGCGCGGGTCAAGCGGTACAGTTACAAGCACGGTGTCTTCTGCCTCTGTGGTAGCAAAGAAGTTTTGTAGTTTCGCGCTCTGCTGTCCCTGCCGCACGTCATGCTGGTGGGCAAGCAATAGGTCGCCGTATAGACGATACTGCTTCGCCTCTTCGGATGCCTGCAATTCTCTGTTGAGCAGCTCGGCCTTTCGCAGACAACGGTCACGTTGCGTTTGCACAATCTTACGTGTAGGCGCGCGTACTCCTTCCATCGCGTCAAACCATTCGGCCCGCGCATAATAGTCGTCCAGGATGACGTTGATAGAGGGAGAGGTGCGAACACGTATATCTGGTGTCGCTGTGTATTGTTCTAGCATATATACTGCGAAGGCTATAAGAAGCTTTTGCGGCGCAACGGATGGGTCCGCGCTGGTCGTGGTGCGCTCAAGCAACTGGGGTTGCCACTTTTGCGTATCGTACAGGGCCGTCAGGTCGCGTGTGTTCCAGGCCAGTTCTTCCAAGATATCTTCGTTGCTCTGCGACACCACGGTTTCAACGTCCTCGGTGGTACGGTACACAATCTCTTTCGCAAGTAGCGCACTCAAACCAAGCGTATGCCGCGTGAGCAGTTGCCAGAGTTTTGGCTGCTCGGAGCCTTTGGGCGATTTTTTGCGCGGCTTCTCAACTGGATGCTCGGCGGCATCTCGCGCGGCGTTCGCGTCTTCCATAACACCCAACGCGAGTTCGGCGGCGGTTAAAGTTGTTGGTTCCAGGCGTGGCACGGCTTGACCCGCAACGGTGCGCTGTTGTGGCGGCGGTGCGACGTAGCGCACACCCGCCGCGATGGTGCGATAGCGGTTTACGTCGGCGCCAACACGTTTGATGCTCCCCAGGATCATGCCCTGCTCGTCGCACAGGACGATGTTGCTCAAGCGACCCATAATTTCAATGATAATGCGAACGTGAGTGCGCTCGTCGCTGTCGGGATCGGCGCGATACCCCGCGACAATCTCAATCACGCGCTCCCAACGTGGCTGGCTAATCGACTCGATACGCGCCCCTTCCAGATATTTGCGAAGCAGCATCACAAAGGCCGGCGGCTCACTTGCGACCCTCTGCGGTTTGAGGGAGGTGACATGGACACGGGCAAGTTGTGGATGGGACGAAAGATACAACCAGCGATTCGCGCTCCCCTGCTCTGACCCGCCGGGGGCGTAGCATTGTAGGGCAAGCGCGTGTTCGGTTGGCTGAATAATGGTATCAATACGCGCATTGATAAGGAGTAAGCGCAACTCGTCAACAACCGCGGCAAGGGTAAGAGCGTCTACATACATAGTATATTTCCTGTCTCCAAGCACGAGGAGAAATTGCTTGTGTTGTACAATACTGCTAACGGTAGCTTTTATACAAAATTGTAGCGACACGGCTTTCTTTGAGCTACAACGCGAAGCGAGGATAGGGAAGCCGCATGGTGTGCCGATAACTGCTAGTATAGCAAAGAGTTGTTCGTTCGTATACCTTACAGTCCTCACTTAGTGGAGAAACGCAGGAAGAAAAAATGCATATCGAAACTGGGGTCAACATGTTACAACACGCTGAAGCAGCGAACAAGCCACAAACGCCCCCAAAACAGGGGCTTCTTTTTGTGCTTTCGGCTCCATCCGGTGCTGGCAAGGACACGGTGATTGGCAAATTGCAGGAGCGTGGGGTAAATTTCCACGTGGTCGCCTCCGTCACCACACGCGCCCCGCGCAAGGGCGAGAGCGATGGCAACCCCTACCACTTTGTGAGCGTGGAGACGTTTCAGCGTATGGTTGAGCAGAAAGAACTCTTGGAACACGCCCTTGTGTATGGGAACTGGTACGGACAACCGTTGCAGCAAGTGAAAGACAACTTGCGGGAGGGACGCGATGTCCTGCTCAAGATCGACGTGCAGGGGGCGGCAACGGTGCGGAAAAATGTCCCCGACGCGATTTTCATCTTTCTCATGCCCGGCTCCGATGAGGAGCAGGTGGCGCGACTCACAAACCGCCAGACCGAAACAGAAGAGGAGCAGGCCCGCCGCTTGCAAGAGGCGAGCGTTGAATTGGCGCAGCGCACACAGTTCGAGTACACCATCGTCAACCGCCAAGGCCAGGTTGAGGAAGCGGTCACACAACTACACGCCGTCATGCAAGCCGAACATTGTCGAACGCAACCGCGTTACATGAGTCTACAGTAGTTATTTGCCGTGAAAGAGAGAAGAGATGCAGCAAGAGCAACGTTTTGAGCAATCGGGGACGAGTGAGCGCAACTTAGGTATGGAGTTGGTTCGTGTAACGGAGGCGGCGGCCCTTAACGCGGGTCGCTGGATGGGCAAGGGTAACAAAGAGATGGTCGATCAGGCGGCGGTGGACGCCATGCGCCACGCCCTCGACGGCGTTGATATGAGCGGTATTGTGGTCATTGGCGAGGGCGAAAAAGATCAGGCTCCGATGCTCTATGTTGGTGAACAGGTGGGCAATGGCTCACATCCAGAGGTTGATGTGGCGGTTGATCCTGTGGACGGGACTCGGTTGCTCGCGCTTGGCGTATCGGGGGCACTGGCGATGGTTGCGACGGCTGAACGCGGGACGATGTATTCAGCACCGCCAGGGGTATATTACATGGAGAAAATTGCCGTTGGCCCCGCGATGAAGCATGTTATCGACATCAACGCCTCGATTGTCGTCAATTTAGACCGCATCGCGCGCGTCCGCCAGGCACATATAGATGATCTGACCGTCGTCGTCTTGGATCGTCCGCGTCACCAAGATATTATCCGCCAGGTACGCGAGGCGGGGGCGCGTATTCGCTTGATTACAGACGGCGATGTCGCGGCGGCTATTCAGGCGGCGATGGAAGATTTCGCGGATATCGACGTGCTGCTTGGCATCGGCGGTGCGCCCGAAGCGGTGCTTGCGGCGGCGGCGATCAAGTGTATCGGGGGTGAAATTCAGTGCAAGATTTGGCCGCGCACCGATGAAGAGCGCGCAAAGATGAAAGCTGACGGCATCGACCTGTCACAAGTTTTCAGAACCGATGATCTGGTAAAGGGCAACGACGTTTCGTTTGCCGCGACAGGCATCACCAGCGGCGAACTGCTGAACGGGGTACAATATTTCGGCTGGGGTGCGCGTACCTCGTCGCTAATGATGCGCTCACGCTCCGGCACGGTACGCAATATCGAGGCGCGGCACAAGTGGCGCAACGCGGGCGGACTTGGCAAAGAACGCCCGTAACGCCGCCTGTTGCGTCATCCATTCTTCACAGTTTGGCGATAACGGCATCGGCAACCTGCGACGTGCCAACCGCACTGGGGTCATCGGGGCGCGGCTTCAAATCATAGGTGACATGTCTTCCCTCGGCGATAACCTGCGTGATGGCGCGTTCGAGACGCAGGGCGGCTTCGCGCTCGTCGAGGTGACGCAACAGGAGGACGCCGGAAAGCATCATTGCCATTGGATTGACCTTGTTTTGCCCAGCATATTTGGGCGCACTCCCGTGTACAGGCTCAAATACGGCACAGTGGCTGCCAATATTTGCGCCTGGGGCGACACCAAGCCCCCCAATGAGACCTGCGGAAAGGTCCGAGATAATATCACCGTACAGGTTAGGCAAGACAAGTACATCGTAAAGCTCAGGCTTTTGCACAAGTTGCATACACATATTGTCAACAATACGGTCTTCATAATGAATATCGGGAAACTCCTTCGCCACTTCGTTTGCCGTTGCGAGAAAAAGACCGTCGGAGAAACGCATGATATTGGCTTTATGCACGGCGGTAACTTTGCGGCGGTTATTCGCACGGGCGTACTCGAAGGCAAATTTCACGATACGGCGCGAGGCGGCAACCGAAATATACTTAATGCTCATCGCTGAATTTGTGTCAAGATGTATCCCTGTTGTACGGGCAATTGCCTCGATCATCTCCTCATGCTGGGGAGTTCCACGCTGAAATTCGATACCTGCGTACAGGTCTTCCGTGTTCTCACGCACAATGATGAGGTCGATATTTTCGTAACGGGAACGGAGACCGCGATACGTTTTCACCGGACGAAGATTGGCATACAGGTCTAGTCGCTTTCGCAACGTCATGTTCGCGCTGTGGCCCCCCTTGCCCACAGGGGTGGTGATGGGACCTTTCAGCGCAACCCTGGTGCGTTTAATCGACTCGATTACCTCTTCCGGTAAAATCGTTCCCTGCTTCTCTTGCATCATCGCACCCGCTTTACGCACTTCCCATTCAAACTCGACGCCTGTGGCTTCAAGGACACGACGAGTTGCCTCTGTGATCTCTGGCCCCGTCCCGTCACCTGGAATGAGTGTTACCACATGTCGCATGGTCTCTGATCCTCCGTGTTACACGGTTTATGTGCATAGATAGAACATGGTAGATGTTCTGACATTATAGTTCCCAAAATCTAGCGGATACTAGACTTCGGGCTTTGTACGTGTAACCGTACTGGATTGACTACACAATCCTCTACACCCTTGCCCCGTAGAGCGTCAGGTGCTACTTTTCGCAGAATATTGTATGACCCGTTGACATCGGCGTTAATCTTGCGTACACTCTTGCTCTTGTACAAGCCTCGTTTGACCCGTTGCCCTGAGAACTTCGGTTCCCGTGTGACCTTGCCATACGTCGGGATGGCGTCAAGGTCAAGGAATGAGGCTTTACTGGTATAGGACTCTTCCCCGACAATGACCTGTATCCCGACCAGTTCCGCTTTGTACGTCAGCATGGAGATGAACCGCGCATGAGGAATGTTCACGAATTGCTGATTGTTGCGCTTGCCCATGTGGACCTCTTGCTTCCACAACGGATTTTTGCCAATAATGAGCGTCCCTATCCGCTCTTGTACAAGGAGGTCAATAATACAACGTGACGCGGTATGCAGGGAGTGGTCGATACGCCGTGTGCGTTTCGCGGTCATCCGTTCCATACGGCGTGTGAAACGGGTGCCAAGGTCACTGGCCTTTTGGAGTTCCGCTTTGCGTTTGTTGTAGAACTGATTGATGCTCTTGATGGGTCTCCCGTTAACCAGTCTTGGCACAAAGCCAACGTGGTTTGATGTTAGAGCCACCAGATTATTGATACCTAAATCCAAAGATGCAACAAGCGTCGTATCTACATCAGCTTGTTTCTTTTCCTGAGTATAGACGACTTCTACAACATAGTGAGAGCCGCGTGGCACGATACGCACTTGATCGACGTTGGGATGCTGTGTCTGTATCTCGATAGGGACGCCCGATGGTTGCACAATGCCTCTTTTGAGTCCACGCTTGCTCACAGCCTGTACAGGAAAGACAAGAATGTTGCGTCCCTTTTGCTTGTCTTTATAGTTGGGAAGTTTGGGATGTCCGACGAATTTAGAAGGGTCAAGTCGATATACCTTGACAGCTTCAAAGTAACTCTCCCAATTCTTGTCTAAGAGGCGAAGCACCTGTTGAGCCACCTTCGCAGGCAACGCTTTGTACGCCTCCTGTACTTTCATGAGATGATAGAGTTCGCTATAGGAGATGCGATGTCCCCGATGAATAAAGGCTTGACGCATCTCGTAGAGCGCAGCATTGTACAGATTTTTGGACGCAAACGCCACACGGTCAATGACTGCGTATCGAGCATCGCCCCGTCCAAGACAATGTTGCTCTACCAGTTGCATTCTTCCTCATCCTTTGCTTGTAACTGCTTGACAGGAGCTTCTATCTTACGTATAGCGCGTCTTTGCCCATGAAGCCGACTACAAAAGCTGTATATAATAGCTTCATCTATCATAACGGTGTGCGCTCCGACGCGATGTCCCTTGATTTTTCCGTCTTGGAACCATCGCCACGCGGTCTTATAGCGCACAACTTGTTGTTTTGCGTAGTCACTTAACTTCATGCGAGAAGTCTAACAGAATACGTAAGGATTGTCTATGGTAGAAGAACATTCTCATGAACGTTCGTCATACCATCTTGACTATGATGGTGGCATCGTAGAAATTCATAGGGATAGCGATACGGGGAACGTTGCCTCTCGGCGCAAAGGGCCTCATTCCATGAGGCCCTCCTACCAATTAGCCATCCAACGAGAGATAGGACGGGCGTCCTCGCCCATTATTGTACGGTTTTCGTGCTACGCCTTGTCGGTGCTTTTTTCGTGGTGGTGGCACTCTTCGCGCGGGTTGTCTTCACGGCGGTTGTCGAGCGCGTGGTGGTGCGTTTAGCTGTCGTGGCGCGGGTTGTGCTACGCTTTATAGGTTTAGTAACGGCTCCGTCGGCCTTGCCCGTAGTGAGTGTTGTACGGCGCGTTGTCGTTTTAGGAACAAGTACGTCGTACACCTCCTCAGTTCCGTTTTCCTCAATCGCCTTCTTACGCGTTGTACGAACGGCGCGGACGGGCTTTTTCTCGCCATCTTGCTGTGGCTTCGCTTCGGCGGCGCGTTGCGGCACGATGACCTCATTATAGCAAACCGCCTCTTGCCCTGGCTTTGGAATAACCATCAGACCACCACAGTTCGGGCATGGCTCAGGAATTGGTTGCTCCCATACCGCAAAAGTGCAGGTGGGATAATTCATACACCCGTAGAATATACGCTTTTTCTGCTTTGTCTTACGCTCCACAAGATCGTTGTTGCACACAGGACATAACGCTCCCGTCTTCGTGACAAAAGAGCGGCGATAGCTGCACTCTGGAAATGTTGAGCAGGAGAGGAACTTCCCAAACCGTCCGGTGCGAATGACCAGTTTGTTGTTGCAGTCTGGACATAGTTCATCGGTCTCTTCTACCGGCTTCTGCACACGGTTCATCTCGGCTTCGGCTTTCTCCATCGAGAGCTTGAAATCACCGTAGAAGCCGTGTAAAAACTCGATCCATGAGCGACGCCCCTCTTCTACGTCGTCCAGTTTGCGCTCCATATCCGCCGTGAAACTCGTATCGACGATATTGGGGAAGTGCTTGTTCATCACTTCGTTGACCGTCGTTCCCAACCACGTCGGCATGAAACGGCGCTGTTCCTGCTCGACATAACCACGATCCTGAATGGTACTAATAATTGGCACGTAGGTACTTGGCCGCCCAATGCCCTGCTCTTCCAACTCTTTGATTAAGCTTGCTTCGGTGAAGCGTGGTGGGGGCTGTGTGAAGTGCTGCTCCGGTTTCAAATTGTGCAGGTCGAGCGGCTCATTTACCTTCATGATGGGCAACAAGCGCTCATCCTCTTCACGCGGCCAGACGGCATAGAAGCCCTGAAACTTAATGTTGGAGCCGGTTGCGCGGAAAACGTACTGTTTCGCGACGATATCGACGCGCACCGTATCGAATACCGCCGGCATCATGAAGCTCGCCACAAAGCGCCGCCAGATCACATTGTAGAGCTTGAACTGGTCGGGTGTCAGGTATTGCTTGACAACCTGGGGCGTCAACTCGACATCGGTAGGACGGATGGCTTCGTGCGCGTCTTGCGTCGTCGCTTTTGCCTTACCGACTCTACCCGCGCCAACATAGGCTGGACCAAACTCCGCGCCAATGTACTCTTTTACCTTGCCCTGTGCCTCGTCTGAGATACGCGTTGAGTCGGTACGCATGTAGGTAATCAAACCCTGATGTCCACGCACCCCCAACTCAATACCCTCGTAGAGTTGTTGCGCCAAACTCATGGTCTTCTTCGGCTTGAAGTAGAGGCGCACAGAGGCGTCTTGTTGCAATGTGCTGGTCGTGTAGGGGAGGTACGGCTGGCGACGCTGTTCGCGCTCCTCATACTTGAGGATGCTGTACGTCGCGTTTTTCAGGTCCGCCAGAATAGTGTCGGACTCTTCTTTAGACGTAATCTTAATACGACCTTTTTCCGCTTGTGGCGTTCCTGTGCTGTTTGCGGTATTCGCACCCTCACTTTCCCCGGCCTGTTCGCTTGTGTTGAGCGCATTTATATCTTTGAGACGTGAGATAAGCGCGGCCTCGAAGGTCTGCTTCTGCTCATGTTTGCTCAATAGGGCCGTGATGCTCCAATACTCTTCTGGCACAAAGGCGGTAACCTCGGCCTCGCGGTCACAGATGAGCCGTAGCGCGACGGATTGCACACGGCCAGCACTCGTACCCGACTGAATACGTCGCCAGAGCAGGGGACTGATTTTGTAGCCAACGAGACGATCCAACACACGGCGGGCCTGTTGCGCGTTGAACAGGTCTTCGTTAATCTTGCGCGGCTTTTTAATCGCTTCTTGTACGGCACTCTTCGTGATCTCGTTGAAAACGGCGCGGTGGGGATTTGTCAGACCCAGCACATTTTTCAACGACCACGCGATAAACTCGCCCTCACGGTCTGGGTCAGGCGCGAGGTAGACCTGTTCGGCTCTTGCAGAGGCAGCCCGCAACTCCTCGATGAGCTTGTCTTTTTTCTCGATGTTTTCATACGTCGGAGCAAAGTCTTTGCGCGTGTTGACGCCGAGACCTTTTTTGGGTAGGTCCATGATATGGCCCATTGAGGCGCGTACCTCAAAGTCGCGGCCCAGAAACTTTTCAATTGTTTTTGCTTTTGCAGGTGATTCTACGATTACAAGCTTTTTTGCCATTAACCAACCCAATCCTTGTTATTCATCAAATTCGTCTACCGTTGAGCATTCGTCCACAGTGATAGGATAGCATACCTTTGCAAGATGTTCTTTGCTATGGGATAACCATACGGGGACAAGAAAAATTTCTTTTGCAGAGCATATCATACCCTGCAAATCTTTCCTAGTTCCCTTGACCCCTCTTAGCTCTCATGTTATGCTGCATACACAACACCTAACTGTTGAGCTAGTTTCGGGAGAGAAGCATGGGAAGAGAGACACCGCCCAGTTCAGATGCAGAAGACGCGTTGGAACAGGGCGTACAAATAAAGCAAGCCGCCACCGATACGCCGCGCGCCACCACACCCCACACCAGTTCGTTACGAGCGGGCGTGGCTGTTGTCATCGGGAGGGCGGCAGGTGCTGTCAGTAGACGCCTGCATCTCGGCGGCGGCACAAGCGTTGTTGGCATGGTGGCCCAGCGCATCTATCCCCCCATCGTCGAACACTTAGCCCAACAGCTAGAACACGGGAGCCTCGTCGTCACGGGAACGAACGGCAAGACGACGACGAGTAGTTTTATCGCGGCCATCCTGCGCGACTCAGGGCTGCGGGTGTGGCGCAACCGCGAAGGCTCGAATTTGATGCGCGGCGTGGCAAGTTCGCTGGTGATTCGCGCCCTTCCCAATGGTCACTTGCGAAGGGCAGGCCGTGCGGTAACGGTGCTTGAAATCGACGAAGCGGTTTTGCCGCAGGTTGTACAGCTTGTAACACCCCGTGTCGCGGTCTTCACCAATCTTTTCCGCGATCAGCTTGATCGCTACGGTGAAGTCGATAGCGTCGTCAGCTATTGGAAAAAGGCGGTGGCACTGCTTGCGCCGGAGACCACGCTGGTACTCAACGCGGACGATCCCTCGGTTGCCTATCTCGGCACGGCCTTTGTGGGGCGCGTCCTCTATTACGGGATTGACGACCTCACGCTCGACTTGGCGCAACAGGAGGACGCAGGCGAGCGTCATCAAGTGATAGACACCCATACCTGTCCCCGTTGCGACCACGAATTCACCTATACGGCACGCTTTTATAGTCACATGGGACACTACACCTGTCCACAGTGCGAGTATGCGCGACCAGAGGTGGCGATACGAGCGGTGCGTGTGCAGTCAGATAGCTTTGACCGTCTGCGGGTGCTAATAGAGGATACGACAACCCTTCCAACACAGCGGCACGAGGTTATTATTCCCCTCCCCGGCATCTACAACGTCTACAATGCACTCGCGGCGGCGGCGGCGGCCCGCGCGATCAGCATCGCCTGGGAGCCAATCGTTAGCGGGATTGTGCAATCTAAGCCCGTGTTTGGGCGTGGCGAACGCATCCAGGCCGACGGACGGACGATTCGCCTGTTGCTCGCGAAAAATCCAACGGGTTTCAACGAAGTGCTGCGAACACTTTTCAGCGAGGGTATCCCACGTCATGTTCTGTTCGTTCTAAATAATAACATTGCAGACGGGCGCGATATTTCCTGGATTTGGGATGTCGATTTCGAGCGATGCGTGGGACAGGTGCAAACGCTGGTCGCGGCTGGGAACCGTGCGCTCGACCTCGCGTTACGGCTCAAGTACGCGGGTATCGCGGAAGAGGCAATAACAATTTTGCCGCCCGCGCCGCTCAAACGAAGAGGTGAAACCCGCGTCGCGCAGAGCCTGCGTAGGGCGCGTACTGTAAACGCAGCAGCGCGGAAGTCGGAGCTACCCATGCCTGAGCCAGCGGAGCCGCCGCCGGATAGATCCCTCTTTGGTGTGAAGAACGCGCTTCGTATCGCGCTAGAAAAAGTACCAGAGGGTGAAACACTCTTCGTCGTTCCAACGTATACAGGTTTATTAGAAGTTCATCAAGCATTGGAGCAACGTGGGCTAACCCCTCGTTATTGGGAAGAAAGAGATAATTAATCATGGACAACCTGGCCCAACCACTTGCGTTGACCTTGGGACATCTCTATCCTGAGCAACTGAACCTCTATGGTGATCGTGGCAACATCGTGACGTTGCGCCATCGTTGCTTGCTACGTGGAATTGAGCTGCGTGTGGTGGGGCTGGGAGTTGGGGACGCGCTTGCACCCGATGCGTATGATATGCTGTTCATTGGCGGCGGCCAAGATAAAGAGCAGGCTCCCGTGGCGCAAGACCTGTACGAGATGAAGGGCATTGGTCTGTGGGCCGCTATCGAGGATAATATGCCTGTTCTAGCGGTCTGTGGTGGCTATCAGTTGCTCGCCCACTACTACCGTCCGGCGGAGGGGCCTGATATGCGTGGCCTCGGCGTCTTTGATGCGTGGACGATCCACAAGGGGCCACGTGTGCCGCGCTGCATCGGTGATGTGGCGATCAGTTGGAACGGTATGACGCTGGTCGGCTTTGAAAATCACGGCGGACGCACGTATCTTGGAAGCTCAAAGCCGTTTGGCAAGGTACTCAAGGGCAACGGCAACAACGCCGAAGATGGCACAGAGGGCGCGATCTATCGCAACACATTTGGAACGTATCTACACGGTTCGCTCTTGCCCAAAAACCCACATTTCGCCGATCACTTGCTCACGTTAGCGTTGCAGCGCAAGTATGGCGACCAACTGCTGTTAAACGAAGAACCAACCAACTATACAGGCTATACGGAAACACCGGCGAGAGAGGTCGCGGCGGTTCTTGTTCCACAAACAATCACAGTAAAAGAAACAGTAAACATATTGGAGCCGTTAGACGATACATTGGAGTGGGAGGCCCACGCTTCCATGCTTGAACAATTAGGACTTTATACCGAAGCGACACAAGTAATGCGTACTGACTAAGCGAGGTTTTTATCTCTTGAGGGCATCGATATGAGTACAGATCGAACATCGGCACGTTGCTCTTTCTGTGGGCGCCACTCGTCGGAGGTTCAGCGTATGATCGCGGGACCTGGGGCAGCCTACATCTGTGATATATGTCTCCAACTATGTAATGATATTCTTAACGACCAAGCCCCCTTTTCAACACAGGCGTTGGAACTTGCGTCACGCCCACCCGTTGTTGTCGCGGCCCCTCGTGAGCGCGAGCAACCCGTTCTTCTCCTGCAAAGCCGTGAACCACTTCGTACCGT
>Ga0123338_10003649_pt1 | contig 13753 bp, 5 predicted proteins | sample grotaG_FD_89793 | JGI IMG/M metagenome (GOLD analysis project Ga0123338, IMG submission 89793) | Glacier valley bacterial and archeal communities from Borup Fiord, Nunavut, Canada, to study Microbial Dark Matter (Phase II) -... | ecosystem: Environmental > Aquatic > Freshwater > Ice > Glacier ... | reverse complement strand
GTATTTTACTTTCCAACTAATTACCTTTGATAGTTTAACCCAGGTTCCAAAAACTTCAGGAATTTAGAATATAAAGTGATGTCAGCTTTCAAATTCAGGTTGATTTTACTTCAAGACAAATAAAGTTTTAATTTTATACTGCAAAATAATCTAATTGTTATAATGATCAATCATTTATTTTATATATTTGATGCCTATTATCTTAAACCAAATCAAATGTGCAAATCAGGGGTTATAAAAGGGAAGACAACGGGGAGTAGAACCCATAATATCATTGTATTGTTTTCAGGATTGATTCTATTGTCCATCATAGCTTCCACCAGTGTAATGGCCCAGGGCAACCTGCTGATTACACCCCGAAGGGTCGTATTCGAAGGCTCCAAACGTTCACAGGATCTTAACCTGGCCAACACGGGTGCCGATACCGCCAAGTACAATGTTTCCATTGTTCAATACCGCATGCGTGAAGACGGCTCCTTCGAAGAGATTACTGAAGAGGATGCAGGACAGAATTTTGCAGATAAATACATTCGCTTTTTTCCCCGCACCGTCACCCTCGCTCCCAACGAGGCGCAGGTGGTCAAGATGCAGCTTATCAAAGTCAACGAGCTGAAACCCGGAGAGTACCGCTCGCACATCTATTTCAGGGCAGTTCCCAAAGTTACGGCACTGGGCTCGGAAGAGGTGCAGAAAGATACCACCTCCATCGGCGTTAAGCTGGTACCTATTTTTGGTATCACCATCCCCGTTATCATTCACTCAGGCGAATCAACTGCCAAGGTCAATTTATCGGATATGAAGTTAGACATTGTCAACGACTCGACCTCACGGCTTCAGTTTGCATTTAACCGTACCGGCAACATGTCGGTCTACGGCGATATACAGGTAGATTATGTATCAGCCAATTCCGTTACTACACCTGTTGGCACAGTACGCGGCATCGCGGTGTATACACCCAACCTGGTCAGAAAGTTCCAGATGGACCTGGACAAAAAGGCCAAATTGGATTATCACAAGGGCAGTTTAAAAATTACCTACACCTCGCAATCAGATACCAAACCCCAGGTACTAACTGAAGTGGTTTATCCGTTGAAGTAGCCTCATATCCTCCTGACACCAACGCCCAACCAACGCCCAACCAACGTCTTGGTAAATAGGTAGCTAATAGGTACCTAATAGGTAGTAAACAGGTATATTACAGGTAAAAATACCTGTTAATTACCTGTTAAATTCCAATTTGATTCCTATTTACCCAGAGGTCATTAAAAGGAGGGTGGCGGGGGAGTAGGGGGTCTGTTTATCTGTCTGAAGATTTGTCTGAACCGTCCCGAGCACTCGGGAAACCTGATTTAAATGATTCAAATGATTGTCAGAACCGTCCCGAGCACTCGGGAAACCTGATTTAAATGATTCAAATGATTGTCTGAACCACTATTCTGAAATATATTACGAGAAATTAGAAGTGAATAAATGGGTGGATGGGTGAATCATCTTAATCATTTAAATCTGATTCAATCAGTGGTTCAGACATTTTCAATCAGTGTTTCAGACAATCAATTCATATTCAGTACTTTGTATGCCTAATCTTCCGTAGTATATTGATTACTTATACCTATTTCCAATTTTATTCTATTATCTGACTGAATTCATAGATCAATGAAGCATTATTTTTTCTAAATAGTTTCTAATTTTTGATCCTAAAAGCTTTTTAATTCAATGGATTATACTATTTTTACATTGAGTTAAAGGAGATGATGGGCATGATGAAAGTATACCTCAATTGCAGTGTTTTAAATAGATGGATGGGCTGGAAGTTCGGGCAAGAGTGTCAGGCTGGATTACATCTACAGAACAGTATTGCTCAATCAACTTATGAGGTAGGATCTTTATTCATTTTTTATTTCAGCATACTTTCCGAATATAGAACTTTGGCAACTTTCTTTTTGGGTTTATTTCCTTTAAAACCCCTAAGCGTATGAGACGAAATTTACATTCTTCAAAAAAAATATATTTTCAATTTATCGTATTACTAGGTCTATTGTTAGGAACAAGAAATGTAACCAATGCTGCAATTAAGATTACAATTAACGATGATACAAACTGGAGTGAAATTATCACTGGGTCAGGGATTGGAGGGCAACCGAATTCTACTGATGATATTATTATTACAAGCAATTCTATTTTAACAGTTGATATAAGTAATGGTATATGTAAGAGTATTCAAGTATCTTCTGGAAACTCAGCTGGAAGTAAAGGAATTCTCTCATTTAGTGCAGGTTCACAAATTGAAGTTGTTGGCTCCTTAACATTGGGAGATAAACGAGTCGGAACACTTGACATGACAAACGGTGGGCTATTAAAAATTGGTGGATCGCTAACTATAACTAAAACTGGTGTGTTGGATTCAGGTACAGGTACAATTGAATACAATGGTTCAGCAAATCAAATAGTTTATGGAAGCACATATAATAACCTTACACTTTCTGGTTCGGGTTCAAAAACAACAACGGGAGTAGCTGTTAATGGAGTCCTTTCAATGGAAGGAACTGCTAAAGCATCGGATACCCCAACTTATGCAACCGGAGCAACCCTTCAATATAAAGGCATAGATTCACGAACAGTAGGCGTTGAGTTTACAAATAATTTTGGTGGATCGGGTGGTCTGATTATTGATCAGGGAAGTGGAAATGTGGTAACACTGAATGCGAATAAAACGGCTCTTACCAATATTACTATAAAATCCGGTACTTTGGATTTGTCGACTTATACCGCCAACCGTGGTTCAGCAGGTGGTACCATGACCATTGCGGCCAGTAGTACTTTGAGAATTGGGGGATCAAATACCTTTCCATCCAATTATTCGACCCATGTCATTGATTGTGCAAGTACGGTAGAATATTATGGTGGAAATCAAACTGTTGCAAATCTGAATAGTTCACAAAAGTATGGCAATCTGATATTGAGTAATGGAACAAAAATACTCCAAACAGGAACAACTTCGATTTGTAACAATTTTAAGCTCGATGGAGCAACGACAACGGCTGTAGTGGGATTAACCATTGGTGGTGATGTAATATTAGATCGGGCATTTTCATTTAACCCCGGAGCTTTTACCCACAATGTAGGAGGAAACTGGACATTTAACGGATGGAGTTCATTTAATCACACTGCAGGAACGATTAATTTTACCGGATACAATTCAGCCATCAATGGAACAAATACTAATAACCAATCATTCTATAATATCACTGTCTCAAAATCTTCAGACCAGTTTTTGAGCGTCAGTGGTAATGTAGGCACCTTAAATATTACCAATGATTTGGTATTAACCTCGGGAACTTTTTCCCCTGGTACAATTCCAATTGTGATTTCTGGAAACTGGACAAATAATGGAGGCACATTTACTCCGGGAACAGCAATAATAACCATGAATGGTTCGGGTAAAACTATTGGAGGATCAAGTTCTACGACCTTTAATAATTTAAATATTAATAATAATTCACCAGGGATAGTGTTAGGAAGAGATCAGTTCGTGAATGGAACGTTAACTCTTTCAAATGGGCTGTTAAAACTCGGGGGATATAATTTAACATTAGGGGTTGATGCACCTGCCATTTCAAATTTAGATAATTTCTATTTTGGGAATATGATAGTCGCTGATGACTCAGGTGAATTAAGAAAGATTTTTAGAGCAAATGATTCATATACATTTCCAATTGGCGATGTTGGCGGTAATTTATCACCCATTACACTTAATTTTACTTCTGGAACCTATGGAACAGGGGCCTATGCTTCGGTCAGGGTAACTCATGCAAAGCATCCGAGTAATCCAAGTGCTACCAATTATCTAACCCGCTATTGGACGGTTACTCAATCGGGGATTTCTTCATTTTCATGCAATGTTACATGTAACTATAGTTATGCTGATGTTGTTGGACAAGGCCTTCAAACTGCAGTCCAATATACGAGTACAAATTCATGGGTTGGCTATTCTACGCTTGGCGGTGGAAATCTTACTGCAGCGGGAGTAACAAGTTTTGGAGCTTTTACTGGAGCAGAACTTGCAATTATTTCAAATCTTTCAACAGGCTCTATCATAGGTTCTCAATTTTGCGCCGGCTCAGTTGTTTCAGTTCCTATTAACAGTACAAGTTCCTTTGCTTCGGGGAATGTATTTACAGCACAGTTATCTAATTCGACCGGTGGTTTTGGTTCACCAGTAAATATAGGCACATTATCATCGACAACTGTAGGATTCATTTCTGCCACCATTCCAGCAAATACAACTCCCGGGACAGGATACAGGATTCGGGTTATAAGCAGTAATCCTGCAATTACAGCAACGGATAATGGTAATAATTTAACTGTGAATGCTAGTCCAACTGCACCTGCAATTGGTACAATTACACAACCTACATGTGCGGTTGCAACAGGAAGTGTAGCATTGAGTGGTTTGCCGGCCACAGGAACCTGGACCTTGACAAAAACACAGGGTGCAGTAATATCTACATCAACAGGTTCTGGAGCAACTACTACTATTTCAGGATTGGCCTCAGGAACATACAGCTATACAGTTACCAATGCGGATAACACTGTCACGTGTCCAGGAACAGGAACAGGTCTTATTGCTCAATATTATAATACCAAAGACCTTACAGGGCCAGTTATTTTAACGCGCACAGATGCTACCATCGACAATAACTGGGGAAATGGTAGCCCGGATCCCTCCATCAATTCCGACAATTTCTCGGTAAGATGGAGAGGGAAGATTCAACCCTGTTATTCTGAGAATTATACCTTTACAACTATTAGCGATGATGGTATCAGGCTTTGGGTGAATGGAGCGCAAATTATAAACAACTGGAATGATCATGGCAATGCCACTGATATAAGTACAAGTATCAGTTTAACAGCAGGTCAGAAGTATGATATTGTATTGGAATTTTATGAAAACGGGGGTGGTGCTGTTGCACATTTATCATGGAGCAGTAAAACACAGTCCAGCCAAATAATTCCAAAATCTCAGCTATTTACCGGTGCAACAACAGGTTGTACCTCAGTCTCATCAGCCAATATTGTTATCAATGCTATACCTACAGCCCCAGCTACCCCAACGGCCAGTGTAACTGTGCAGCCGACTTGTGGTGCAACAACAGGGACGATTGTTATTACAGCTCCAACAGGAGGAACAACTTATGAATATCAGATTGATGCAGGAACCTATCAGGCAAGTGCTACTTTTACGGGTGTAGCCGTTGGAGGTCATACTGTTAAAGCCAGATTAGCAGCCTCGCCCTCATGTATTTCCGCAGCAAGTACAACGCTTACAGTCAATGCAGTACCGGCTGTACCAGCCACCCCAACAGTTGGAACAATTACACAACCTACCTGTGCCACGGCAACCGGTAGTGTTGTGTTAAACGGCTTGCCGGCAACAGGAACCTGGACATTAACAAGAACTCCAGGTGTTATAACGTCTACCGGAACTGGAACAAGTAGCACCATATCAGGACTTTCAGCAAATACTTATACTTACACTGTGACCAATGCCGCAGGATGTACCTCCGTCGCTTCCGTCAATGTGGTTATTAATACACAACCTGCAACACCGTCGGCTCCTACAGTAGGAACTATCACGGCACCTACCTGTGCTACTGCAACAGGAAGTGTTGTTTTAAACGGTTTGCCGGCAACAGGTACATGGACATTGACAAGATCTCCCGGTGGAACAACTACTGGAACAGGGGCAAGTACAACATTATTAGCCATTAATGCTGGAACCTATACATATACAGTAACCAATGCAGCAGGATGTACCTCCGTCGGTTCGGCTAGTGTGATTATCAATACACAACCTACTACACCAACAGCACCAACAGTAGGAACGATTACACAGTCTACCTGTTCTACGGCAACAGGAAGTGTTATATTAAATGGATTACCAGCAACAGGTACATGGACATTGACAAGAACTCCGGGTGGAACAACTACTGGAACAGGGGCAAGTACAACACTATTAGCCATTAATGCTGGAACATATACATATACAGTAACCAATGCAGCAGGATGTACCTCCGTCGCTTCCGTCAATGTAGTTATCAATGCACAACCTGCAACACCGTCGGCTCCTACAGTAGGAACTATCACGGCACCTACCTGTGCTACTGCAACAGGAAGTGTTGTGTTAAGCGGTTTGCCCTCAGGAACATGGACCATTAATCCGGGTACAATCAATGGTTCAGGAACAAGTACAACAATTTCTGGGTTGGCAACAGGAACTTATACTTACACTGTAACCAATTCTTTGGGATGTATATCTGCCACATCAACAACTGTAATTATCAATGCTCAACTTCCACCACCTACCATTACAGGAACAATGCCGGCATCACGCTGTGGAGCAGGAACTTTGACTTTAGGTGCAACAGCTTCTGCCGGAATTATCAATTGGTATGCAGGATCAAGTGGGGGTGGTATATTGGGAACCGGTATCACATATACAACTCTCAGCCTGTCAGCAAATGCAACTTATTATGTGGATGCCACCAATGGTGGATGTACCTCAACTCCAAGAGTTGCTGTTTCGGCCTCTATTATAACCCCACCCATTATTACTGCAACAGGTGCAGGAACATTTTGTACAGGATCTACTGTGAACCTTGCAAGTTCAGGTATCAATTTCACCAGTCAGTACTGGACAGGCCCCAACAATTATTACTCTATTGAGAAAGATCCAACATTAAATAGTGTAACGACATCTATGACGGGTACTTACACTGTAACAGGCAGTGCGTTGAGTGGAGCAAACCTGGTCACCAATGGGGATTTTGAATTGGGAACTACTGGTATTTCGAGTGATTACATATTAAGTCCTTCAGGGCTTACCGGTGAAGGGACTTATGATGTGATTGTTAACCCAAATACACGACATTCCGCTTTTTTAGCTTGTGGGGATCATACCTCCGGAACTGGTAAACAGATGGTCATTAATGGGTCAGTAACAGCAGATAAAAAAGTTTGGTTTCAATCGGTCAATGTTGTTCCGAATACCAATTACCAATTTACTTATTGGGTTCAAAGTGTTGTAGGTAACAATCCTTCACAAATGCAGTTATATGTAAATGGAGCTATAGCCGGGCCAATTTATACTGCCTTAACACCAACCTGTCAATGGATACAGTTTGTATACAACTGGAATTCAGGATCAAGTACAACGGCCGACTTATCACTGATAAATAAAAATTTAGTTGGAGGAGGAAATGATTTTGCGCTGGATGATATTGTTTTTCAACAAGCCTGTGAGGCAACTTCTAGTGTGGTTGTAACTATTAACGCTGATGTGACTGCAGGATCAATTGGCTCAACACAAAGTCTTTGCAGTGGAACTACACCTTCGCCACTTACTTCGGTAACGGCAGGAACAGGTTCCGGGACAATTTCTTATGAATGGCAAACTGATGCAAGCGGCAGTTATGTCACCATCAGTGGTGCTACAAGTGCAACTTATTCACCACCAGCACTGAATGTTACCACAAGTTATCAAAGAAGGACAATAGCGATAAGTGGAGTTACTTGTAATTCACCTTATACTACTCCTATTACCATTACCATCATCCCGGCAGCAACGTCAGTGGCTGGAGCACCCGTATCAACCTGCTCCAGCTTGGGAGCGGTAAATATTACTGCAGGTTCAAGTGCAACCAATTATGCCTCTGTAACTTGGACTTCAAGTGGAATAGGAACTATTACCAATGCTAATTCATTGACCCTGGCAACCTATACACCCAGCTTGCTGGATATCCTTGCAGGAAGTGTTACTTTAACTCTGACTGCCTATGGAAATTCTCCATGTGGAAATGCAGTTTCTACAAAAATATTTACAATCACTCCCGATGGTTCCTGGATTGGTGACATTGACTCTGATTGGAACAATCCCGGCAACTGGGCCTGTAATCAACTTCCGACACTTACCTCTAACGTAGTGATTGCCAATGGTAAACTCCCTTATCCTATTCTCTCTGCAGGAGCTGTTGGAGAAGCCAATAGCCTGAACATCCTACCTGGCGCTTCGGTAACAGTTACCGGGAATACACTTCAGATTGCAGGTTTAATATTAAACACTGGTACCATTAATGCAACAGCGGGTACCATTGAAATGAAAGGTACCTTAGCACAGACCCTTGGCCTTGGATTATTTGTTACTAATACGATTCTTAATTTGACAATTGATAAGCCACTATTAGGTGCCACTTTGCTGGGGCCATTGAATATTTCAGGGATTGTAAAGGTATCGAAAGGAACCCTAAATTCAGGAGGGTTCCTTACCCTTCTTTCAACTGCCACCCAAACGGCATTGATTGATGGAACGGGCAGTGGTCAAGTGATGGGAAATGTGAATATGCAACGGTATATTCCCTTGTTATCCGGTTTTGGGTACAAGTATTTCAGTTCTCCTTTCCAGGCAGCCACCGTGAATGAATTTACACCGGAGGTTATCTTAACTGCAGCCTTTCCAACCTTTTACAGTTATGATGAAGATAACCATAAGGATTCTTCTTCAGTCACTGTATATCGGTCAGGTTGGGTCAATTACATTACTCCAGGAAACACATTGTTTCCATTGGCCGGGTATGCTGCCAATTTTGGATCGGAAACTACTCCTGCTGTTATTACAGTGAATATTGCAGGGGAGGTCAATAATGGTGCTCTTGCTACTACACTATACAATCACCACAGGAAATATACCAAAGGATTTAACCTGGTGGGAAACCCTTATCCTTCTCCCATTGACTGGGCTGCGGTAACAGGTTGGACAAAGACCAATATCGACAGTGCCATGTATTTTTTCAATGCCAGTAATCAATACTCTGGTTCTTACAGTAGTTATGTGAAAGGAGTTGCTACCGGTAATGCAGGTAGGATTATTGCAGCCATGCAGGGATTTTTCGTCCATGTAACTGATGGAGCATATCCCGTTACCGGCACATTGGGAATAACTAATCCAGTCAGGATCAACAATCTTACCCCTGTATTTAAGAATGCGGTGATTGATAACCGTGTGATCCTTCGCTTTGCAGCCAACTTTGAAACAAAGAATCCCATAGACGATGCTGCTGTTATTTACTTTGACCAATCGTCCAGCCTGAGTTTCGACAAGGATTTGGATGCCTTGAAGATGACCAATACCGATGTGCAGGTACCCAATCTCTATACACTGACTCCTGAGACTACTGAATTATCAATCAATGGAATGCCACTGCCAACGGATAGCCTTACACGCATTCCGCTTGGGATTACTACCTTTATGGATGGATGGATCAACTTCAAGGCGATGGATATCAGTAGGCTTCCCGATGAAATGTACATTTATCTGGTGGATGCAGAAACTGGGAAACAAATTGATTTGCAACGACTTCCGGATTATAGATTCTTTCTAAAGACCGGTATATACAACAATCGCTTTACATTGGAATTTTCGCTCTCGGAACTTACTAAAACCAATGCTGTTGCTGGTAAGATGTTTAATCTCTCACGTTCGGGTGATTACTTAAAGGTGAAAGCAAACCTTCCGTCCAATATCAAAGGAAACTTATTGGTTACGAACCTCTTGGGTCAGACTATAATCCGTAGAGAGGTTACAGGAGATGAGACTGTTGAAATCAATCAAAATGTAAGTACAGGAGTGTATGTCATAACCCTTATCTCGGGTAAAAAGACCTACTCTGAAAAATTAATAATGAGGACAAATTATGAATAGTTTAATTCAATACCAGTGGTTAAATAGGTGGTTGATGCCATTCTGTTTATTGGTTTGCCTGGTGACATTTGTCCTTCAGGTTGAAGCACAAGAAATGCCACCAAGGCCCATTATCGTTGTAAGAATGAATCAACAACTTAATTTTGGGTCTATTGTTTCCGGACAGAACGGTGGTAGAGTAAAAGTGGATTTTAATGGAGGCCGGCAATTTATATCAGGGGATATTATCCTTTTGAGTTCAACAACTTCTTGCGCAGGATTTACAGTGGATGCGGAACCGGGAACTATGATTAACATTGTTAATGGCCAAGATGCAATTTTAACTGGTCCCAAAGGAACAGTGACCCTTCATTTGGAGGATGCCAGTACAGGTAATCCGTTTATAACCACGGGAACTTCAACTGATGTTTATATCGGCGGTACTCTGATAATTGGAACAGAAGCGGCCAGTCCTCCGGGATTCTATAGTGGTTCATTTTCAGTAACTTTTATACAACAATAATTTAAAAATTTACATCCAATATGCCAGGATTCGTGTCATCGTTTTACAATAAATACCCGAAATGTAAAAGCATTTCGGGTATTTTGAGTTCGATGGCATGCCTGTTGTTATTATTCACCGCGATACCCCTTAAGGTGATGTCTCAGAATGAGCCTGAATACGATGAGATCTCTGTTTTCCTGAGTATCCAGAAGGTGGGAGGGGCTGATATCCCTGCAGTTATACGCGATGAAACGGTTTATCTTCCTATTACGGATATCTTCTCCCTTCTTAAAATCAAGAATACACCGTCAGCTCAGTTGGATTCAGTAACCGGGTTTTTCATTAACCAGGAAGCAACTTACATTGTCGATAAACTGAACAATAGAGTTACTTACCAGGGAAAAGTATATGACCTTAAAGGGGGTGATATGGTTAAAACAGAGACCAATCTGTATCTACGGTCTCCTTTTTTTGGTGAAATATTTGGCCTTGACTGTATTTTCAGTTTCAGAAGTTTATCCGTTATGCTGAGTACAAAACTGGAGCTGCCCATTATCCGTGAGATGCGCCAGGAACAGATGAGGGCCAATATCAGCAAATTGACCGGTGAGGTTAAAACTGACACTGTCATTGGCCGTAGTTTTCCATTGCTGCACTTTGGAATGGCCGACTGGTCAGTGATATCTACCCAGGATTTGGGCCGTAAGACGGATGCGAGGATCAACCTGGATTTAGGAACTGTACTGGCAGGAGGGGAAGCCAATGTGCGGCTCAACTATAACAACAACAGTCCGTTTACCGAAAAGCAGCAGCAATACCTGTGGAAGTTTGTCAACAACGAGCGGCCTATCATGCGGCAGGTCATGCTGGGTAAAATCTACTCACAGGTGACCGCTTCTATTTTTGACCCCATTGTAGGGGTTCAATTTACCAATACACCCACAACTTACAGGCGTTCATTCGGCACTTATACTCTCACCAATATCACAGAACCCAACTGGCTGGTTGAACTATACGTCAACAATGTACTGATCGACTATATGAAAGCGGATGCCTCGGGACTTTATAAATTTGAGGTTCCGCTGGTCTATGGAAATTCAGCAGTAACGCTTAAGTTTTATGGCCTTTGGGGTGAAGAAAGGATTCAGGAAGAGAATATCAGTATCCCATTTAACTTTTTGCCTCCCAAAGAGTTTGAATATACCATGAGTGCCGGTGTTGTTGAAGACAGCATCAAGAGCAGGTTCTCTCGCGGTACCTTTAACTATGGAGTGAGCAGAAGGTTAACCATTGGTGGCGGAGCTGAATACCTATCCTCAATCATGTCAGGAAATGCGATGCCCTTTGTAAGTTCTTCACTCCGTTTGATGAGCGGCCTCCTTCTTACCGGAGAATATACTTATGGCGTGCGGGCCAAAGGGTTGCTCAGCTACCGGCTTCCTTCCAACATGCAGTTTGAACTCAACTATACAAAATATGTGCCCGGACAAAAGGCGATCATCTACAATTACCTGGAAGAACGAAAGGCGACCGTTTCCATTCCTATAAAAGGAAAGAATTTTGCTGCCTACTCACGGTTTACTTTTAACCAGATCGTTCTACCCAACCTGAAGAATACCAATGCCGAAATGCTTTGGTCAGGATCAGTTTATGGCATATCAACCAACTTTACAACTTATGGGATCTTTACCGACTTGAGCAAGCCTTATGTATACAGTAATCTCTCCCTTTCATTTCGATTGCCCAAACGGATTGCACTTACACCTCAGGCTCAATATGAATACAACAGCAATCAACTGATTTCTGTCAAGGCCAATCTTGAAAAGCCATTGTTTAAGAAGGGATTTTTAAACATGTCGTTCGAGCAAAACTTCAGGAGCAATACCCGGAGCATTGAAGTGGGTTTCAGATATGATCTCAACTTTGCACAAACAGGTGTTTCGATCCGCAATACAGACAAACAAAATACATTGGTCGAATCGGCAAGGGGCAGTTTACTCTATGACCGCAAGAGTAGGTTTACGGGAACGAATAACCGCAGCAGCGTGGGTAAAGGCGCCATCTCACTATTGCCGTTCCTGGATACCAATGGCAATGGCAAACAAGATCGCGGTGAACCCAAGGCAGAGGGTCTTAAGTTCAAAATCAACGGTGGAACCATTGTGCGAAATGAGAAAGATACCACCATCCGCATTCTGGACCTGACACCATATACAAGTTATTTCCTGGAGCTGGACAAGAACAGCTTCGACAATATAGCCTGGCAGATGGAAAAACAGACCATGAAAGTAATGATTGATCCCAATCAGTTTAAGACGATTCCTGTTCCTATTTCCGTGATGGGAGAGGCGGCAGGAACTGTTTATAATGGATCGAAAGGGCAGGGGAGGATCCTGGTTTGTTTCTATCGCAACGACACCATCCTGGTGGCACGCACCCTCACCGAGTCGGATGGTTATTACAGTTACCTGGGTCTTAAACCTGGCAAATACTCTGTGCGTATAGATAAGGAACAACTTAAGAAAATTAACATGTCGGCATCACCTGCACAGATACCTGCCACCTTTTCCAATTCAGTGGATGGAGACATCATTGATAACCTGGACTTTTTACTTGGATCTAAAGTTGAGGAAGTGGCCGATAGTACTAAAAAGACCTCTCAGGAAGAACTACTTGCAGATTCTCTGTCTCATCAAACTGCAGTAAATAGCAAGGCTTATATAGTGAATAATAATAAGGTAGTTATAATAGGTACACAGGGTGAAACACTGAATGCCGGAGCATTTAAAGATAAGACCAATGCATTGGCGCTTTGTAGAAGAATAAGTTTTATTATAGGAAAACCGGCGATGGTTATTTATGGGTCTGACTACTATTTTGTACGGATACCAGAACTATCCAATCGCAGGCTTGTTGATAAATTGGCTGCCAAATTGAAGAGTGAAGGTGTCGAAACTTACTATATTTCCGGTATGAGAACCAAAACATCCCTTCATCTGGGTGAATACGAAAGAGAAGAAGATGCAATCAATGCACAGAAGAATTTACAGAAACGCATCGATCGAACGGTGACCATTATGTATGAAAATGATCTTTATAAATTGCTGATAACAGGCTTCGCATCAAAAGAGGCAGCATCAAGTTTTGCGGATGAAATTGAAATGAAGTAAATTGGATGGTTAAATAGTTAAATGGTTGGATGGTTGTAGGGGATGGTGAGAAAATGAGAACCCTACAAGGAACCGGGAAATCAATTCGTGTAATTCATTCAATGAAGTTGATAAGGTTTTTGATTTTTCAGACATAGATCGAATTTTCGTTGAATTATTCAAAACGGCAAAGTTATTTGAGATTTGCATAGAGCATTTTAAAAGACCTATAAAGTAAAATACTAAATATCACAGAGTTGGGTGAAAAATCTCAGAATGAATAATTTAATAAAAGAAGTTGATAAAGTATGATTATTCGCCTATAGATAAAATTTTCGATGAATTATTCAAAACGGCAAAGTT
>Ga0123338_10003648_pt1 | contig 13757 bp, 10 predicted proteins | sample grotaG_FD_89793 | JGI IMG/M metagenome (GOLD analysis project Ga0123338, IMG submission 89793) | Glacier valley bacterial and archeal communities from Borup Fiord, Nunavut, Canada, to study Microbial Dark Matter (Phase II) -... | ecosystem: Environmental > Aquatic > Freshwater > Ice > Glacier ... | reverse complement strand
GGCTTGTTCGGATCCTCGAGGTTCGCGCGCGCCGTGCGCACGCTCTGCGCCACCGCGCTGAGCGCCTGCGCCTGGCCGATGACGCGCTCCTCGAGCAGCGGCTTCAGGCCGAGCACCGTGCGGATCTCGTCCTTCACCATCTTGCCGAGCGGAATGCCGGTCCAGGCAGCGACGATCTCGGCGACGACGAGGCCATCGACCTGCATCGGGATCAGCGGCGTCTCGCCTTGAAGCGCCGTTAGCTCGTCTTGCTTGGTGCGCAGGGCGGCGACGTCGGGGCTGTCTGCAACCGCCATCCCCTTGCCCCGACCCGCCTTCTTTGCGGGCGCGGCAGACGTGTCGCCTGCTGCTGACTTCGTCGACGCATCGATCACGCCACGCAGCCTCACGATCTCGTCGACGAGCACCTTCTCGGCGTCGTAGCGCTTCTTCAGCGCATCGAGCTCGCCCTGCACGCCGTCGCGCTTCGCCCTCAATTCGCCTAGCCGCACCTGGTGCGATGCACCGGCCGCCGCTTCGCGGTCGAGCGCAGCGATCTCGACGGCCATGCGCTCGATCGACTTGGCCTGGTCTTCCATCGCCGCCGGCACCGCGCTCTGGCCGAGCGCCACCTTGGCGCAAGCTGTGTCGAGCACGCCGATCGCCTTGTCGGGCAGCTGCCGGCCGCTGATGTAGCGCGCCGACAGGCGCACGGCCTCGGTGATCGCTTCGTCGAACAGGCGGACCTTGAAGTGCGATTCCATCAACGGCGCCAAGCCGCGCAGCATGGCCGCGGCGATCGGCTCGCTCGGCTCTTCGACCTTCACGACCTGGAAGCGCCGCGCCAGCGCTGCGTCTTTCTCGAAGTACTTCTTGTATTCGCTCCACGTCGTCGCCGCGATCGTGCGCAGCTCGCCGCGCGCGAGTGCCGGCTTCAGCAGGTTGGCGGCGTCGCTCTGGCCGGCCTGGCCGCCGGCGCCGATCATGGTGTGCGCCTCGTCGATGAACAGGATGATCGGGTGCGGGCTCTTCTTCACCTCGTCGATCACGTTCTTGAGGCGGTTCTCGAACTCGCCCTTGACGCTGGCGCCGGCCTGCAGAAGGCCCATGTCGAGCACGTGGACCTCGACGCCCTGCAGCGGTGGCGGCACGCTGCCTTCGGCGATGCGCAGCGCCAGGCCCTCGACGACGGCCGTCTTGCCGACGCCGGCCTCGCCGGTCAGGATCGGGTTGTTCTGGCGCCGCCGCATCAGGATGTCGATGACCTGGCGGATCTCGGTCTCGCGGCCGATCACGGGGTCGAGCTGGCCAGCCTTGGCGCGGCCGGTGAGATGGGTCGTGAACTGGTCGAGCGCCGGCGTCTTGTTGGCAGCGCCGGGCACCGCCGCGGCCGTGCTGCTGTCGTCTTCGACCGAGGCGTCGGCCTCGCCGGAGCTGTCGGTCGACTCTTCGGAGCCTTGCGTCGCTTCTGCGAGCCGATGCTTCAGGTCATCGATCTTCATGCGCGCGAACAACTTGCTGTCGCGGTGCGCGAGCTGGGCCAGCCCCGGCTCGGTGAGAAGAGCCAGCAGCAAGTGGGCGCTGCGGATGCGGCTGCGCTGGGCATCGAGCGACGCGATCAGCCAGGCGTGCTCGAGCAGCGTCGGCAGGTGCGGGCTGAACACCGGCGTACGCGTGTTGCCGTCCATGAAGCGGCCGATCTCGCGCTCGAGGTCTTTCTGCAATGCACCGGTCGAAACATCGAAGCGACGGCACAGCAAGGCAAGGTCGCTGCGCGGCTGTTCAAGCAGCGCGAGGAGAACGTGCTCGACATCGACCTCGTAGTTGCCGCGCGCCATCGTCAGGCTCGCGGCTCGCTCGAAGGCACGCCGCGTCGTGTCGTTCAGCTTGCCGATCAGGGTCTTGAGATTGGTGCTCATCAATGCAGTGCGTGGATGTCGTAGCCGGCATCGCCTCGATGGCCGAGCGCGGGCGTGGTCACGAGGAAGCTGTCCCAGCCGAGGCGGCCGCCGGCACCCGCGGGGTCGCCGTCGTCGTCGTCGAGACTCGTGCCGCGCACGTCGGCGGCTTCGAGCAGCAGCCGCACTTCGTATTCGAGGGTGACGCCGGTGAGCAATGTGAGCAGCTCGCGCAGAGCCATCGCCGCTTCGCCGCCGGGCAGGAATCGTCGCAGCTTGGTGCGGCGCATCGGACCGACGGTGAGCCGCAGTCGAAGATCGCGCTGCCAGACACGCTCGCCGAGTACGGCGTCGGCGCCGATGCGCGCATTGGCCAGGCCGAGCGACGAACTGCTGTCCACGGGCAGCGTGAACCAGCGGCCGATGAACTGCTCGAGACGCACGGGCACCGCGAAGTACTCCGACACGATCTGTCGGATCGTTGCGGCCGACACCGGCCGCTGCTGCAGCAGGCCGCCGAAGTAGGCCAGCGTGTCGTCGACGACGCCGCCCTCGTCCCCGCGCAAGCGATCGCGCAAGGCAGACTGGCCGACGCCGGCCACCGCAAGCACGAGCGGAAGAAATCGATGGCGCTCGTCGTCCTCGAACTGCACCGGCAGCCGGTACTTGCGCCAGGCTTCGTAGAACAGCGAAACGGCGCGGTGCTGGAAGATGTCGAGAAAGGCGCGCGCCGCGGTGTCGCGGTGGTAGGTCTCGCGCTCGGCGAGCATCTCCGTATAGAAGATCGGCAAGGCGCCGCCGGTGCCGAGCAGGCTCATGAAGGCCGGCGTCATCTCGACGCGCTCGATGCCGGCCAACGACGGCCGCCCCGGCTCCTCGGCGACGACGGCATCGCCCGGTTCCGTTGCCCGCTCGACGACCTTGAAGACCGCGATCTCGCTGGCCGGAAAGCTGAGCGAGAGGTTGTTGCGAAAGCGGATCCGGCTCGACAGCGCCCGGCCTCGGCCGAGCCCCTCGCTGCGACCGAACCAGCGGTTCAGCACCCGCACGGCCTGGAAGAAGCCGAACCGATGCGGCTCGGCAAGCAAGCGCGCGACGACGCCGACCGGGGGAATCCGCGCGCTCATAGCAACGGACTGTCGCCGCTGCGACGCGGGCAGACGATGAGTTCTTCGCGGGTTCGCGCCGAGAGGATCTTCAGCTGCGTGAAGCTGTTGGCATGAACGTAGAGGCCGAAAAAATGGTCCATGACCTGCGCAAACAACCGCAGGCCGGCGCCGACGAAGCCGCTCTCGTCGACGGTCATGCGCACCTCGGTGCCGCGCACAAAGGTGGGAAACGGGTCGCCCGGCAACCACGCATGAGCCGGCCCGAAGTCGATCGCGACGACGCCTTCGATCTGGCGCCGGTTGGTCGCGCTCTGCGGCAGGTCGTAGAGCCTGAGCATCTCGCGCAGCGCCTGGACGCCGCCGGCCGACAGCGACAGGTGGTTCAGCGACAGGTGCGAGATCAGCCGCCAGATGGCGCCGTGGCCGCGCTCGAAGCGCTGCGACAGCGTCGGCTTTCGCACCAGGCGGATCTCGCGCGCGATGCTGCCGCCTTCGAGGAAGAGATCACCGCCGACGTTGCCGACCGAGAGCAGGCTCGGCAGGTCGCGGTTGGTGGCGCGCACGTCGAGCGAGAGCGTGTCGGTCTCGGCGGCGGCCGGGTCGAAACGGATGTCGACGATGCCGATCTCGGTCTCGTAACCCGGGCTGGCGACGGCGAGCGAATCGTCGCGGTGCGAGTACCAGTAGCGGCCGCCGGGCTTGTCGCCGGCCATGAGCTCGTCGTGCTGCAGCGAATAGAAGGGCTTGAATTCGACGATCGATTCGCCGAGCGGTGTCTGCTGCACACGGTAGACGCGGTCGATGGCGACGACTTCGTACGCGTAGGCGCGGCGGCTGTCGGGCAGCACCGGGTAGCGCTCGCCACGGTGCGAGATGCGGATCGGATCGGCCTTCTGCTTGAACAGATTCGCGACCGGCGCGCAACCAAGCAGCAGGTTGCGCTCAGTCACGGTTTCGAGCAGGCGCGCTTCGTCGGAATCGGATCGGATGCCGTGCATCGCCAGGTGCAGGGTCGCGGTGCGTGCGCTCGACTCGAGCAGCGCCGGCGGTAGCGGCAGGTCGATGAAGTTGAACTTGTCGGGGAACGCGAAGTACTCGGTCAGCAACCGGTAGCCCTGGTGCGAGCGGGCATCGAAGTCGATCAGGGCCTCGTCGTCGGCGAAACCGACCGGCATCGGCCGGGCGTCGCCGCAACCTTGCCACGGACCGACCGGCGCCGTCTGCACCAACATGCCGGAGACCCGGCCGCAGAGCGCTTCACGCAAGGCGCTGACCTGCGAGCCCTCGCCGTCGATGTAGAACCGGATCGAGGCGACGCCGAGGCTCTTCCAGGTGACCTGCGCCGACAACAGCTCGAGCTGCAGCGAAAGCAGCGTCGTGGCGCCACGCGGCACCGGCGTTGCGTCGGGCGCGCCGATGGCGCCGCGGAAGGTCGCCGAGGCGAGCCGCACCGGCAGCAGCGCAACGTTGAAGGCGGTGCGGAAGCGGCAAGCCACACCCTGGACGGGCCGCGTCGTCAGCACTGTGCCGCGATCGATCACCGCCGCCGCCGACATCTGCGCTGCCGAACCGCCGACATCGAAGCGCGCGATCGCGCACGACGGGAAGGGCCGCAGGTAGTGCGGATAGAGAACGTCAAGGAAGGTCTCGGTGAAGAGGGGAAAGTCGTCGTCGAGCCGCTTGTGGATGCGCGACGCGAGCAGGGCGAACGACTCGATCAGCCGCTCGACGTGCGGGTCCTCGCCGACGTCGCCGCTGACCTGCAGGCGGCCGGCGATCTTCGGGTATCGCCGCGCGAAGTCGCCGGCGTGGTTGCGCAGGAAGGCCAGCTCCCGCTCGTAGTGAGGCAGCAGCTCGTCCACGCCAGTTCAGCTGCGCCGGCCGGTCTGGACGGCGTAGCTCTGCGTCGTGGTCTGCAGCACGGCATCGAAGTTCACCGGCTCCTGGAGCGGATGCGCAATCAGCACGGCGCGAATCGAGAAGCGCAGCTTTTGCGTTGCCGTGTCGCGCTTGTCGAGCTCGACACGAACGCCGCGCAAGCGCGGCTCATGATTTCCGATGGCGCGCTCGATCGAGCGGCAGATGGCAGCGCGGTCGTCGATGCTGGCCATCGACATGGCGGCGAAGTCGTCGAGGCCGAAGGTGGCGATCGAACGTCGCGCGTTGGCGTAGCCGTCGAAGGCGTCGCGGTCCGAGCCGTGGCGGGCGTTGAGCAGCGATTCGACGTCGCGAGCGACGGCGTCCTTGAGCTGCTCGAGCGACAACGATGGCCGCGTCGGCTCCGACGCCGACAGCGGGGCCGCGTCGATCAACCGGTCGAGCAGCGATGGGACGAAGCGTTGCATCGGCGGGCGGAAGGCAAAAAAAGGGCGGCACGCGCGTGCCGCCCCGCTGGGAGCGCCAGACCGGTGGCTATGCAAGCTCCGGCTTGTTGGTCGTCAGGCTCCACATCTTTTCCATCTTCTTGCCCTTCGAGCCGTCCATCTTGTGCTCTTCGTAGAACCAGCTCATGGCGGCAGGCTTGAGCGTGAAGGTCTCGGCGGGCAGGCCTTCCGACGACATCGACGTCGTGACCGACGAGATGATCGTGTTCTTCAGCTTCAGCGTGTAGTACTCATGACGCGACTGCTCGCCCTTGGCGGTGTTGCCACCGTAAGCGCGGTAGAAGTGGACTTCGATGTCCTTCACCAGCGTGCCCGACGAACATGCCGCCATCAGCGCCGGCGTGGCGTAGTCGATGTCCTTGGTGAAGACCAGGTCACCGAACTCGACGCGCTCGGAGGTGTGGCCGCCGGCGCTGGACGCCGTCGACGACTTAGGCTGCGCGATCATGTGGCTGAAGCTGGTGACCTCGACCCCATCCTTGTGCTTGGAGTCACGGCTGTCGCCCTTGATCTCGCCGCTCTTGAAATCTACATAGATGTCTTTCATCGCTTCTTCTCCTATGAATTAACGAACATGCATCAACGGGTGCAACGACACTCGCTCGCTCGCAGCACTTCCCCTAGGCCTTGGCAGACTGGGGAAGCTCTGCAACGAGCCTCAGGGAAACCGTGAGCTCATCGAGCTGGAAATGGGGGCGCACGAACGCCGTCGCCCGGAAGTGGCCGGGCCGGCCCGGCACTTCGGACACATCGACCCGCGCCTCGCGAAGGGGATACTTGGCCTTGACTTCCTGCGTGGCGTTGTCATCGGTCGTGACGTACTGGTAGATCCAGTTGTTCAGGTACATCTCGACGCTGCCCGGCGACGCGAAGCTGCCGACCTTGTCGCGCATCATCGACTTCAGGTAGTGGGCGATGCGGCAGACAGCGAACATGTACTGCAGCTGCGCCGAGAGCGAGGCGTTGGCGTTGGCCGCGTCGCTGTCGTATTTCTTGGGCTTTTGCGTCGACTGGGCGCCGAAGAAGGCGGCGTAGTCGGTGTTCTTGCAATGCACGAGCGGCATGAAGCCGAGGTCGGAGAGCTCCTTCTCGCGCCGGTCCGTAATCGCGATCTCGGTCGGGCACTTGAGCGCGACCTCGCCTTCGTCGGTCTTGAACGTGTGGGTAGGCAGGTCCTCGACCAAGCCTCCGCCTTCCACGCCGCGGATCGCAGCGCACCAGCCGTAGGTTTCGAACGCAGCGGTCAAGCGTGTCGCGAAGGCATAGGCGGCGTTGATCCAGAGGTACTTGGCGTGGTCGCTACCGTCGACGTCCTCAACGAAGTTGAAGCCTTCGACGGTCGCGCCGTCCTTCGGGCTGAATGGCAGTCGGCCGAGAAACCGCGGCACGGTAAGGCCAACGTAGCGGGCGTCTTCCGATTCGCGGAAGGACTTCCACTTGGCGTACTCGACGGTGTCGAACACCTTCGACATGTCGCGCGGCTTGCCGAGGTCGGTGAAGCCGTCGAGCCCGAACATCTCGGGCGACGCGGCCGACAGGAACGGTGCATGCGCCGCCGCGGCGACGTGCGACATCTGCTCCACGAAGTACATGTCTTCGGGCTGGCGCGAGATCTGGTAGTCGCCCACCAGGGTGCCGAACGGGGCACCGCCGAAGGTGCCGAACTCTTCTTCGTAGACTTTCTTGAACAAGGCGCTTTGATCGAAGTCGATCGCGGTCTTGAAATCGCGGACCAGCTCGGCCTTGGTGGCGTTGAAGATCCGGATCTTCATCAGCGCGCCGGTCGAGGTGTGCTTGCACAGGTACTGCAGGCCGCTCCAGGTCGACTCGAGCTTCTGGAAGTCCGGGTGGTGCATCACCGTGCTCAACTGACGCGAGATCAGCTCGTCGAGCTCGGCGACGCGAGCATCGAGCGTCGCGCTCAGGTTGTCGGAAACGACGACCGTGCCGGACAGCACTTCACGCACGAGCTCCGAGATGATGTCGCGAGCGCGCACGCGCTCGGTATCGGAACGTGCGACCTTGCTCTGCGCGACGATGCTGTCGAGCAGCGAAGTGGTTTCGGTCGTTGCCGCGCCCTGGGCCAGAGATTGCTGTGCCATCTTGGTCACTCCTCGTCTTTCTTGGCTTCGGCGCCGAGCTTCTTCAGCTGTTCGGTGTTGGTCAGCACCTCACCGAGAAGATCCTCGAGTTTCTCGTTACCCGCCATCTTGTTTCTCAGGTCGGCCAACTTGCTGCGCGCTTCGAGAAGCTTGCGCAGCGGCTCGACCTGTTGAACCACCGATTCCGGACGGAAATCGTCGAAACTATTGAACGCGAGGTTGACCGCAAATTCACCACCCGTCGGACTCAGTTCGTTCTTGACCCGGAACGAGGCCTTGGGCGCCATGCCGCTCATCACCTCATCAAAATTGTCCATGTCGACGCTGACGAAATTGCGGTCTTTCAGTTTGGGCAAGCTGGCGTCGCGCTGCCCGGAGAAATCAGCCAGGACACCCGTGACGAAAGGTATCTCCTTTTGCTCGATGGCGTCGCCGATTTCGACGTCATACGTGAGCTGGACGCGCGGCGGCCTGACCTTCTCGAGCCGCTTCTGCACGCTGTCTTTCTTGGCCATGAGCTTGTCCGTTGGAAGTGGGATGAGCGAATCTTGCCTTACTTCGTCGTTAGATTGAAAGGGTTCGCCGATGAATCCCCCTTTTGCGGGACGACAGGCGGCGCTGCCGACGGCGCCGCCGCTGGCTTAACCGTCGGCCGCGGGACCGGCCGAGGCCGCGCCGGCGCCGAGCCAGCCGCTGCCGCGGCGGCTGCAGCGGCCGGCACCAGCACCGGCTCGCCGAGCAGCTCGCGCAGCTTTCTCACGATGTCTTCCGCTTCCGAGCGGGTATCGCCGTTCAGGCGGTTTTGCTGCCGGCGCATACCGGTCAGTCCCGCCGCGGCTACGCGCAGGCCGCTGACGGCGAGGATGCCGGTGGCGACGTTGTCGGCCGGGTCGCGCAGCAGCACTTCCTGAGCGGCAAGGATGGCCTGGCCGTAGTTCTTGCTCTCGAAGTGGTCCTGGGCGAGCTTCTGCCAAGGCTCCTTGCTGGTCGGGTAAGTGCGTGCCGCCGTGGCATACAGCTCGCGAGCCCGGTCCTTGCCGCCCTGCGCGCTCGCCTCGGCGGCGCGCTGCATGGTTTGCTGCAGCGGCTCGATGGCTGGCGCGGTTTGCGCAGGCGGTGGTGTGTTGGTGCAGCCAGCCAGACAGGCGGCAGCGATAGCGATCGCGAGGCGGCGGAACGTGTTGGACATCGCTTCCGCCTCAGGTCGGATCGAAGACGAATCATTGGGCCGCATGACAGGCGGTGTCGGGACACGTGGAACGCAAGTTGAATGCACTATAAGCTCGGTGATCACGACGCGACCATCGCGTCGACAGACGGGCCTGAAGCGTAACCGCCACCCTCGCAACAGTGATGTCCATTTCTCCGACCAACGGTCGTTTCACTACCCGCCAGCGCCACGCCGCGGCGATGTTGCTGACCGTCGCAGCTCTCTCCGGTTGTGCCTCCGACGGCATCGCCGGCAAGACGCTCGAGTTCATCGGCCTCAAGAAGCCGGAGCTGCCGCCGATGGAGATGCCGACCGGTGCCGGCGGTGAGTTGCCGACGCTAAACGGCCAGATGCCACGCCTGCCGCAGCAGCGACGCGTCGCTGTGCGCATCCATGCCGGGCAGGTGCTCAACACCGATTCGAGCGGCCGCTCGCTGGCGGTCGTCGTGCGCCTCTACAGCCTGAAGGGAACAACCCAATTTTCGCAGGCGACCTATGCGATGTTCGCCGCCGGCACCAGCGACAAGCCGTTTGCGAACAGCGACGTCATCACCGCGAAGGAAGTGGTCCTCGTGCCCGGCCAGAAGTACGAGATGCTGGAGCCCTTGCCGAACGACGCCACCCATCTCGCAGTCGTCGCCCTCTTCCGCTCGCCCGACAGCCAGCGCTGGCGCTTCGTCTTCGACGCCCGATCGGCGATGAAGACCGGCATCACCGTCGGCGTCCACGGCTGCGCCTTGAGCGTGGCCGTCGGCGAGACGGTCGGTGCCCAGTCCGACGCCCTTCGGCTGGCTGGCGTTCAATGCGGCTGAGCGGGCGTCCATCCCCGCTCAGCGGGAGTCTCGCGCGCGCTGACTTGAATTAAAGTGGGTCAGAGCCCTGGCGTCAGCCAGGCCAGCTATTTTCACGGGGCACCGCTTGATCCCATCCTCGAAGCTCCTGTGGGGCGAAGGCCTGTTTCTCCGGCCACAGCATTTCCAGCGCCAGGACGCGTATCACGAGTGGCGGCTCGCCGAGGTCTCTACGGCGCTCAATCCGTACGCGTGGGGCATTCGCCACGCCAAGGTCGACGTCGACGCGCTCGCCACCGGCGTGCTCCGCTTCGTCGAACTGCGGCTTATCTTCCCGGACGGCGAGCTCTACTCGGCACCGCAGGAAGACGAGCTGCCGGCGCCGGTATCGCTGGAACAGGTTGCGGCCGGCACATCCGAGGTCGTCTGCCACGCCGGGCTGGCCCAGATGCGCGCCAACGGCAGCAACTTCAGCGGCAGCGCCGGCGAGCCGAACGCCGCGCTGCGCTTCGCCCAGCACAACCTGCCGGCGCCCGACTGGTTCACCGGCGCGGCGCAGAGCGAGCTGTCGGTGTTGCGGCGAACGGTTCGCATCCTTCCCGACAACGAGCCGCGCGACCACCTCGTGAGCCTGCCGGTGTGCCGCCTCAAGCGCTCGGCCACCGGCGCCTTCGAGCTCGACAGTCGCTTCGTCGCGCCGGCCGTGTCGATCGCCGCCATGCCGGCGCTGCACACAATGCTGCGCCAGCTGCTCGACATCCTCTACGCCAAGGTCGATGCCCTCTACGGCTACCACCGCGAGCCGTCGCGCCACGTCATCGAGTTCCGCTCCGGCGACATCGCCTCGTTCTGGCTGCTGCACACCGCCAGCTCTGCGTTCGCCGCACTCTCGCACTTCCTCCACAACCCGGGCGTGCACCCGGAACGCCTGTTCGAACGCATGCTCGAGCTCGCCGGCGGGCTCATGACGTTCTCGCGCTCGGTGTCGCTGTCCGACCTGCCGCGCTACCGCCACGCGGCACCGGGCGCGTCGTTCGACCGGCTCGACGAGATCATCCGCTCTCTCCTCGAGACGGTGATCTCGACCAAGTACTTCACGATCGCGCTCGACGAGGTCAAGCCATCGTTCCACCACGGCCGGCTCGACTCCGAGATGATCACGCCGGCGACCGCGTTCTACGTCGGCGTGCAGGCGGCGATGCCGCCGACCGAGATCGTCGAGATCGTGCCGCAGCGCTTCAAGGTCGGTGCCCCCGACGACGTCGAGAAGCTCGTGCTGTCGGCGATGAGCGGCGTGCGGCTCAGCCACGCACCGCAGGTGCCGGCGGCGATTCCGGTTCGGCCGGGCGCCTACTACTTCGCCATCGAGCCGCGCGGCCCGCTCTACGAGCGCATGCTGGCCTCGAAGATCATCACCCTCTACGCGCCGGCCGGCATTCCTGACCTGCGCCTCGAGCTCTTCGCCTTGAACCAGTAGCCATGGCCGACATTCAGGCACCGTCCCTGTTCGGCGATTCGCCGCCGCCGCGCGTTGGCGCTGCCGGCAATTCGGTGATCGCCACGCACGAAGCGCGCAGCCTGCTCGACCTGCTGTACGACGGCTTCTACATGGTCTTCCTGCTGCGCAACCGCGCGGCGCCGAGCGACCCCGAGGAATTCCGCAACCGCATCAAGCAGTTCCTCACCGGCTTCGAGCGCGGCGGCCGCCGCCTCGATGCCAGCGCCGAAGACATCCACCTCGCCAAGTTCGCGTACTGCGCGCTCATCGACGAGGTCGTTCTGATGTCGAAGATGCGGATGCGCGAGGTCTGGGAGCGCAGACCGCTGCAGCTCGAATTCTTCGGCGAGCAACTCGCCGGCGAGCGCTTCTTCGAGCAGCTCGAGACGCTGCGCCAGGGCGGCGCGCCGCGGCTGCAGGTGCTCGAGGTCTATCACATGTGCCTGCTGCTCGGCTTCCAGGGCCGCTACGTGCTCGAGGGCAGCGAGAAGCTCAACTACCTGACGGCGCGGCTCGGCGACGAGATCGCGCAGCTGCGCGGCCGCCGCGCCGTGTTCGCGCCGCACTGGGCGGCGCCCGACCGCATCGCCCACGCGCTCAAGCGTGAGGTGCCACTCTGGGTCATCGTCTCCGTGTTCCTGTTCCTCGGTGCGATCGCGTTCTCCGGGCTGAGCTGGCTGCTGAAGCGGCAGACGCAAGCCGATCTCGGCGCCTATTCGCAGCTCGTCAAGCTGCCGCCGCAGGCGGCCAACGTCACCATCACGCTGCCCTAGCCACATGAGTCTGTTGCCGGGCCTGTCGCTTCGCTCGCTCGCGGCAGACGTGCTGTCGCGGCTCGACTTCGCCGCCCTCCTCGACCAGCGCGGCCGCATGCTGAAGGTCGAGACGGCCTTGCCGACGCTGGCGCTCGTGCCGGAGCGGATGGTCCTTCGCGAAGCTGTGAGCGAGCCTTTCGAGCTGGTGCTCGACTGCCTGTCGACGAGCGTCCGCTTCGAGCTCAAGCGCCTGATCGGCGAGCAGATCACGGTGAGCCTCCTGCACGCCGACGGCTCCTACCGCCCGTGGCACGGCTACGTGACGCGCGCCGGCCAGCTCGGCAGCGACGGCGGCCTCGCGCGCTATCGCGTCCACATGAGCCCGTGGCTGAGCTTCCTGGCGCTGCGCCGCGACAGCTTCGTCTATCAGGACATGACGGCGCAGGCGATCGTCGAAGATGTCTTCGCCGACTACCCTCAGGCCAACTTCCGCTTCGACGTGTCGGCGTCCCTGCGCACGCGCTCGCTCTGCTGCCAGTTCGACGAGACCGATCTGGAATTCGTGACCCGCCTGCTCGCCGAGGAAGGCCTGTCGTATCGCTTCGAGCATCTCGAAGACAACAAGGCCCAGGCTGCCGACGACGCTGGCAACGCCCGTCACGTGCTCGTCATCGCCGACGCGGCCGCCGAACGCCCCAACCTCGGCGACGTGCGCTTCACGAGCCGCCATGCCACCGCCAACCTCGCCGGCCAGAACGACGCCGTGAGCATGTTCTCGGCGTCGCGCGCGGTCGGCGCCAACGCCGTCGCACTGGCATCGTGGAACTACAAGCAGGTCGCCGGCACCTCGGCCGCCGATGCGACCACGCTCGACGTCGGCGACGTTCCCGCGCTCGAGATCTACGACGGTGCCGGCGCCTATCGGCACGAAGATGTCGGCCACGCCGAGCGCACGGCGGCGTTGCGGCTGGCCGCTGCCGAGCTCGGCTACAAGCGCTTCGAAGGCAATGGCAGTGCCCGTACCTTTCGGGCCGGCGAGTGCTTCAACCTCGTCGACCACGCGCTCTTTGGCGCCAACACCACGACCTTCAACTACGCCGGCTCACTGACCGCCAGCCGCGATCGCCCCGACAACGCCTTCTGCCTCGTTGCCGTCGAGCATCACGCTGCCAACAACCTCGGCATGCAGGCCGCGACGCTGCTCGGCCTCACCGACATCGAGCGGGGCAGCTACCTCAACCATTTCCACGCCGTGCCGGCCGCGGCGCCGCTGGTGCCGGCCTTCGTGCGCAAGCCGACGGCGCCGGGCGCGACCAGTGCCCTCGTCGTCGGCCAGGGCAAGGAGCCGTTGACGACCGACCGCGAGCATCGTGTCAAGGTGCAGTTCCACTGGCAGCGCGGCGCGAGGCCGAACGCCGGCGGCATGGCGCATTCGTCGAGCGCCGATGCCGACGGCAACGCGCCCGGCAACGAGCAGTCGGGCACCTGGGTGCGGGTGGCGCTGCCGGCGGCCGGTGCCAACTGGGGCGCGGTGTTCTCGCCGCGCATCGGCACCGAAGTCGCCATTGCGTTCATCGAAGGCGACATCGACCGGCCCGTCGTCACCGGCTCGCTCTACAACGGCGCCGATCTGCCGCCGTTCTCGGCCGGGGTGGATTCGGGCGTCAATCACCCCGGCGTCATCTCCGGGCTGCACACGCAGCGGCTCGACCAGGGCGGCTACAACCAGTGGGTGATCGACGACGCGTCGGGGCAGCTGCGGATGCGTCTCGTCGCCGACTACGCGGCTTCCGAGCTCGGCCTCGGCCACCTGATCCAGCAGTCGGGCAGCTCGGCCAACCGCGGCAGCTGGCGCGGCTCGGGGTTCGAGGCGAACACGCAGGGCTGGGTCGGCGTCCATGCCGCCAGGGGCCTGCTGGTGTCGACGACAAAGCGCGCCGGCACCTACGGCTCTGCGGAGTCGACGCAAATGGATGCGGCCGAGGCGCTGTCGCAGCTGAAGGCGACGCGGCAGCTCGGGTCGCGGCTGGG
>Ga0123338_10003645_pt1 | contig 13764 bp, 14 predicted proteins | sample grotaG_FD_89793 | JGI IMG/M metagenome (GOLD analysis project Ga0123338, IMG submission 89793) | Glacier valley bacterial and archeal communities from Borup Fiord, Nunavut, Canada, to study Microbial Dark Matter (Phase II) -... | ecosystem: Environmental > Aquatic > Freshwater > Ice > Glacier ... | reverse complement strand
GATGGACCTCATCGCACGTCGACGTGGAGGATCGATCCATTCATCCGTGACCTACGCCGCGAGAACTCGGCCACCACTGTTGCACCCCCGAAGAAGGACACGTACTAATCAACTCAACCGCCATCTAGATTCAACAGTCCAAGGGACATCGCCCTCGGTCCAAGCTCAGGACAAAGGGTGCGTCAAGCGGCTTACCTCGCCAGTTCATCGTGATGAACGAGAACATGCGGTGCCCGATCTTGTTCCACTTGCTCGTGCCCGGAGAGAAGTGACAAACGTAGATCGAGAGACCAAACACGTCGGCGCGGCGTTGAAGTTCCGCGTTGCACACGCGGACATGTACGTGCTCGGTGTGGCGTTCGAACTTTTGCAGCCGGGCATCCAAGTCGGCGTCCTCACGCAAGAGCGACGTGATCGACCACAAAAGATTTCAGCCACGACTACATGCGGACATCTGGGTATGCCGATGCCGGCGTTCCTCCAGTCGTGCGGCTTCTACACGATCTATCCGCCCGCCGACCGCGGGCAGCGTTGTCGAGGAGCGGTCGGCGTGAAGCCACCGCTACCGACCGGATCGATGAGAAACGGCAAACGCCGGTTCCGACGAAGATCGATCCAGCGTGTCCTTGTAGATCGCCGCATCTCGTAGCCGCGCACGGGTCACATCGAGGACCACGACTGTCACGACCGGGATCCACGTGCTCGACGCAGTCGCGCGGGTCGCTAGCAGTCCGCCGGTGATACGCATGCATTCCGTCGGCTTCGTACGCGTCGTGGTCAGTCGACGATCTTCGCTTCGTCCGGTTCGCGGAACCAGTTCCGTCGCGTGATCTCCGCGAGGGCGGCCGGATACGGTGCGAGCTCGAGGTGCGAGAACCGCTGCGCTCTCGCGAGCGCTTGAACGAGCTGCGCTGGGCGATTTCGACGCGTGAGTGCGCGAAGCGCCAGCAGACAATCTTCGCGATACACGGTCGGGATGATGATCGTCGCCTGGCCGACGGCCACGAGCTCGGAATTCATCATGATCCGCGCGATCCGCCCGTTTCCATCGACGAAGGGATGGACGTCGCTGAGCAAGAACGCGATGAAGATCGCGCGCGGCAACCCAGGCACGAGGTCGCGGCTCAGATCGAATCCTTGATGCAAGGTCCCGCGCACGTAGTCGGGATGAACGAACACGGTATCTCCGGCCCGGTTGAGCTCGGTCTTGAACGCACCCGGCGAGACTTCAGGGCGCTGCGCCATCATGCGGCGGTGTCGGCCTTGGATCGAAGCGAGAAATTCTTCGAAGGTTGCGGGCGCTCGACGCATCTCGCCGAGGTCCGACACGATCTCGAACGTGCCGACGACGTCGTGCGCATCCTTGGGCCGTGTCGCGGGGATCTTCTTGTCGAACACGATCTCTTCAGCCTCGGCCACCTCGAAGGTCGTGCCCTCGATGTAGTTCGAGAAATACGCTTCGAAGAAAGCCTTGTTCTTGAAGTGATCTACAGCAGTGAAGGTATCCGCGATCGCAGGCATTGGCTTGCGGAGCTCCGCGAACAGAAGATGTAGCCGCTCGAGGCAGGAGGCGTCGAACGGTTCGCCTATGGCTCGCGCTCGCGCGACGGCGCTCGCCACTCTCCCCCGCCGCGTTCCGAGCAGCGTTCCGAAGAGCGTATCGAGGCGCTCGAGCTCGGCATGCCAGCCGAACTGTTCGGCGATCTCGCGTGCGTGATCGCGAATGTCGTTAATCTCTCGCTCTCCCCCGACATGAAGTATCTGCTCGAGACGGGCCTCGAGTTGCTCGATCGGGACCACTCGCGGCTTGGTGGTCAGGTTCTCGAGAAGCGCGCGAGGCAGTGATGACGATCGCAGCGTCAGAAACTTCGGATCGTCCTCCAGTGGGCCCGGACCTCGAACGAACTTGAGCACGAGGCCTGGATACCGGACCTCGCGGTTCGAGCTCGCGTTGATGAAGACCTCGCCCGCGGCGCTCGGAACGAATTCGAGCGCGGTGCGATGCGTGATCAGCGAGTCGGGAAACAGACGCTGAACGATGGCGGACCACGCCTTCCGAACGGTCGCCGCGGTCTCGGCCTCTGGAACCGACGCATAGAGGCGAGGTCCCACCGCCCGGATGCGTCCCTGCGCTCGGAGCTCGGCTAACCGGCGCCGCTCCGTGCTGTTGGCGCCTGGAAACAGGAGCGGGGGAATGAGCGATTTTTCTCCTTTTTCTCCGTTCATGATTGATCTTATGTCACTAAAATCCGATTGAGAGCGATTTATCGTCTATTTTACATCATAGGAGCGTTTTTAGTCTCGACGGCGGCTGGCGACGGTCCAGTAGCCATCTTCGTGAGCGATCAGGAAGAAGACGTCGAGATCGTGTTCGACGCCGAGATCGCCTGGCGAGTCGAGGAGCGCACGTTCCACCCGAACGAAGCGAAGCAGCGCCTGCCCGACGGCAAGCTCCGCTATCGAGTGCGGTCGAGCGCGCAGTGGGAGAACATCCCGTGGGTGCAGAGCTTCGGCGCGCTCGCCGAGCTGGTGTCGCCGAATCCGTGGCGCGAGGTGCTGCGCGCGAATCTCCAGACGATGCTGGCGCGCTACGCGGACTAGCAGACGCTGCAACCATTCAGCACCGACTCGATCGCGCGGATGTGCGCACGCAGCGGGACGTCGTCGCGCAGCTCTTCGCTGACCGCTCGAACCTTGTCGAGCACGGTCCCGCAGCTCGTGCGAAACGCCTTCGCGATCTCGGGGTACGTATCGCGGGTCGCGTGCCGCGCGACGTACATCGCGATGCCGCGAGCACGATCCGCACGCCGATCGAGCCGCCGCTTCACGCGAAGGTCCACGCCGTGGATACTGCCGACGATCTCGAGCACGCGGTCGACGGTGATGAGCATGCGCATCCAACAAATTTCGCATCCAACCGCCGCATCCTGCGCAGCGGTGCACGAATCACTGGCCGGCTCAACTGACCAGTGGCGCATACGAGGAAGCGCGCCGTGTGCTCACCTGCGCTGGTCTCGAGCCGCCACAGTGACCCGGTCCACGTGGCCGCCGTTACCTCGGTGTCGAACATGCAGTGCTCGAGCACGCCACGACGCCTTGCGAGATCGAGGAGGTTTGTGAGGATCTCGTCCTGGCGCGGGTAAACATTGCTCCACCGCGGCTGCTCTGCGAGCGGGACGTGATCCGGCGAGTACCAGTAGAGAACGGCTGGTGCGTCGCAGCAGCAGCCCGGGTACCCGGTTGTCGCGCCAGGTGCCACCGATCCCGTTTGCCTTCTCGAACACGACGAACGAGGCGATTCCGTCGCGCTTGAGGCCGAGCGCTGCGCCGATGCCCCCAAGTCCCGCTCCAATGATCGCAACCGCATGGTTCGTCATGTCTTCTCCTCCACGCCACGTTCACGCAGCACTCTCTGGCTAATACATTTTCGCGGCCGAGGTCAAGACGCAGCATACGCCATCGGTGTCGTCCGGGTGTAGCTCTGAGCCTCATCATCATCGACGAGAACCGAAACCGACACAATCTCAAAGAGACGAGTCCGCTCGAGTTGTGGCCTCAAACTCTCGCGCCGAACTGATCGATCGACTGAACTCCTCTGGACGGCTCCGGGTCACCCCCTGTCGTGCGACTGTGGGTAGATGCGCGGTGTCTTGGTGGTTGGAGATCAACAAGAAGGACAAGGTCAAGCCGATCGATCTCGAGCAGCCGAAGCGAGTCTTTTACTGTGCGAAGCAGCCGTGGTAGCGCCGATGACGTGATGACTGGGTAGTGTCGCGGAGCGCTGCTCGTGACGACGACTTATGATGTTGCGGGCGATGAATCGCGCGCCGCACGACACTGCGCGAGCAGGCCGTCCTGCGGCAGTTGCAGCGAAGTGTGGATCGCGAGCAAACGATCCCACTGGCGCCGATAGATCGCGTACTGGAACCCCCGCAACCAACGCTGCGCGGTCTTCGTCCAGGTTGGCTTTGCATCGTCGTGCCGAGCGAGGGTCACCAAGCACTCCATGAGCGTGATCGGGCCGAGGAGTACGTCACCGTCATCTACCCACGCCTGCGCCGCGCGTGCACCGAGGACAAAGTCGTGTTCTCGGATCGCTTGAGCTGCGATTGACTCACCGTCGAATTTCTTGGCGGTCGGCGAGGGTGTGATGCGAAGCACCCCGAGGGGATTGGTGATCCGGGTGTCATCCCACACGCGCTCGATATTCTCGGGCGCACCGAGCTCCGCTCGCACGCTCGTGAAGTCGTGCGGATTGATCAGCCGCCAACCCGACTCCACCGAGTCGCCACCGGCGAACGCACGCAACCTCTCGGTTCGTCTCGCGGCTGCAAGTGCCATGTTGATCCGTCGCGCCATCCAACCGATCTGGAACCGGCGCATATGCGGCTTGTCCTTGCGTTCGATGCCGCACAACTCATTTTTGAACAGATCGACCTCGCTCGTCGGTGGCGCGCCGAACGTCGCGAACGTCTCGTTCAAGACGCGTATCGCGGTCGCGCGATCGTCGTAGGCCCACCAGGTCCGGACCACGACCGCGTAATGATCGTTCGTCGATCGAGCCGGTGCTGCGCTCGGCAGTTGCTGTGGATCAGCGATACTCTCGTCGTCCCACTGCGCCTCGATGTCTTCGGGCGCGCCGCGTTGGGCGATCGCGGCGGCGTGCTCGCTTGCAGTGACGAGATACCACCCCGAGTCATCGTCGGACTCGTCGAGCGCGAACGCACGCACCCGTTCGTCGCGGCCTGCTGCAGCGAGTGCCGCATTCGCACGCCGCGCCATCCACCCGATCTGGTGACGGCGCACATCTTCGTCGCCTTCGTCGTTGACGCCGACCATGACCGCGGTCAACTCGGCTTCGGTGATGGCCGGCGCGCCAAGCGGACCGAAGTCATCGTTGAGCATCGCGACGGCCGACTCGACGTCATGGCCATGCCACCAACCGTGGACCACTTCATTCATCGCGGCGAAGAGTCGCGTGGCCGGCCATCGTGCACAAGCACCAGGCTCAGCGCAGTCTTGCCGGCGGTCGGCGCGGCGCGTCACGTCACGAAGGCGTCGAGGTCGATCAGAAGGTCGTCATCATCGGGGTCGTTCGGTACGAGTGCCGGCACGAGCAAGCGTCGCGCCTTTGCTGCCCGCGCGGCATCAAGCCGTGGGTGTCGAGCATTCGAAAAGCCGGCGCCGGCATTGTCGCCGTCATCGGGGGGCTCATCGGGCTGTCCAACGAGCACGCGGCGGAATCACACTTGAAGTATGTCCGTCCGCTGGAGCACAGGTGATGATCGCGGGCTTGGCGTTGGCTTGAGCCCTGCACGACCGGCCGCCCTCGCACGTGACACCAAAATCTCGGCCTGACGAATCGGCCGTGCGCTCGTGTTGATACTGTAGCTCGACCGATGAATCACCCGAACATCGAGGAGATTATCGCCGGCACCGCATCGGGCCATATCGCGCGCTGCGAGACGTGCCGAAAGCTCGCCGCGCTCGCCGGCGCGACGATGCCGGTCGCACCCGACTCTGGGAGCCTGGCCGCGGTCGACGAGGATGCGTACACCGATTGGTCCGCGCTGGCGGACGCGCGCGGTGGCATGGGCCAGATCTTTCGCGCCCGCGACCGGCGGCTCGGCCGTTACGTCGCAATCAAGCAGCTGCGTCGCGACGCGCCGGACCGCGGAATCCTGCGCCAGCGCTTCGAGCGCGAGGCTCGGCTGACCGCGCGGTTGCAACATCCTGCGATCGTCGGCGTGTACGAGGCGGGCGTGCTTCGCGATGGCGAACCGTTTTATGCGATGCCGCTCTTGCGCGGCGCACCGCTCACGACCGAGATCGCGCGCCGGACCACACTCGCAGATCGGCTCGGGCTGCTCGCGAATGTCATCGCGGTCGTCGATGCCGTCGTCTACGCTCGCGAAGGATCTCCACGAGGGCGGCGGCGAGCTCGAGGGCGTTTACCGCTCGCTGCCGAGCGACGGCATGACCCAGATGGGCGCTGGCACGGCGCACTACATGCCACCGGAGCAGGCGCGTGGCGAGGAGCCCGACGAGCGCGCGGATGTCTATGCGCTCGGCGCCACCCTGTATCACGTCCTTGCTGGACATCCGCCGTATGCCGGCGACGGTGCGACCGAAGCGCGTCGATCGCTCGCGACGGGGGCCACCGCGCAACGGCTACCGGACGAGGTGCCCGCAGAGCTCGCCGACATAGTGGCGAAGGCGATGACGCGCGAACCCGCCGGTCGCTATGCCAGCGCACGTAATCTCGCTGACGAGCTGCGGCGGTTTCAAACCGGACAGTTGCTGACGTCGCGCCACTATTCGTTCGCGGAGCTCGTACGCCACTTCTCACGCCGGCATCGCACCGCACTCCGGATCCTCGCGCTCGCGCTGGCGGCACTGCTGGCGGTCGTGGTGATCTCGTTTATCCGGATCGATCGAGCGCGCGACGAGGCCGAGCGCAACGCGCTCCGGGCCGAACGCGAGCTGCGCCGGTCGCAAGGGATCGTGGCGAGCCAGACCGCGCTCGATCCGAACAAGCGGCTCGCCGCGATCGAGCTCGGCGTCGGTGCACTTGACCCGGCCGTGCCCGAAACCCTCCAGGGGTTGGTGGATGCGCTCGCGGCAGGTCCGCCGCTCGTGCCGCTCGCGCACGAGGGGGTGATCAAGTCGTTTGCGCGCGCGGGCGACCGCTTGCTCGGTGTCGACGACGCTCGCGCGCTCGTGGTCTGGCAACTGCCGGGCGGCGAGCAGATCGCGCGCTGGCCATCGACGCTGCCGGAGCCGGAGCGAGCGGTGGTCTCGCCGGATGGTGCGCGCGCGCTGGTGTGCGGATTCGATCCGATCGGCGAGGTGTTCGAGCTTGCGACCGGTGCGCACCAGCGCATCGAGGCAGAATCGAACCTCGAGGGATGCGGCTTCTTGCCCGATGGCAGGATCATCACGGCGGGCGACGCGGTCGTCGTTCGCGACCCGCGCACGCTCGCGGTGGCGCAACGGTTCGCACTGCCGGCTCCCGCCGCGGGCATGGCGGTCGGCGCGCACCACGTCGCGGTGGCGACGGTCGATGGCACGCTGTGGCTATGGGACCTGACGGGCGAGCCCCGCGCGATTGCGACGAAGCTGCCGCTCGGTTCCGTGATGGCCTTCGATGCGGACGAGCGGACGCTACTCGACAACGGTACGGATCAGATGACGCGCGCTTTCTCACTCTCCGGTGGCGACCCCACGGTCGTGTACACCGAGTTCGGGCACGCACTCGGCGCCCTCGGAAGCTCGCATGCACACATCGCGATTGGCACGTGGGATACCGACGAAACACGGCGCACGGTGATCATCCCGTCGGCGGGCGGCGCGCGCGTGACCGCACCAGGCATGTTCGCAGCATGGCTCGATAGCGAGCGCGCGATCGTCGGTGGAGCGGGCGCCGCGGTGATCGATGCTGCCACTGGCGGGGTGGTCGTACCGCTTGGCCACTCCGAGGGCGAGCTGCACGCACTCGCGCTGGGCGATGGCCGCGTCGCGACGGCCAGCCGCGATGGTCAGGCATACCTGTGGGACCTTCACGGCATCTCACTCGGAACGACGGGCGAGATCACAGCACTCGCGCGCGACGGCGACCGCGTCCTCGCGTCCTCGCTCGATGGCAGCGTATGGTGGTGGTCCACAGCGACCCCGAGCGCGCCGCGCCGCGTGCATACCGGTCGCGAGGTGATCGCGGCTGGCTGGCTCGGCGACGCTGTCGTGATCGCGGATATCGCCGGCGAGGTGCGGATCATCTCGGGCGACGGGCGCGACATCGCGCGCGCAACGCTGCCGGGCCCGATCCGTGCCCTCGCGACCGACGGTGGTCGCATCGTGATCGGTGCGCTCGACGGCACGCTCGAGCTTCGGGACTCGCAGCTGCGCACGATCGCGCACGTCGCGACCGGTTCGGCCGTGACCGCGGTCGCGATCCGCGGAGACCAGTTCGCATCGGCACACGCGGATGGCTCGACGAGGCTGTGGACCGCGACGGGGCAGCCGCTTGCCTCGGCGGCGGATGCAGACCCAATCGACGAGCCTGGTGATCACGAAGGCAGCATCGCGCTCGTGTTCTCCGGCGCATCGTTGATCGTCGCTCGACCCGCCGGCAAGACGCTGGTGCTCGCGGTGCCCGGGCTCTCGCTCGATCGCACGATCGCAGGGCGCTACTTGACCGGGACTGATGCGATCACGATGGCGCTCGGGGACGGCAGCGTGGTCGACCCCCGCGGTCGCTACACCGGTTCACGCACGTCGGTGCTCGTCGCCGCGCGAGTGGGCGCGCGGCTGATCGGCGGTTCTGCTGACGGTCACCTCTACGTGTGGGACGCACCGGGCGCACCGACATTGACGATCGCGGGGCCCGCACCTGTCACCGCGCTCGCGTCGATCGACGATGGGGTCCTCGCCGGGTTCAGCGACGGAGCGGTGCGCTGGTATCCGCTCACGGTGGCCGCTGCGCGTGCGCGTGCCTGCGACGTGCTCGCGCGCTTCATTCGTCACTGCAAGTGAGTCACGGTGACGTCGTGAACGTAGATCGCGGAGCGGTAGCCGGGTGCGCTCTTCATGCCGATGCCGACGTGGGTCCGCACGCGTGGCACCGACAAGGCGTAGGTCGCGACGAGGGCACCGTCGATCTGGACTTCGACGTGGCGCCTATCCTGGGTCACGACGACGACATGGTCGGCATGAACCTCGTGGCCCGCGATCGGCTTCCACTCGACGGAGGCGAACGTCGCGTCGTCGTAGGCGTAGAACGCGATCTTACCCGCCTTCACGAGCACGACGCCGCCCGCGACAACCACGTGCATCGACCGGCCGGCCTCGGGGCCCAGCCGGCGCCAGCTCAGCTCGAAGCGATATGGCAGCTCGACCTCGTCCTCCGAGATCATCGTGCCCTCGGAATAGCGACCTGCGGACGCGTCGCTCGAGAGCAGCCAGGAGCCAGGTAGCACTCCGACCTGCAGCGTGCCGTGCGTGACAGCCCATGCGATCGCGAGGGCGATCATGATCCGAACAGCAGCGGCGACCGGCCGCGAAAGCGCTCGCGCAGGCGCGCTTGAGCAGCGCGCACGAGCGCACGTGCCTTGCCGGCGTCGGCCAGCGCGAGCTTGGTGGCGATGTCCTCGGGCGCGTCGTCATCCAGCCACAGCAGCACCGCGTGTCGCATGTCATGCGGGAACGTCGCGATGTAGTCCTGGATCTCGGCGACGAGCCTCGCGACGGTGAGGCGATCAGTCAGCGGTGGTCGCACGCCGATATCGGGTGCTTCCGATAGTGGCACGTGATCGCTCTGTACCTCGCGCTTGCTCGCGTCCGCCGTCCAGCCGAGCCGATAGCGGATGTGATCGCGCGCCACGAAATCGACGAGGCGAAGCAGCCATGCGCGCAGCGGCGTGTGCGCGGTGTCGTCGGTTTGCGGCTCGTCGTCGTCGAGCTTGCCGAGCTTTAACACCGCGCTGACCAGCTCGTCGGGCGTGGTGTCGGGCTCCGCGCGTGCGAGGAACCGCTTGAGGTTCGCGTGCGCTCCACTCACAAGCCGCTCGAGCACATCGACCATTACGGCGCGCACATCATCGTCACCGGCCAGCCGACAGCGACGCAGCAAGCGGTTGCCGCGCGCCCACTCCTCGATGCGCGGCGCGATCTTGACCAGGAGCGTACGCCACGCCGTGGGATCGCCTGCGACCACGCACTCGACTAGAGCGCGACACTCGTCATCGAAGGCCCGGTCCCACGGCAAGCGCCGAAGCGTATCAGAAAAGCGTTGTGCCGATGCCGCCGCCGATGCCGTCGAACTCGTATTCGTCTTCCTTGGTGTCGTCGACCCGCCGAAACGCGTGCACGTAAAGTTCGTAAGCGCGCATGGACTTGCCTGGCCGGTACCACGCGGACACGCGCATGTCGCGCTCTTCATAGTTGCCCGTGCTCGCCTCGGTCGGGCTCCAGCTGATCGATCCTTCAATGTCGAGCGTACGAGGCACGATCACCACCGCCGCGCGTCCGCGCACGTAGCCGAAGCCGTGGGCTAGGTCGAAGCCGAACCCGAAGCCGCCGCCGATCCGGATCGATCCAGCGCTGCCGTGACCGATGTTGAGCAGCGTCACCGCGGTGCCCACGGTTAGCCACAGATCGTACGGTTCACCGGCGCGCACGCCGCCGGAGAATTCGATGCCGTGAAAATTGCCAAACGACGATGGCAGGCCGAGATAAACGCCGTCGAACCCGAGGCCGTAGAGCGTCGAATCCTTCATGCCGCTCGCGACGCCGTCCATGATGTTCGGCGCCATACCGCGCAGGATATCAACGTATAGCCGCGCGTTGTGGAAGATGCCGACGCCACGAGTGCGCGAGTAATAATCATCGGGCGGTGTCGAATCGACGTGCGGGGTCGCGGCGACCGGCGCGGGCGCAGCAGGTGGCGGCGCGGGCGCAGCAGGTGGCGGCGCGGGCGCAGCAGGTGGCGGCGCGGGCGCAGCAGGTGGCGGCGCGGGCGCAGCAGGTGGCGGCGCGGGCGCAGCGGGTGGCGGCTCCACTACGACCGGTGGCCGGGCGGGCGGTGGCGGTTCCGCTAGGGGAGGCGCAGCTGCGGGTTGCTCGACCGGTGGTTGGGTCGGTGCAGGCTCGTCGGCGTAGGCGACGCCGGCGAGCAGGAGCGAGAGCAGGGCGTACTTCATGGTGCTCCTCAAAACATCACGCCCGCGGACACGAAGTAACCGAGCGCAGGTTTCTGGATCTGTTGCGTGGTGACTCCGCCCGACACCAGGATGCGGTGAGCTAGGATCGTGCTGACGTCGAGGTGCCACGGGTGACTCACCGCCGTTACTTCCTCGGCGGTGCCATCGCTGTTCATGTGCACCTTGCGCTCGTCTTTCGTCACGTTGTATTTGAGCCAATTCCACTCGTACGCGAGTGCGATGCGGAACGGGCCCGCGGCGAGCGAGGCGCGGAACGGCATGCCGACGTACTTCCAGCGGACGTGCGCTGGCATCCCGGCGTCATCGACCAGCGAGTCGACGTTGCCGAATCCAAAGCCCGTCTCGAGCGCGAGGGTCTCGCCGTAGCCGCACAAAAAGTTGAGGTGGTAGCCGCTGGCGTTGCCCATGCCCAGCGCGTCGCGCGAGAACACGTGCAACTCCATATCCGAGTATGGCGCCGAGAACAGACCGTCGATGGTGTTGCTCGTCGCGGCGCGCATCTGCGCCTTCTCCGCCTCGGAGTAATAGGTCGTCGTGGTCTCGGTGACCAGGTAGTCACCCTGTACGTAACTCTTCGACTCGACGGATTTCGGTCCCGACTGCGCGATCGCGCTCGCGACCGCGATGACGAGGCCGATCACGTAGCGCGCGGTGATGCCGTTGCGGTCGCGGAGCACGAGGCCTTGCGCGCGGGGCATCAGGCCCCCGGCGGCGTATTCGGTGGCGCCGCCCTCCGCGATGCCGCCGACCTCGATGCCCATCGCATGCTGCGCGGCGCGGCCGTCGAGGAAGGGGCGAGGGCCGTCATCGTCAGCGCGGGCGGGCCCGGAGGTCGCGAGCACCATGAACAGGATCAACAACTTCTGATTCACTGAAGAACAACACGAGGTCTCGCGCTGAACGGTCAGGCCAAAAATCCGCAACCTGTGGGCGCTGGTGGCCCCTCGGCGTCGACCGCGAGCTTATCGGTGAAGAATCGCCTCATTTGCCGTCAGGAGTCGAGGGATGGTCGATTTCCTCCTGCAGCGCGTTCGCTACTTTGTGGTTTGCGTAAACCCACCAGCCGCCAATAGCTGTGCCCAGGAGCCCTAGAATCAAACCCGCGGTCGCGAGTCCACTGGGTATTTTCTTCCGGCCGAGCGCCCCGAGAATGACAGCGATGACAGCCAGCGGGAGAGCATACATCCCGATGAACGGAATGATTGAAACGACGAGCCCGAGGATTCCCAGGACGAGAGCAGCGATACCCATTCTAAATTTCTCCAGTAAAGAGGACGGGTTCCCCCTGTCCACTATCCATGCCGCGTCGCGTGGTAGTCACAACACGCGCTTGCTCGGCTTTGTGTGCTCGCGCAGACCCAACGTCGACGTTTGTTGTGTCCGACGTAACCCAACTCATCTTCTCTGCGTTTGATGACGAAGTTCGAGCAGGCGCTGATGTTGCCGAGCAGTACCCTCCGCGACTTTCACGCTGCAGCAGAACCACTCCGTGACGAAGCCGTCGCGGTGCTCGCCAGGTCGACCACGCTCTCCGATCTTCGCGTGCTCGACCTCTCGTTCTCCGACCAGATGCTGACCTCGCGCGGGCTGGAGAGCTTGGCAACCTGACGCTCGAGCGGCACCAACCTCTTGGTGCTGTCATTGGGGCAACACAAACTCACCAAGCAAGAAGTCACCGAGTTAAAGTCGCGTAGGCTGAGCTGACCGTGAGGCCCGAACTGACATCGTTTCCGCCGGGCGGTATCGCCGTGGTCGTCGGCGCCTCTGGTGGGATCGGCGCGGCGCTCGTCGATGCCCTGACCGAGTGCTCGAGTTTCGCGGCCATCATCGGCCTATCGCGCGCCACGCTCGACCTGCGCGACGAGACCACGATCGCGGCAAGCGCGGCGCACCTCGCCGCGCTCGGCACGCCGCGCCTGATCATCGCTGCGACCGGGGTGCTCCATGCAGGCCGGCTGCAACCGGAGAAGAGCTGGCAGCACCTCGACCCTGCCCTGCTCGCGGAGACCTTCGCGATCAATGCGATCGGACCGGCATTGCTGATGAAGCACTACTTGCCGCTCCTGCCGGTCGAGGGCAAGGCGGTGTTCGCGACGCTGTCGGCTCGAGTCGGCAGCATCGGCGACAATCGCCTGGGCGGCTGGTACGGATATCGAGCCTCGAAAGCGGCGTTGAATCAGTTCGTGCGGACGGCCGCCATCGAGCTGCATCGACGTCATCGTCAAGCGATCTGCGTCGCCCTACATCCGGGAACGGTCGAGACCCGGCTGTCCTCGAAGTTCGGAAAGTCCGGACTCGATGTCCAGACGCCGGCGGTTTCAGCCGATCGGCTCCTGCGGGTGATCGACGGTCTTCGCGCGGTCGATAACGGTAATTTCTTCGACCACCATGGCGTGAGCATTCCCTGGTGACAGGGGGACGCACTGCTGTCGCGAAGCTAACCGACTAGCCCTTCGGCAGGATCACGGTGTCGATCACGTGGATCACTCCGTTCGTGCAGACGACGTCGGCAGCGACGACCTTCGCGCCGTTGACCGTGACGCCCGAGGTGCCGTCGACGTGTAGCGCCTCGCCTTGAACCGACGCTGGCGACAGCTTCTTGCCGGCAACGTCGGCGGCCATCACCTTGCCGGGCAGCACGTGGAGCGTGAGGATCGCTGCTAGCTTCGCCTTGTTTTCCGGCTTGATCAGCGACTCGACGGTGCCCGCAGGTAGTTTTGCGAACGCCGCATCGTTGGGCGCGAACACGGTGAACGGACCGGTGCTCTTGAGGGTGTCGCCGAGGCCAGCAGCGGTGACGGCGGCCACCAGCGTCTTGAAGGTTCCAGCGGCAACAGCGGTATCGACAATATCGTGCAGGGTTGACATGCGACCTTTGAGGAGTCGGCGCCGCATTTGGATACAAACATTGGTCCCGAGCGTCCGCGGAAAAGTGTCGACCTAGCCGTTCAGCGCGTCTCGGCTTGCTGCAGAAAGGTGACGATCACTTCGACGGTCGGTTCGCTTCTGGGCTTGATCCACTCCCGTGGGCACCTCGGTAACAACG